>Ga0105045_10001842_pt1 | contig 17532 bp, 13 predicted proteins | sample MAT02_FD_78089 | JGI IMG/M metagenome (GOLD analysis project Ga0105045, IMG submission 78089) | Freshwater microbial communities from Lake Fryxell liftoff mats and glacier meltwater in Antarctica - MAT-02 (megahit assembly) | ecosystem: Environmental > Aquatic > Freshwater > Ice > Liftoff... | reverse complement strand
CGGAGCGGGCTTAGACGGGCTGCAGGCAGATAAGATTGCGATGAAAAGGGCTAAAATCGTCGGTTTCATTGGTCTAAGTAACGATGAAACGCCCTAGTATTTATACTTTTGCTTTCCTTTTAGGCATACACGTTTTTTTACGCTTCGATACGTTCCTCTTTCCCACCTGCCAGTTTTAAAACAAACCACCATGCACGAGCCTCAACATCTGATTTCTATAAAAGCCGCCTTCCAGAAAAAAAGGATGCCGCTTTACCGCAAAATCATTCGGTGGACTTGGCGGATTGCGCTCGGCGGAGTGGCCTTCGTGGCCCTTATGTTCGGGGTCATCAGCATGATGGCCATTCCTTCTTTCCGCGAATTGGAAGACCCGTCTTCGGCAGTAGCCAGTGAGGTGCTGGCCAGCGACGGCTCTCTGCTGGGCCGATATTTTGTCGAAAACCGCGTTCCGGTTGCATTTGAAGACCTCAGCCCACACCTGGTCACTGCCTTGATTAGCACCGAAGACGAGCGTTTTGGGGAGCATTGCGGCATTGATGGTCGCGCAGTGGCGCGCGTGGTGGTGCGCACGGTGCTTATGAGCGACCACAGCGCGGGTGGTGGCTCCACCATTACGCAGCAATTGGCCAAAATGCTGTATTCCGACCGCGATTTTGAAGGCATGGGGAAAACGGGGAAATTATTCAAACTGATTTATATCAAACTCCGCGAATGGATTACCGCCGTAAAACTCGAGCGCGCTTATACCAAAGAGGAGATTATTTCCATGTACCTCAATAAGGCCGAGTTTGTGAACAATGCTTACGGCATTCACGCCGCCGCCGAGGTATATTTTGATAAAGACCAAGAAAACCTGAATACACAGGAGTCGGCCCTGCTCATCGGGATGCTCAAAAACCCCTCCTACTACAATCCGAACCGATACCCCGACCGCGGCATTAAACGCCGCTGGGTGGTGCTGTCGCAGATGAAAAAAAACGGGGTACTCACCGAAGCCCAATACGATAGCCTTAAGGTGATGTCGCTGGGTTTGCAATTCAAACAAGTGACGTTCACCGACGATAAAGCCCCGTATCTCTGCGATTTTTTGGAGAAAATGGTGCGCGATTCGTTGTTAGAATTGCCCGAATGTAAGCGCAGAGATGGTTCCAAATATGATATTTACCGCGATGGACTGAAAATATATACCACCATTGATCCGGTGTATCAACGGAGCGCGGAAGCCGCCATGCAGGAACAAATGCGCAAAGTACAAGCGCGGTTTTTTCAGGTGTGGAAAGGCCGCGACCCTTGGACTTACCGCACAAGCAATGCTACCGATGCCGAATTGGAAGGCCGAAAAGAATCCCTTTGGCGACTGGTGCGCGAAGGCGAACGCTATGCCACCCTTTGGCCTAAATACATGGACGATGTGGCCGAAAAAATCAAAGATCGCTACGATTTTACCCTGCGCAACATTGACATGGATCGGATGCTCAATGAGGAAAAAACAAAAGGGTACATCGGTAAATTATTGATTGCAACGCCCCGTCCCTACGTGACCAGCGAGCAGGCTACGGCTTACCGAAAAATTATGGCTAATAAAGAGTGGACAGAAGCCAAAGCGCAATACCGCACGTTGAACAGTGCCATTAAAAAGCAATACGATAAGCCTGTAAAAATGCGCATTTTTACGTGGAATGATCCAAAATTTGAAAAAGACACCGTCATGTCGCCCATGGATAGCCTGCGCTATCACCGCATGTTTTTGCAAACGGGTGTGTTGGCCATTGACCCCACTTCCTCCGAAATCAAGGCTTGGGTAGGCGGCGTCAATTTTAAGTATTTCCAGTACGACCATATCATGACGCGGCGGCAAGTCGGCTCTACTTTCAAGCCATTTATCTATGCCACCGCCATCGCGCAGCAGGGCATCAGCCCTTGTTTCGAGGTGTACGACAACCCCGTGACCATTCCGGGGAGGTACATGAACTTCAAACACCTAAGCGATTGGACGCCCAGAAACTCTGGTGGGACTTATTCCGGTGCGCGTTTGAACCTGAAAGAGGGGTTGAAAAATTCGGTGAATACCGTTAGTGCCTTTTTGATGAAGCAACTAGGCGATACCGAGCCGGTGCGCGGATTGTGCCACAAACTCGGCATTGACTCCTCGCGCAATGCGGCTGGCAGGTACCAAGTATTGCCCGGTTCGCCGGCCATTTGCCTTGGTGCTGCCGACCTTACGCCTTTCGAAATGACGGGGGCTTATGCAGCGTTTGCCAACAAAGGCATGTACGGTTTGCCCTTCGTAATCAAGCGAATAGAAGACAAAAACGGTCGGGTTCTGTACCGATCGGTGCCGGAAGAGCACGCGGCCTTGGCGGCCAATGCCACTTGGGTGATGCTCGAAATGTTGCAATATAATGTGAAAGGTGCACCGGGCATTAATACCCTGAAAAGCCAAGTGGGCGGCAAAACGGGTACGACCAACGATTACACCGACGGTTGGTTTATGGGCGTAACGCCCCGACTAGTGGTGGGCACTTGGGTGGGCGGAGAAGACCGCTGGATTCGGTTTTTGAGTCTTTCGGACGGACAAGGGGCGCGGATGGCCCGCCCGATTTTTGCGAATTTTATCAGTCGCTTGGAGAAAGACCCCAAATCGGGCTACGATTTTAATGCCCGATTTGTGCGTCCAGAGGGCGATTTGGGCATAGAAACCAACTGCGCGGCCTACGAAAACAGCATCGGGCCGCCGGGCGACGAGGAGGATTTTTCGCCCGATATTTATAATGATGAACTGGACGAACTGGGCAAGGATCCGAATGACCCTAAAAAGCCTAAGAAACCGGACGATAGTTTTGGGGATGAGGGTGGGGGCGGGTAGGTTTTTCGACGAGGGTCAGGGCAGACGCATTAAAGACGCTCGTAGAACTAAAATGGAAAAGCGTTGTTTTAGTCGAGGTAGATTTTGCAAGAGGCATACAATCTACTTTTCAGAACTTTTTTAGGGATTGTGCTTGAAAATTAATTCCTACTTTTGCAGCAGAAATTTTTAACAATGAAAATGTTCCAACAATTACATCATCATCCTCATCATACTTGCACTCAAGCGAGCTGAGGACGATATGTTGTAATGCAAAATATCTAATCCCGTTTGAGTTACTCAAACGGGATTTTTCTTTTTTAGGCTATTCCGCTTGCAGATTTTCTCAAACATTTTCAACAAAATAACATGAGTAAACTAAAAATTGCCCTTCAAAAAAGCGGAAGGCTAAATCAAAAATCCCTCCTGTTGTTGGAGGAATGCGGGATCAAATTCCCGAATGGAGGCGGCAAATTGATTGCTGTTTCTACCAATTTTCCCATCGAAATTTTATTTCTACGGGATGATGACATCCCTCAGTATGTAGAGCAACGAGTGGCAGATATTGGTATCATCGGCGAAAATGTTTTAATGGAATGTAAAAAAGACATTAAAATAGAAGAGAAACTGGGCTTTTCTGCTTGTCGCTTGAGTTTAGCGGTGCCCAAAGAGGTAGTGTACACGGGCTTAAGCTACTTTAATGATAAAAAAGTAGCCACCTCCTATCCCAATATTCTATCAGATTACTTCCAAAAAAACAACATAAATGCCATCATAGAAGTGATTTCGGGCAGCGTGGAAATAGCCCCGGGAATTGGTTTGGCGGATGGTATCTGTGACATTGTTAGCAGCGGCAGCACCTTACTCTCAAATGGTTTAAATGAAGTAGAAAAGGTGATGAGTAGCCAAGCCGTATTGGTCGCTACCAATCATCTTGAAGCAGATAAACAAGCAATTCTAGCGCGCTTATTGTTTAGGATGCGGGCGGTTCGAAAAGCAAAAGAAAGTAAATATATTTTGCTGAATGCCCCCAATGAAAAATTGGATAGCATTGTAAAAATACTACCCGGTATGAATAGTCCAACGGTTTTGCCCTTGGCACAAGCGGGGTGGAGTAGTTTACACTCGGTGATTAGCGAAGATAAATTTTGGGATATTATTGACGAACTCAAAGCAGCCGGAGCAGAAGGCATCTTAGTGGTTCCTATTGAAAAATTAATCCTATAGCCCTTGTCTGGAATCCCAAATAAGTGCTTAAAATAGAATAACAATGAAATTCATAATCAATCCACCGTACGAAAGTTGGGCCTCACTTTGCGAAAGACCAGTCTTCCCATCGGAAGATTTAGAAGAAAAAGTGGGCATGATTCTCAGCCGAGTAAAGCAGGAGGGCGATCAGGCTTTAAGGGAATTTGCCTTGCAGTTTGATCAGGCAACCATTACCAACTTAAAAGTGGACACGCAAGAAATTGAGTCCGCAGGATCAAAAATTTCCGACGAACTTAAAGAGGCCATTGTGGTGGCAGCGAATAACATTCGTGCCTTTCATGGGTCTCAGAAAAGTGCTGAAATCCCGGTAGAAACCATGCCGGGTGTGACATGCTGGCGTAAAAGTGTAGCCATCGAAAAGGTGGGTTTGTATATTCCGGGTGGTTCTGCTCCCCTATTTTCTACAATTCTGATGCTGGCCATACCCGCCAAAATTGCGGGCTGCAAACGCCTCGTTTTGTGCACCCCTACAGATAAAACCGGAAATATTAATCCCGTAATTTTATACACAGCCTCCGTTTTGGGTATCACCGAAATCTATAAAGTAGGGGGCGCACAAGCGATTGCTGCAATGGCCTACGGCACAGAAAGCATTCTTAAAGTAGATAAAATATTTGGGCCGGGAAATCAATTTGTCACGAAAGCAAAAGAATTGGTTCAAAAAAGTGGCATTGCCATTGATTTGCCGGCAGGACCCAGCGAAGTGCTCGTCATTGCCGACAAAAATGCTGATGCCGATTTCGTAGCCTCCGATTTGCTTTCTCAAGCCGAACACGGAGCCGACAGCCAAGTGGTGTTATTAACGGACAGTGCCGATTTAATCAATGAGGTAAACCTTGCTTTGAAAAAACAACTTTTAGCATTGCCGAGAATGGCGACGGCTGAAAAAGCGCTCAGCAATAGTTTCTCCATTGTGTTCAATTCATTGGATGAATGTGTTGCATTCAGTAATTTTTATGCACCCGAACATTTAATCTTATCTATTGAAAATGCAGCAGATTATTCAGAGAAGATAGTAAATGCGGGTTCCGTTTTCTTGGGCTATTATGCCTGTGAAAGCGCTGGTGACTATGCCAGCGGAACCAATCATACGTTGCCGACCAATGGCTATGCCCGAAGTTACAGTGGGGTTTCGCTGGATAGTTTTTTTAAAAAAATAACCTTTCAGAGCATTAGTAAAATAGGCATCCAAAACATTGGAAAAACCATTGAAGTGATGGCCGAAGCAGAACAGTTGTTGGCGCATAAAAATGCAGTTAGTATTCGACTAAAAAAAATAAATAATGGGTAGTAGCATTCAGCAATTCGTAAGGAAAAACATTCAAAACCTCGCACCCTATTCCAGTGCGAGGGAAGAATATACCGGCACGGAAGGTGTTTTTCTGGATGCGAACGAAAACCCATTTGGAGGACTTAATCGCTATCCAGACCCTTACCAAAGGGAATTGAAACAAAAAATTGCCGCATTGAAGCAGTTTGATGCCAACCAGATTTTTTTGGGCAATGGAAGCGACGAAATTATTGATCTCGCATTTCGTATTTTCTGTGAACCCGGAATAGATAAAGCCTTGACTTTTTCGCCGACGTATGGCATGTATGAGGTAGCAGCCAACATCAACGCCGTTGATTTGATAAAAATACCCCTGAATGATGATTTTAATATAGATGGAAAGACGATCGACAAGGCACTTATGCATGAAAATGTAAAACTAATTTTCATCTGTTCGCCGAACAATCCAACCGGAAATCTTTTGGATGTGACAGCGGTTGAGTCTATTTTGGACAGATTTAAGGGAATCGTCTTTATAGACGAAGCCTATATTGATTTTTCTAAGCAGCCTTCTTTTCTTAAAAAGATAGCGGAATATCCCAATTTAGTGGTGTGCCAAACCCTTAGCAAAGCTTGGGGACTTGCCGGCGTTCGATTGGGTATTGCGTACATGAGCCAAGAAATCATGGCGTATTACAACAAAGTGAAAGCACCCTACAACATCAGTGCTGTCAATCAGGAACAAGCATTGAAGGCTTTGAACATTGAAGTGGAATATTTGGAAAATGTACGGTTAATCTTAAAAGAAAAAGAGCGGTTAATCCAAGCATTACAACCGCTAAAAATCATTCGTACCATATTTCCCTCCGATGCTAATTTTTTGTTGGTGGAAGTCGAAGATGCAAACAATCTGTACAACAGGCTTTTAACAAAGCAAATCATCATCAGAAACCGACATTCGGTATTGAAAAATTGTGTACGAATCACAGTCGGAACGACAGCAGAAAACAACCAATTAATAACCGCCGTAAAAGAAATATCCAATGGCTAAAAAAGTCTTATTCATTGATAGAGATGGAACCATTATCCACGAACCAGCAGATTTTCAGATAGACAGTTTTGAGAAGTTGCAATTCATTCCTCATGTCATCAGCAGCCTTTCAAAAATTGCAAAAGAATTGAATTACGAGTTGGTGATGGTGAGTAATCAAGATGGATTGGGAACGGCTTCTTTTCCTGCCGAAACTTTTTATCCAGTTCAGCACTTCATTCTCAACACGTTAGAATCAGAGGGAATCCGGTTTGCTGATATTTTTATTGATCCATCGTTCGAAAATGAAAATAAGCCTACCAGAAAACCGGGAATAGGCATGTTGGGTAAATACCGGTATGGAGACTACGATTTGGAAAACTCCTACGTAATTGGTGACAGAATAACGGATGTGCAGTTGGCCGAAAATTTGGGCACTAAATCCATTTTTTTCCATACCGATGTGTCGGAAAATGCCACGCTTGTCACAACCGACTGGAATGAAATTTACAGGTACTTAAAAGCCATTCCTCGCATAGGCAAAGTGCACAGAAGTACACTTGAAACGGAGATTTTAATCGAGGTAAATTTGGATGGTAGCGGGCAATCGTTTATTGATACAGGCCTGCCGTTTTTTGACCACATGCTGCAACAGGTATCCAAACACGGCCATATTGACTTGTCAATCAAAGTAAAAGGCGATTTAGAGATTGACGAGCACCACACGGTTGAGGACACGGCCATTGCACTGGGCGATGCTTTTTTATTGGCCTTGGGAAATAAGAAAGGCATTGAACGGTACGGATTTCTTTTGCCAATGGATGATTGTTTGGCGCAAATAGCAGTAGATTTTGGCGGCCGCCCTTGGTTGGTTTGGGATGTGCCATTCAAGCGGGAAAAAATAGGCGATGTACCCACAGAACTGTTTTTTCATTTTTTTAAATCCTTTAGCGACCAAGCCCGCTGCAATCTAAATATAAAAGCAGCAGGCGAAAATGAGCACCATAAAATAGAATCCGTATTCAAAGCCTTTGCAAAAGCCATAAAAATGGCTGTGAGTAAAACAAATCAATATAACATACCCAGTACAAAAGGGACGCTATGATTGCAATACTAAAATACAATGCGGGAAATGTGGCTTCTGTAGAAAATGCCATCCACCGATTGGGCTATGAGACGATTGTAACAGATGATGCCAAAATCATTCATGCGGCCGATAAGGTTATTATCCCTGGGGTTGGGGAAGCCAGTACGGCGATGAGTTATTTAAAAGATAAAGGATTGGATGATGTGATAACATCGCTCCAGCAACCGGTATTAGGCATTTGTCTTGGCCTCCAATTGTTGTGTAAATATTCCGAAGAAGGAGATACCAAGACCATGGGCGTTTTTGATGCCAATGTGTTGCATTTTCCCCCCAATGGTATTGTGCCACATACCGGATGGAACAATTTCACGGCTGCAAAAAGCAAACTTTTTAACAATATTCAACCCGAACAAGATTGCTATTTTGTACACAGTTACTACGCTGAGATATGTGCGGAGACCATTGCGGTTACTGATTATATCCTGCCTTTTAGTGCGGCGTTGAAAAAAAATAATTTTTATGCAACGCAGTTTCACCCAGAAAAATCTGCCCAAACTGGATTGCAGATTCTGAAAAACTTTTTATGCTTATGAGAATTATTCCGGCCATAGATATCATGAACGGCAAATGTGTCCGCTTGGAGAAAGGAGATTTTGCCACCCGCAAAATATACAGCGATAATCCGGTGGAAATGGCTAGGCTGTTTCAGGATGCAGGTATGCAGTATTTGCACGTAGTAGATTTGGATGGTGCTAAGGCCCGAAAAATCATTAACTTTAAAACGGTAGAAAAAATAACCGCCGAAACCAATCTTATCGTAGATTTTGGCGGGGGCATTCACTGTGAAGAAGACGTAAAAATTGCCTTTGACTCGGGTGTAAAACAAATCACCATCGGAAGTATCGCCGTTCAGAATCCAGCCCTTCTGCTGGAGTGGTTACAAAAATACGGAGCGGATAAAATAATATTGGGAGCCGACTGTAGAGGACGAAAAATAGCCACCCACGGATGGTTGGAAAGTAGTAATCAAGACATTCTTTCCTTCCTGTTATCGTATGAGAAAAATGGGGTGTCTTATAGCATTGTTACCGATATTGAAAAAGATGGCATGCTTGCAGGGCCCTCTTTAGACCTTTATACGGAAATTCTTTCTGCAACAAGTATAAACTTGATAGCAAGCGGAGGCATTACCACCCTAAACGACCTCAAACTTTTAAAAGAATTGGGCTGCGAAGGAGCCATCATCGGTAAAGCACTTTACGAAGGAAACATTTCTCTCCAAGAATTAAATCAATTTTTATGCTAAAGAAGAGAATAATCCCCTGCTTAGATATTAAAGATAATAGAACCGTAAAAGGAATAAACTTTGAAAATATCCGAGATGCAGGCGATCCGGTAGAACTCGCTCAGCGCTATGTAGCCGAAGGAGCAGATGAGTTGGTATTTCTCGATATTTCTGCAACTTTAGAAAATCGAAAAACACTGACCAAATTAGTGACCAGAATTGCAACGGAGGTTAATATTCCCTTTACGGTTGGAGGTGGAATAAGAAGTTTGGAAGATGCCAAAGCCATCATTGACTCAGGTGCGGATAAAGTCAGCATCAATTCTTCCGCTATTTTACGACCTTCATTGTTGTCAGAAATTGCCCAAATATTTGGAAATCAATGTGTCGTATTGGCAATTGATACAAAATTAACCGATCAAGGCTGGGTAGTTTTCCGGAGTGGCGGGAAAATAATAACTGATTTAAAAGCCATTGACTGGGCCAAAAAAGGCACTGAATTGGGTGCCGGAGAAATCTTGTTGACCTCCATGAACCATGACGGGACCAAAAACGGTTTTGCATTGGATATCACGGGTCAAATTGCGGAGGCGGTTTCGGTACCCGTAATTGCTTCGGGCGGCGCAGGAACTCAAGAGCATTTTTTCGATTTATTCACCCAGACAAAAGCAACCGGGGCACTCGCAGCCAGTGTTTTTCATTTTGCTCAAATTTCAATTCCTGCGCTCAAACACTATTTAAAAACACAAAACATTCCGATTCGATTATGATCCTAGATTTCAATAAAACAAACGGCCTAATTCCGGTAATTGTGCAAGATGCCATCAGCATGCAAGTCCTCATGCTGGGCTATATGAATGAAGAAGCCTATAACAAAACCGTATCAGAGAAAAAAGTAACCTTCTTTAGCAGAACCAAAAACCGATTGTGGACAAAAGGCGAAACTTCAGGCAATTTTCTTTGGGTTAAAGACATTAAAAACGATTGTGACAACGACGCCTTGTTAATTTTAGCAAAAGCAGATGGACCTACTTGTCACACGGGCGCTGTTTCCTGCTTCAATACACAACCATCGAAGGGGTTTTTGTACCGCTTGGAGCAAACCATTCATCAACGGATAGAGGATGATGTAGAAACTTCTTACACCAATAAGATTTTCAAGAAGGGCATCAATAAAGTAGCACAAAAATTGGGCGAAGAAGCCGTTGAAACCGTGATAGAAGCGATGGACAACAATGCCGACCTTTTTAAGAGTGAAGCAGCAGATTTATTATTTCATTTTTTAATCCTGCTAAAAGCAAAAGAAACTTCTTTGGAAGACATAGAACAGGTACTGATGGATAGAGAAAAGTAGGGTGTTAGGAATAAGAACTTGCTTGCCCCAGCTGCTTCTCCAAAATCCCCGCCACAATCTGCTCCGCATGCACCCGCGAATTCTCAATAAACCATAAATGCGTGTTCATGCCACCACAAATCACCCCAGCCAGATACACCCCGGGTAAGTTGCTCTCCTGGGTGCGCGGGTCGTACACGGGCGCGCGATCCTCGGTTTCAGATAATTGGATGCCCATTCGCTCCAAAAATGCAAAATTCGGCTGATAACCGGTAGCCGCAATCACAAAATCATTCGGAATCGTAACCAATCCGGCGGGCGTTTGAATATCCACCTCCAGCGGTCGAATGGACTGCAATTCCGACTCGAAAAATGCTTGAACGGAGCCTTCCTCAATCCGATTGACGATGTCGGGCCTAGCCCAGTATTTCACCCTCGGCCCAATTTCGGGGCCCCGCACCACCATCGTCACCTTAGCACCCTTGCGCCAAGTTTCCAATGCAGCATCTACCGCCGAGTTGTTCGCCCCGACTACCACCACGTTTTGCTTGTAATACGCGTGTGGCTCGCTGTAATAATGCGTCACCTTGGGCAAATCTTCCCCCGGAATATTCAACGTATTCGGCAAATCGTAAAAACCCATTGCCAAGGCGATGTTTTGGGCAGAATAGGTGTCTTTATTAGTTTTTACGATATAAAAATCCCCTTCCCGATGAATACCTTGCACCGATTCGTATAGGCGAATATTGAGTTTTTGCGATTCTACCACCCGTCGGTAATACTCCAGCGCCTCACTTCGGGTGGGTTTGGCGTGGATGGACACAAAGGGGACGTCCCCAATTTCGAGCCGCTCGGAGGTAGAAAAAAAAGTCATATTGGCTGGATACCGATACAAGGAATTGACCAAGGCGCCTTTTTCCAGAATCAGATGGCTCAATCCGGCTTTTTTGGCCGCCAGTCCACAAGCCAAGCCAATGGGGCCGCCGCCTATTATGAGAAGATTGTACATTTTTAAGGGCTTTTGAAGCACTTTTTTAGGGGGTAATTTCATCGGTATTAGGAGCGAAGGTGGAAATCCAAACAAGTTCTAATGTCCGCACACGCATTTTTGTTCATGACAGGTATGTTGCATACCCGGACCACTGGTTTGATTTCCCGGAAATTCAAACCAGAATTTACTCCGTTTTTGGTCGTAATTCCCGATTTCGTTCAGGTTGTCGGCATCGTACATACGGCCATTCAACAGCACGTAGCGAATTGATTCTGTGTTTTGAATATTATCGAGCGGGTTTTGGTCCAATACTATAAAATCAGCCAATTTGCCCACTTCCAGCGAGCCAATTTCTGCATCTAATCCGAGGTATTTTGCTCCATTCAGGGTAGCGCAACGCAGGGCTTGTAGGTTGCTCATACCGCCTTGTTGTAGCATCCACAGTTCCCAGTGTGCGCCCAGTCCGTTGAGTTGGCCGTGTGCCCCTAGGTTGATGTTTACCCCGGCGTCTTGCAGTTTTTTGCAGGATTTTGACACCAAAATATGCCCATTTTCGTATTCCTCAGCGGGTGCATGGGTGCGGTGGCGACTGCGTTCGTCGAGGATGTGTTTGGGCATAAATTGCATCAAACGCTTCTTTGTCCACACATCGGTGTTCTGATACCACTGATATTCGCCGTTCAAACCGCCATAATTGACAATCAAAGTAGGCGTGTTGTGCGTCCGACTGTTGCTCCAAAGTGTAATCACATCTTGATAAAGCGGTGCCACCGGAATGTTGTGTTCCACGCCGGTGTGTCCATCCACTACCTGCGTCAGGTTGTGGTGAAAAAACGAGCCACCTTCTGGCACCACAATCATGTTGAGTTCGCGGGCAGCGGCAATCACTTGCTGGCGCTGGTCGCGACGGGGTTGATTGTAACTTTTAATTGAAAATGCGCCCCAAGCCTTGGTGCGTCGCAGTGCCGAACGCGCGTCATCCAACGAATTAATCGTGGCTTTGAAATCGCCCTCGGCCCCATAAATAATAGTCCCCGTAGAATACAAACGCGGCCCGACCATGCGCCCCGCTTTAATCAATTCGGCATTAGAAAACGCCATTTCAGAATTGACCGAGGGGTCGTGTTGGGTCGTTACGCCGTAAGCGAGTTGGGCGTGGTATTCCCATTGTTTTTGCGGATTGAGGCCGTAGCGGAAATTCCCCGGGTGCGCGTGCACATCCACGATGCCGGGCATGATGGTTTTGCCTTTACAATCAATGGTTTTGATTTTTTTGCCCGATTGGCTCGCTCTCTGCTTCCCGACGTAGGTGATTTTATTGGCGGTCACTTCTATTTCCCCTCTTTCAATCACTTGGTCGCCTTGCATGGTGATGAGGCGGGCATTTTTGAAAATAAGGGTTCCTTCGGGTGCATCGGTTGTTAATTGCAAGCCTATTTTTAGCCCCGCTTCAGGCAGAGGCGGCAGCGAATCGGGTGCGCCGGGCAGGTGTGCAAAACGATTTTTTAGTTCAATGCTGAAATATTCGTCGCCCAAAGTGTAATGCAGTTGCTGGCCGTCGCCGCTCCAATGCAGGTTGTAGCCCGCATCTCGACTGACGCAGGTGACGGGCAAAGATTTCAGGTCGGCACTGAGGTCGAGTGTTTTGCCCGTTTGGGGGAAAGCGCACACGTAGGTTTTGTGTAACTCAATGAATGCCAACCATTTACCGTCGGGTGAAATGCGGTAAGAGTGCCCAAATTTTGACTTTATGTGTATTTTTTCATCCTTTCCATTGAGGTCATAAGAACGCAAACTTTTCTCTAGCGAGCCAAAAAGAGCACCCCCAGTTTGCACATACACCCGTTGTCCATCGGGGGAAAGAAAAGGGTAGTCCCCGTTTTCGGTGATAAATTGCTCGTTGGCATCGGGGTCGGAAAATTGAATGTGGTACATACCTGTTTTGGCCCGGCGGCCCGGCCCCAACTCATCGTCGCCCATTTGAAGGTCGAACACGACCGATTGACCATCGGCAGCATATTGCGGGGCACGATAAATGCCTGCGCCCGAACTGATTTGTTTTAAGTCGTTGGTTTTCAAGTTAATACGCCACAGTGCTCCGCCAAAAATGTCGCTCCAAACGACAAAAATCACCTCATTCCCATCGGGCGAAAAACAAGGTTCGGACTCAAATACGGGGGCATTTTGCACCTCCTTTTGTCCGAATCGCATTCTGCCGTAACGTTGGGTAATGAGCGGCTCGGGCTTTCCATCGGGTAGGTCTTTTTTCCACAAACGCCCAACGGAATTGAAAATCAGCAGATTATTGTTGGGTGACGTAACGACATTTCGAATCGCCAAGGGCGTAAATTCTGGTTCAAACACCTTGTTTTTAAACTGCAAGGTCTCCGCAATCGGTGTTTTTACTGAACAGAAAAACGGAATATCCGTCACCGAAAAGAAGTCGGGATAAGATTCCTTTTCATAGAGATACAAGGTATTAAACTTGATTTTTTTCAATTTTCCGCCCGCCCAAATCACAATTTCCTGATTATTTCCGGCTTTTACCGGCGGCATCCAAGAAAATCCTGGGTAGCAACCAAAAATCGTCCAGGCTTCTTGTTGGTCTTTGTCCAGCCCGTCGTACACCGGGTATTCCAGTCCGGTGGCCAATTCACGCACACAAAGCACGGTTTTGGTGTAATCGCGGCGCACAAAGGCCAGCCAATTGCCGTCGGGCGAAATTTGTGGCCGACAAGCCCCGCCGGAGCCGCCGGTCACATCTTCTATCGTTCCTTCCTCGCGGTCGTAACGCCGAACGGCGAAAATCTGTGTATTCGGGTTTTTATTGTATTGGAAAAAACCACCGCCATACATGTCTTCACTGAAATAAATGTACCGACCGTCGCTCGAAACGCTGGGCTCGTTGAGGTCTTGTTGGTCGTTTTTTCTTTTGGTTAGTTGTAGGCCCACGCCGCCGTTGAGGTGGTACATCCAAAGTTCGCCCGCGCCCAAGGAGCGTTGGGAGGTAAAGTGTTTTCGGGCTACAATGTATTCATTATCAACCCATTCGGCGTTGTTGAGCAATTGAAAAGTTTCTTTTGTAATGGCTTTTGCATTCGTACCGTCGGCATTCATGTACCAAATATTATCCCCGCCGCCGGCATCGGACGTGAAGGATATTTTGCTGCCATCGGGCGAAAAGCGCGGCTGCACCTCCCAGGCCAAGCCCGCGCGAATACAAGTTGCGGTACCGCCCTCGATGGGAATCGTATAAATATCGCCGAGCAGGTCGAACACGATGGTTTGGCGGTCGGGACTAATATCGAGGCACATCCAAGTACCTTCGGTGGTGGAAAACGCCACGTCGTGATACGGGACACCGCCCATGCTGGGGTTACTGACATCCCATTTGGGCTTTTCTTGGGCGATTAGGGCCGTAGAAAAAAGTCCGGAATAGGTCAGAAATGCGAAAAAATAACAGGAATACCGTCGAGTGAACATCATCAAAGAATGGATTTTGAAGTGCATAAGTACGGATTACCGCCCAATATTTGGGCGGATAAAACACTTGTGGTAAAAGCCCGTTTAAATTCCTCGGTTTTTTGACCGAAATTTGTCCGCGTTTTGGGTCGGCACAAGCCCAGTACATCGCACCAAAATTGACCATGCAGAAATTTTTCACGTTTATAAAGCAGTTCGTTAACTCTTTCCGCACCCAAGGGGATGGAGATCGCCGTTTGATGGACAAATTGCGCGATAAATACCGCTTGGTAATTATGAACGACGACACCTTCGAGGAGGTTACGTCCATCAAACTAACGCCCTTGGCGGTGTACATCGGGGTGAGTTCGCTCATTGTTGGGACGGCTATTTTGGTTACGATGCTGATTATTTGGACGCCGCTCAAACGCTACATACCGGGTTATGGCGATTTTACCCGCGATTCTGAAATTGCGTCTTTGGCGGGTAAAGTGGCGAGTTTAGAGAACGAAATTGAGGCACACCGACTGTACAATGAGAATTTTAGAAAAATGCTGACGGGCGATATGGCTGATTTGACCGAAGAAGCCGTGAAAAAAAAGGGCCAACCCGAAAATACTGCCGACACCCTTTCCACCGAAGAGATTGATAGAATTCCGGAAGATGAGGAATTGCGTTCGGCAGTAGCGACGGGCACTTTCACCCGGGATTCTAGTACGATGGCTGCTCCTATGACAAGCCTCGGGCAGGATATTCCGTTGGAAAAATTGTTTTTTATGCCGCCAGTGAGTGGTGAAATCACCGCGAAATTCGATTTGGCCAAAAACCACCTAGGACTAGACGTAGCCGCGCCCAAAAACACCGCCGTCAAAGCGGCCGCCAATGGCACGGTCATTTCTGCTGGATACACGGTGGAAACAGGGTATAGCATTGCGGTGCAACACCCGAATAATGTAGTCACCATTTACAAACACAACTCGGTGCTGCTACGAAGGGCGGGCGATTTTGTAAAAACGGGGGAGGCCATTGCCATTATCGGCAATTCGGGGGAAAACACCTCCGGGCCCCACCTGCACTTTGAGTTGTGGCACAAAGGCCGCTCGGTGGATCCTACTTTGTATATTAATTTTAATTAAAAAGCGTTTTGCCCTGAGCATTCTACCCGCCTTTGAGTACCTGAAAAGTATAATTTAGGCCATTTTTGCCCATTATTTGTAACAAATAAGGCCCTTTTGGCAAATTTTGCAAACCTTCAAAAAGGATAAAACTGCTACTTTCCCCTTGTTTTTCTTGCACAGTTTTGCCCGAAAAATCGAGTAAGCGCAGGCCGTATTCTCCGCGCAGCGATTCCGGAAAATCCACCTGCAATACATCTAAAAACGGGCTGGGAGACACCTTGGGCGCATCGCCTAAAAGGGCCTCGCTGGTGGAAACAGATTCGGGCACCAACGCGAAATCAAGTTGGGTTGTTTGGCCGCTAACGAGGTTTACGCCCGTTTTTACCTGCGTTTGGTAGCCCACTCTTTCGGCCCGAATGGCGTACAAGCCACTGTTGGCCGCCCCCGTTTTATACACCCCATTGAATCCAGTACTATCGGCTAAAAAAGTATTTAACACAAACACCTTGGCCTCCGAAATGGGCAAACCCGTCACGGCATCGCGCAGCACCCCTTCCAATCGGGCAGCCGGCGTGTAAGTTACTTCGTAAATGTACAAACCTTCTTGTTTGGCGGTAGCCAACAAAATACCGGAGGGCAAATACGGGTCGGCATCCCAAACCAAGGAATTGCCGAGCGAATCCCAAGCAATTTCGATCATATTATCCGGCTGACTGGCGTCCACGATGGTCAGTTGACCGCGATAACTGGGGCAAACCACAAAATCGCCGGGCATCATGCGCACATTGTGCACCTCTCCCTCGGGTTTTCGGCTGGGTTTGTATGAATCTAATAGGGTAATATCGTCCAAATTAGACACGTCGTAGGCCGTCATGGGCAGATTGAGGGCCTCTTGTGTGTGAAATAAAGTCCGACCATCGGCCGAAAGTTCGCAGTTGTGGTTAAAGCCGCCTGGAGTCGGATGCGTAGCGAGCAGCACCGGATTGGTTTTATTGGAAATATCAATGACACCAAATTGTGCTGCGTTGAGTTCGCAAGTCCACATAGTATCGCCGCGCACAAAGCCATCGTGTACGTAAGTGGCCGCGTATTTACTCCGAATTTTTGGGTTCCAAGGGTCAATCAAATCGGCGATGACCGCGCCATTGGCGATATTACTGCCACCAAACAGGTATAAATAGCCATCGTGTACCTGAACCGCATGATTTCTCAATACCCGATTCACAAAAAAACCATCTCCACGCCATGTTTTCCAAGGGATGCTGTCGGGCAAATGATTGAGGTTCACGATGGTCACCCCGCTGCTATCGGCTTCGGTGGTGACGTACGCGTAGCCTTGCCAAGTGCGTACTTCGCGCCAGTTATTGCTGAGGCCAGGCACCATAAACCGTTCTACGGGTTGGGTTGGGTTACTGAGGTCCACGAGGCTCAATCCGGCGCTTGTGCCAACCAAAGCCCATTCCGTTCCGGCTGCGTCCACATGATGCCAACAGCCCGCGAGGCTGAGGGGGCCGTAGGATAAATGGCCGATGCGCTGCAAGTTTTGGGCCGATATTGGGTTAAAAATGGCCAATATGAGTGAAAATAGGAGAATTCGGGTCATTTTTTAGAAAGAAGTAAGGGGGCATTAGCAGGATCGTAAAGGTATAAATTAAACCGAAAATGAACCAGTTCGCGATGGTGGAGCAAAACGCCCATTCCCGACATTCCATATTAATTTTTTCACATCGGGGGTGCAACTATGCCTCCCCTGTTTATCTTTGCTAAACCTTTGGCATTTCTCCATACGAGGAATTATTTGTTATGTGTATCTAAATGACGTATTTAGCCGCTTTTGGGCGG
>Ga0105045_10001841_pt1 | contig 17534 bp, 10 predicted proteins | sample MAT02_FD_78089 | JGI IMG/M metagenome (GOLD analysis project Ga0105045, IMG submission 78089) | Freshwater microbial communities from Lake Fryxell liftoff mats and glacier meltwater in Antarctica - MAT-02 (megahit assembly) | ecosystem: Environmental > Aquatic > Freshwater > Ice > Liftoff... | reverse complement strand
GGAACGGGAGGTCCAGTCTGCGTACATATCGCTTCCGGTTTCGTGGATGGGTTTGCGGTATTGGCAGCATGGTCCGACCCTCCGGGGCGGTCTGTTCGTTCTCGAACATAGTTCGAGCCGACGGCCTCCACCTTGGGGCTAGCGGGTAGCGGTCATGGCAAGCAACCTTCACGGCACTGGCGAAGGCGAGCAGGCTCGGTGGACACCTCCGGCGTTGAGCTACTGGGGGGTGTTTGTCCGCTTCCTGAGGTTCGGGTTGATGGCGTTCGGGGGTCCGGTCGCCCAGATCGCCATGATCCGGCGCGAGCTGGTGGACGAGGAAAAGTGGATCGGCAGCGACCGTTTCAACAGGCTGTTGGCCGTGATGCAGGCGCTGCCGGGACCCGAAGCGCACGAACTCTGCGTTCACCTGGGCGTCCGGGCAAAAGGGCGCCTCGGCGGCTTGCTGGCCGGGCTGGGCTTCATGCTTCCCGGCTTCCTCCTGATGCTCGTTCTTGCCTGGCTCTATACCCGCCTGGGTATCGAGGGCACGTGGCTGGCCTCGCTGTTCCTGGGTGTCCAGGCCGCCGTCCTGGCGGTCATCCTCAGGGCCGTGCATCGGATCGGCGAACACATTCTGCTGGACCGGTGGCTTTGGGCTGCCGCCTTGGCGTCCGCAGCCGCGTCGCTGCTGGGCGTAAGCTTCTGGATCGTTCTTCCAGCCGCCGGTGCCGCTTACGCCTTTGCCTCGGCAGGGCGCTCCGGGTGGGTGGTCGCGGTGCTGGCGCTGGCCGGTGTCCTCGCTGCGCTGCCGTGGGTTACCGGCAGCGGCTTGGCGGCGGCAGCGGCAAGCACGGCGGGCAGCGCGCCGAGCACCTTGGCCCTGTTCTGGGCGGGACTCAAAGGCGGCTTGCTCACTTTTGGCGGTGCCTACACGGCCATTCCGTTCATCCGGAGCGACACCGTGGGGCGGGGCTGGATGACCGACGGGCAGTTCCTGGACGGGCTTGCGATCTCGGGCGTGCTGCCGGCACCGTTGGTGATCTTCGCAACGTTCGTCGGCTGGATCAGCGGCGGGCCGGCAGGGGCGCTGGCGATGACAGCCGGGGTATTCCTTCCTGCGTTCGCCTTCTCACTGGTCTTTTACGAGCGCTTGGAGGCTGTCGCCGGGCACGAACGCCTGCAGGGGTTCCTGGGCGGCGTGGCGGCAGCCGTGGTCGGGTTGATCGCTGTGACGCTTGTCGATCTTGCCCGCACGGCGATGGTTCGAACCCCGGACCTCGGCCCGGGCATCCTCATCTTCGCCGCAGCGCTGGCGGTCATGTATGGGTGGAAGAGCAAACTCGGCACACCTCTCGTGCTGGCGCTCGGCGCAGCGGCCGGGGTGATGGCGTTTCGATAGGCGCTGCCTGTCCGCGTTGCGCGGTGCAGGCGCGGTGGTAATGCTCTAAGTTGGCGCCACCACCCCTGCCTGGCGGCTGCCACCATGCTGATTCCTTCGTTCTGGGCCGAGGCCACCGCCCGTCATCGTGGCCAGGGCGAGCAGGTGACCGTGCGGCGCTTCGGCTGGTCGCTCGACAGTGAACAGGACGCCGCGCGCAATGCGCAGCAGCGTGCCGACGAAGCCCTGTCGCGCATCCTGGCCGGCGAAGCGCTGGTGCGACGCGAGCCCAAGGTGGCCTACAACGGCGCCGACGGCGTGCCGATCCGCGAACAGGTGCTGGAACGCCACGGCGAAACGGTGATCACGCGCAATCTTTACGGCGCCCGCTGCCTCAATTCACCCGACGTGCTGTTCGCCGACATCGACTTCCATGAAGACGTGGGCCCGGCGCTGCTGCTGCCGGTGCTCGGCGTGCTGGTGCTGGGCGCGGCCTGGCTGGGCAAGGCGTACGGCGGCTGGGGCCTGGCGGCGGGCGCGATGGTGGTGGCGCTGGTCGCCAGCTATGGCGTCGCCAAGGGGCTGCTGGCGCTGCGCGTGCGCGCCAGCGGTGGCCCGGAGCCATCCGCGCGCCGGCGCGTGGAAGCGTTCGTGGCGGCCCATCCGGGCTGGCGCCTGCGCCTGTATCGAACGCCGGCGGGTTTCCGGGCGCTGGCGATGCATCGCCGATTCGACCCGGCGGAGCCCGAGGTGGCGGCGTTCTTCCGCGCGGTGAAGGCCGACAAGATGTACGTGCGCATGTGCGAGCGCCAGCGCTGCTTCCGCGCGCGCATCAGCCCCAAGCCCTGGCGCATCGGCATCCAAGCGCACATCAAGCCGCGGCCCGGCGTCTGGCCGGTGAACCCCGAGCGCTTGCCGGAGCGTGACGCCTGGATCGCCGCCTACGAACAGCGCGCCGAAGGGTTCGCGTCCTGCCGCCACGTCGCCGACCTGGGCGACGGCCGGGTGGACCGCGACGTGGACGCCGTGCGCGAACTGCACGACGACGCCTGCCGCGCCGGCAGCGCGCTGCCGCTGGCCTGACCGGCGGGTCTCAGCGGCTCGTCTTGCGTCCGCGTTCCTTCCTGGCCAGCAAGCCGAGCAGGGATTGTTCCCACTGCCGGGCCCCGCGCGCCTTCATCGCAGCGCGATGCAGCCGCCCGTCCTGCCAGGCCTCGAATACCCGCGGATCGATGTAGGCCTTGCGGCACACCGCCGGCGTGTTGCCCAGTGCTTGGGCGACCTCGGCCAGCACGCCATTGCGCGCGGTGGCGAGCGAACGCTCGGAACGCTGCCCGTTCCGGCCCGGTTGCGGCAGCGGCGTCGCCGCGAGCAGACGGTAGGCCAGCAGCGTCGCACCCCAGGTGCGGAAGTCCTTGGCCGTGAAGCCCGCGCCCATCACCGTGCCCAGGTACTCGTTGACGTCCTGCGAATCCACCGGACGCAGCGCGCCGTCATCATCGCGGTACTGGAACAAGGCTTGGCCAGGCAGCTCCTGGCAGTCGCGCACCAGGCCGGTGAGCCGGGCATCGTCGAGCGCGACCTCATGGTCCTGCCCGCCCTTGCCGCGGAACTTCAGCACCGCGCGCCCACCGCGCAGGAAATCGATGTGCCGGTTGCGCAGCGTCGTCAGCCCATAGGACCGGTTGCTGCGCGCGTACTCGTCGTTGCCGACCCGTATCAGCGTCTGGGCCATCACCGACACCACCAGCGCCATCACCTTGGCGAAGGGGAAGCCGGCCCCGCGAAGGTCTTCCCGCAGGCGCCGCCGCAGCCTCGGCTGGGCGCGGCCGAACTCGACCAGGCGTTCGAACTTGCCCTGGCCGCGCGTCGCCTGCCAGCGCAGGTGGTAGCGGTACTGCTTGCGGCGTCGCGCGTCGCGCCCGGTGGCCTGCAGGTGGCCCAGCTCGCTGCGGCAGATCCAGACGTCCGTGTAGGCGGGCGGTATGGCCAGCTTGCGGATCCGCGCGAGGGTGGTTTGGTCGCGGACCAGGCCGCCATCGGGCCCGCGATAGCTGAAGCCCTTGCCCGCACGACGGCGGCCGATGCCCGGCTCGCTGTCCAGCACGTAGCGCAGCCCCGCGACGCTGGCGTCGGCCTGGGGCTTGCCGGGTTCGATGGGGTCCGTGGTCATGTCGGGACACTGGCCAGTCCGGCGTCAACGCGGTGGCAAATCCGCGCGCGCGCCGGACGCCGATTCAGCCCGCGTTTGCCTGCGCCCTCAGCCGCCGGCCAGCGTCCTGTGCATGCGCGCGAAGTCCTTGCGGTACTTCCTGGCGGCCGACACCTTCTCGCGCGCGCCCAGGATCTTTCCCGACACCTGGAAGAACTTCTTTTCCTCTTCGCGCAGGTGGTGGTGCACCTTGTGCGAGAGCGCCTTGGCGGTGGCCATCCAGCCGCGGTCGCCCGGCTCGCCTTGCTGCATCTTCTCCACCAGTTCGTCCAGCTGGTGGTGTTCGTGCAGCGCGTGGCGCGACACGTCGAGGCCTGCGTCGAACATCAGGATGGGCGCGTAGAGGAAGCGCTCCTCGGCGGCGGCGTGTGCGGCCAGCTCGATGCGAAGCTCGCGGAAGAGCCCGGCGCGGCGTGCGTCGCCGGGCTTGCTGCGCAGAAGCTTGCGGCACAGCGAGCGCTGGGTTTCGTGGCTCTCGCGAAGGGCGTCGTAGATGGTCTCGGTCATGGCGCGGACTCCTTGGCTGGCATGGATCAATGCGGGGTATCGGGGGGAGGCGTTGCGGCTGCGGCGACGCCGCCGGTTGCAGGCAATGCGACGCGCGCCGTGCCCATGGCCAGCAGGACCTCGACCAGATGCTCGGCCCCGTCGTCCTGCAGCGTTATTTCCAGGTCCGGACGCGGGCTGCCGTCGAGTGTGACCAGGGGTGTGGCACCGGCCAGCTGCGTCACCACAATGACGTAAACGCTGCTGCCAAAGCGGTAGCGCAGGCGGTAGCCCGGCCAGTCGGCGGGCAGGCAGGGCGACAGCCGCAGCCGGTCGCCCTGGCGCTGCAGGCCCAGCAGGGACTCGGTCATCAGGCGGTACATCCAGCCGGCCGAGCCGGTGTACCAGGTCCAGCCGCCGCGGCCCACGTGCGGCGCCACGGCATACACGTCGGCGGCGACCACATAGGGCTCGACCTTGTAGGTAGAGACCTGGCCGGCATCCAGCGCGTGGTTGACCGGGCTGATCATGCGCAGCAGCTCCCAGGCGCGCTCACGGTCACCGAGCTTGGCGAAGGCCATCGTCGCCCAGATGGCGGCATGGGTGTACTGGCCGCCGTTCTCGCGCACACCGGGGACATAGCCGCGGATGTAGCCCGGGTCCTTGCCGGTCTTGTCGAACGGCGGGTCCAGCAGCTGCACCACGCCGGTGTCGCGCCGGACCAGGTGGGCGTCGAGCGACGCCATCGCCTGGCGGCAGCGTTCGGGGTCGCCTGCGCCCGACAGCACCGACCAGCTCTGCGCGATCGAGTCGATGCGGCACTCCTCGCTGTCCGCCGAGCCCAGCGGCGTACCGTCGTCGAACCACGCGCGCCGGTACCAGGCGCCGTCCCAGGCGTGCTTCTCGAGGTTGACGCGCAGGGCCTCCGCAGCGTCCTGGCAGCGCTCCGCGAACACCACGTCGCCGCGCCAGCGCGCCAGCGCCGCGAACTGCCCCAGCCCGTCGTACAGGAAGAACCCAAGCCACACGCTTTCGCCGCGCCCGGCTTCGCCGACGCGGTTCATGCCGTCGTTCCAGTCGCCGGTGGCCATCAGCGGCAGGCCGCGTTCGCCCAGCAGTGACAGGCCGCGCTCCAGTGAACGCACGCAGTGCTGGTAGAGCGTTTCGCAAAGGCTCGAGCGCGACGGCAGGTCGTAGTACGACTCCTCGTCGGGATTCACCTGGCGACCCTCCAGGTAGCCGATACGCTCGTCCATCACGGCCGCGTCCCCGGTAACGCCAACGTAGCGGCAGGCGGCCAGCGGCAGCCAGAGGAAGTCGTCCGAGCAGCGGGTGCGCACGCCGCGGTCCTGCGGCGGATGCCACCAATGCTGCACGTCGCCCTGCGGAAACTGGTGCGCGGCCGAACGCAGCAGGTGCTCGCGCGCGATGCCCGGCTGCGCATGCAGCAGGGCCATGGTGTCCTGCAGCTGGTCGCGGAAACCGAAGGCGCCGCCGGACTGGTAATAGCCGCTGCGCGCTTCGTAGCGGCAGCCGAGCGTCTGGTACAGCAGCCACCCGTTGGCCAACACGTCCAGCGCCGGGTCGGGGGTGTGCACCTGCACGGCGCCGAGCGTGTCGGTCCAGTGCCGGCTCACGGCCTCGAGCGAACGGGCCGCGGCCGCCGCGCCGCGATGGCGCTGCGCCAGCGCCAGCGCAGCGGGGCGGTCGCGGCCCATGCCAAGGCGGAAAACCACCGTGGCCTCGGCGCCGGCGGCCAGGTCCACCGGCAGCTGCAGTGCCGAACATGCGTCCAGGCCTGCACCGCAGCGTCCCGACAGGCGTTCGCGGCGCAGCGCGGCCGGAGCCTGCAGACTGCCGTTGCGGCCCAGGAATTCGGTGCGATCGCCGGTGACGCTGATGGCCCCGGCGTAGTCGCGGCCGTCCTGGTCCACGTCGAAGAAACCGACCCGGGCGCCGAACTCGCCGCTGTAGGCGTTGCGGGCCGTCATCACGCTGCTGTCGGCGTCCCGTTCGGTGACCACGTGCAGCTGGGTGCGCGCGCGCAGGTCGCCCAGTACCCACTCCACGTAACCGGTGGCCGACAGCCGGCGCGCCCGCCCGGACAGGTTGCGAAGCGTGAGCACCGAGAACTTCACCGGGTCGACGCGGTCCACGAACACCTTGAGTTCGCTGGCGATGCCGTCCTCCACGTGCTCGTAGACGGTGTAGCCGAACCCGTGCCGCGTGCGGTACTCACCCTCGCCGCGGCACGGCAGCGGCGTGGGCGACCAGACCCGGCCGCTGTCTTCGTCGCGCAGGTAGAAGGCCTCGCCGCCGGTGTCGCCCACCGGGTCGTTGTGCCAGGGCGTGAGCCGGAACTCGTGCGCGTTCTCGGCCCACGTGTAGCCGCAGGCGCTTTCGCTGAGCACGCAGCCGAACTGCGGGTTCGCCAGCACGTTCGACCAAGGCGCCGGCGTGGCGTGGCCCGGCCGCAGGCGGATCAGGTACTCGCGCCCGTCCTGCGTGAAGCCGCCCGTGCCATTGTCGAACAGAAGCGGTGGCGGTTCCGGCAGGCTGAAGGCCGGCGCGGGCGCCGGGCGTGGACCGGGCTGGGGCACCAGCAAGGGCGGTGGCACATCGACGGGTGGGCGCCGTCCCACCTGGTCGGCCAGGCTGCCGTCGGCGTCGCTGACGATCACGCGCGCGACCGACTGCATCAGGATCCGGTCCTCGTGCGACATCTGCTGCGCCGGCCGCACGAAGATGCCGCCCGGCCGGTCGAATACCTGTGCCTCCACGCCTGCGGCGATCAGCCCCATGATCTGGTCGTGCAGCTGCTGGCGGTAGCCGACCTGGTCTTCGTTCCATATCACCAGGTCCACCGCCAGGCCCTTGAGCCGCCAGTAGGCGTGCGCCTGCACCATCTGGCGCACCAGCTCGATGTTGGCCGCATCGGCGATCTTGAGCAGTACGATCGGCAGGTCGCCGGAGATGGCATGGCCCCAGAGGCCGGACTGCCCGCGTTGGTTCTGCAGCAGCACGTCCGCGGGGGCGCGCATGGCCGAATGGGCGAACAGCACCAGGCCGGCCAGGCGCTCGTAAAGCTGCGCGTCCGCCTGCGTGGCGTTGATCTGCCGGCGCACCACCTGGCTGTGGGTCCAGGCCAGGTCGAAAACGCGGTCCGCGAGGTGGCGGTCGCGATACTTGTCGACCAGTCCGGCGCAGTCGTCGCGGTCGCGGCCCACGCCCATCACCATGTCGATGGTGGCGGTCTGCTCGGGCGCCAGCAGGATGCGGCAGCGCGTGGCGACGATCGGGTCCAGCACGGACCCCTGCGACCCCGACAGTTCGGCCGCGCCCGTCATTGCGTCCGGCTGCGCCAGCGAATGGCCGCGACCGATGAAACGAGCGCGGTCGGTCTCATACGAGATGGCGCTGATGTCGGCGTTGTGGACCGCCATCAGCTGGAACATCCAGGGCGGCGTTTCGTCGTGCGAGCGCGCGCGCCGCGTGCAGAGGATCGCCTGCTTCTCGGGCACCAGCTCGGTCTGCACGAACAGGTTGCTGAAGGCCGGATGCAGCTCGTCGGAGGCGGCGGACGCCAGCACCACCTCGGCATAGCTGGTGATCTCGACCATGCGCGGGCTGCGGCTGCGGTTGCAGATCACCAGCCGGCGAAGCTCGATGTCGTCCTCGGCCGATACCGCGATTTCGGTGTGGGTATCGAAGCCGTGGCTGCTGCCGCGGAACTCGGCCTTGGCGTCGGAGAAGATCGCCTCGTAGCCGGCCACCGGCACGCAGGCCGGGTGGTAGGACGTGGACCAGAACTGGCCGCTGGTGACGTCGCGCAAGTAGCAGAAGCTGCCCCAGTGGTCACGGGTGGCGTCCTCGCGCCAGCGGGTGACGGCCATGTCGCGCAGCCGGCTGTAGCCACCGCCCGCGCCGGTGACCAGCACGTGGTAGCGGCCGTTGGACAGCATCTGCACGGCGGGGCGCACGGTGTCTGGCGTGCGGAAGATGCGCAGCTGGGTCGTGGAGTGTTCCGGTGCACCGAGCGTGCCGGCGATCTCGGCCTCGTGCGGGTGGAAGGCCCCGGTGCGTGGGATCCGCTCCTGCAGCAGCAGCAGGGTGGCCTGGAACTCCGGCTCGGCGACGAACCGGCGCTGCATGGGCTGGTCATGCAGCAGGTAGGACAGCGCCAGAAGGCCCATGCCCTGGTGGTGGGCCATGTGGGAGCGTACGACGGCATGTTTCTGGCCGCGCGGCAGGCGCGCCGGCGTGTAGTCAATCGCTTCGTAAAGGCCGAGGCGGTTGCCGAAGCCCGCATCGTCCAGCCGCTGCAGGTTGCTGCAGGCCGCCTCGGGCGCCACCATCAGCGCCAGCATGCTGGCGTAGGGCGCCACCACCAGGTCCTGGCCCAGCCCGCGCTGCAGGCCCAGCCCAGGCACGCCGAAGGCGCGGTACTGGTAGTTCATGCGCGCGTCCACGGTGTTGTAGCCGGACTCGGAGATGCCCCAGGGCACGCCGCGCTGGCGGCCATAGGCGATCTGGCGCTCCACCGCGGCTTTCGCGGTCTGGTCGAGCAGGGTGCCTTCGTAGCTGGGCATCACCAGCTGCGGCATCAGGTACTCGAACATCGACCCCGACCAGGACAGCAGCGCCGCATCGCCCTCGACGTCGGTCAGCAGCCGGCCCAGGGCGAACCAGCTGTCCTGCGGCAGCTGGCCCTGCGCGATCGCCACGAAGTTGCCCAGGCGCGCTTCGGACGCCAGCAGGTCGTAGTAGCCGCCGTCCAGGCGCCGGTCGTCCAGGTTGTAGCCGATCGAAACCAGCTGGCGGCTGGGGTCGTAGAGGAAGGTGAAATCCATGCGCGCGCAGTCAACGGTGAGATCGGCCAGACTCGCCAGTTCCTCCCGGCGCTGCCTGGCGAGCATGACGACCGCGACGGCGCGCTGGTCGAGGGCTGAAGTGTCGGCCCCCGCCACGTCCTCCAGGCTGGGGATGCGGTCCGCCCAAGGCACCGGTGCCGCAGGCGCACCGTGCTCGAGCCAGGGGGCGAACAGCCACAGTTCCTCGCTCGTCCGCACGCACTGCCGGGCCAGCTCGTCGGACCACAGCCTCGCGTCGTCGCCGACCGGTGCCGCCAGCTCGGCCAGCCGGAGGGCCTGGCTGCGCAGGTCCGACAGCAGCACGTTCGCAGCGTCCAGGCTGGTCGGCGCACTGGCGATGGCCCCGCGCAGCAGCGCGCCGGTAACGCCACCGTCCTTGGGCAGCGCGGCGCCCATGGCCTGCGAAAGCAGTCCGAAGGCATCGGCCATGCCCTGGAAACTGCGGGTGCGAAACACCGGCTGACGGGCGATTTCGACCAGGCCCTGGCGCAGCGTGGCGAGATGGCCGGCAAGGTTGCCGCTGTCCACCGACGACACGTAGTGCGGCGGCAGCGGCTGCAGCGTCTGGGTGTCGTACCAGTTGTAGAAATGGCCGCGATGGCGCGGCAGGCCTTGCAGGGTCGCCAGGGTTGCGCGGGTGCGCTCCATCATGGCACCCGGGACCAGGTAGCCGAAGTCGAGCGCCGTCAGGTTCGACAGCAGGGCCAGGCCGATGTTGGTCGGCGAGGTCCGGTGCGCCACCATCACAGACGGGTGCTCCTGCACGTTGTCCGGCGGCAGCCAGTGGTCGTCCGGCCCGACGTGGGTTTCGAAGAACAGCCACGTGCGCCGCGCCAGCCGGCCCAGGAAGGCGCTTTGTTCGAGCGAAAGCGCCGCCGCGCGGCGCGACCGCGGCCGCCCCAGCCAGGACATCAGCAGCGGCGAAACCAGCCAGGACAGCAGCACGGGTGCAGCCAGCCAGAATGCGGCCGGATTCAACTCGAGGATGGCCACCGCCGTGGCGACGGCGACGGCGGGCGCGAACCACATCGTCCGGATCGAGCGCAAGAAGCCGTCTTTGGTCGTGCGCTCCACTTCGCTCGACGGCGCCCACTGCAGCAGGTTGCGGCGCGTCACCACCAGCCGCCACAGCGTGCGCGCGATCGCGTCGGCGCTGAACCAGGCTTCGTAGGGCAGGCAGGCCAACGCGATCGGTGCGCGGCGGAAGTTTTCCGCGATGGCCGCACCGGCCTGGCGCAGGTGCGCGGCCAGCGGCATGTCGCGCGGCCGGTTGGCCAGGTCCATCATCGAAGACACCAGCGGCGGCACGAACAGGATCGCCAGGATCCACAGCGTCCACGCCAGCGGCTCGGCCAGCCGCAGCCAGCCCGTCACCAGCAGCACCCCCATGGCCGCCGGTACCAGGCTGCGCCGCAGGTTGTCGATGATCTTCCCGCGCGAAAGCATCGACAGGGGATTGCGTTCGCGGGTGCCGTCGCGGCGCGGAACCGTGGGCAGCAGCCAGGGCAGCAGCTGCCAGTCGCCGCGGATCCAGCGGTGGCGGCGCTTCACGTCCACGTCGTAGCGGGACGGATGGTCCTCGTAGAGCTGCACGTCGCTCACCAGGCCGGCGCGCGTGTAGCAGCCCTCCAGCAGGTCGTGGCTGAGCACGCTGTTGTCGGGGAAGCGGCCGTGCAGCGCATGTTCGAAGGCATCGATGTCGTAGATGCCCTTGCCGACGAACGAGCCTTCGGCGAACAGGTCCTGGTAGACATCGGAAACGGCGCGCGTATAGGGGTCGATGCCCGGCTCGGTGCCGTGGATGCGCGCATACCAGGACCGGCGCTGGCCGCTCATGCTGGCCCCTACCCGTGGCTGCAGGATGCCGTAGCCGCGGGTAACGCAGTTGCGGCGCTCGTCGAAGCGCGCGCGGTTGAGCGGATGCGCCATCGTGCCCGCGAACTTGCGCCCGGCGTCGCGCGGCAGCTGGGTGTCGGTGTCGAGCGTGATCACGTAGCGCACGTGGCCCAGGGCTTCGGTATCGCCGGCCACGAGCAGGAAGTCGCCGGTGCCGCCCTTGCGCAGGAAATGGTTGAGCGCAGCCAGCTTGCCGCGCTTGCGTTCGTAGGCGATGAAGCGCCGCTCGCGCTCGTTCCACAGGCGCGGACGGTGGAAGAGGAAGAACCGGTCGCCGCCCGTGGCGGCATGGCGTGCGTTCAGTGCGTCGATTTCCCGGCGCGCCGCCGCCAAGAGGGCCTCGTCGCCGGGCATGACGGCCGAATCGGCATCGAAGAAGTCGGTTAGCAGGGCGAAATGCAGGTTGCCGTCGCGGTTGGCCAGGAAGCGCACCTCCAGGGCCTCGACCAAGGCCAGCAGCCCCACCTCGTTGCCGAACATCGTCGGCACCACGACCATCGTCCTCGCCTCGGGCGGTATGCCGGCGGAGAAATCCAGGCGCGGCAGGGTGCGCGGCAAGGCCAGCAGGGTGGCCGCCCAGTTGACCAGGCTGATGCCGAGCTCGCTCAGCGCAATGACCACCAGGGCGGCGACCAGGAACATCGGCGTGCCGCCTCCGAAGGCGTCCCCGGCGCTGGCCATCATGCCCAAACCGGCCGCGGCGACGAACAGCGCGATCGGCGCCAGGTAGGCGGGCAGGGGTGCGGCGCCGATGGAGGCATCGCGGGCGCCGAACCGGCCGCGGCGGGGTGCCACCGCCTGCTGCAGCTGCGGCAGCCCGGCGTCGATCAGGTAGTAGCCCACGTGCGCCTGCACGTCGTCGATGCCGGCGACTGCCTCACGCGCGAGGGCCAAGGCGATCGCCGCGTCCGCCACCTCGCACTCGGTGCGCTTGCCGCGCCTGGCCATTCGTTCGACCACGTGCCGGTACTGGTCACGTGTGGCGAAGTCCATCTTGCCGTAGGTGCCGGCCGGGTCGGCGCGCAGGCACTGTTCGACCATGCTGGTGGCTTCGACGAAATCGCGCCAGTCCATCATCGCCAGGAAGCGGACGCTGCCGATCGCATTGCTGATCGACACCTGGTCGGCCGCTTGCTGCTGCGCCTCGGCCTGCACCATGTTTTCGATGCTGTGACCGGCATCGCCAAGCCAGTGCTCGATCCAGGCCAGGGGCATGGCCAGTGCCGCGCTCTGGCCGTGCAGGCGGCGCGTCAGTTCGGCCACGAACGAGCTGGCCATGGGTGGCTCCGAGCGCACCATGTCGGCCAGCACCAGCACCAGGTGCTTGGGATCATGCTCGGCGACCTCGGTGAGCCGGTCTGCCCAGACATCGGCCAGGCTGCAGTCCCTCCGGTCGGCGATCACGCGCGCGCTGACCCGGCGCAGGTTTTCGATAAGCGCCAGCCGAAGCATGATCGGTATCGCCCACAGCTCTCCCAGGCGCAGGGGCAGGACCGACTGGTAGGCGGCTACCAGGCCGCTGAGCCCCTCGATGTCGATGCGGCCATCGCCGTGCGAGATCGCGCTCAGCGCGATGTCGTAGACGCGCGGGTAGCCTGCCGACGGCCCCTGCACGAGCTGCGGCAGCTCGCGGCTGTAGCCCTTTGGCAGATGCCGCTGGGCGATGCGGATCTGTTCTTCTATCAGGTGGATGTTGTCTATCAGCCATTCACCGGCCGGGGTGAGCTGCCGCTGCTCGTGCGCCGCCTGCTCCAGCATTCCCACCGCGGTGGCGATGACCTGCTGGTTTTCCGCCAGGCGCCGCAGCAGGCGGTCCGGACCCGCCCGAACGGCGAGCACGTGGTCACGCGCGAGCTGGACGCCATGCTGACTGAGCTGTTCCGCACTCAGCAGCCGCGCCCGCAGCGGCAGCTCATCGGGCGTTCGCACGGCGGTGGCCGCGGGCGATGCAGCGACCCGGGAACGCAGCCTTCGAAACACGGTGCTGAGGGGGAAACGTGGCATCGACCGGGCGCCCAGGGGAGGAGGGACTGCGAAGTACCGAAACATTCTTGCCAAGGCCGGTGGGAAGCCCTGAGCTGGGAGGCGCGCGCAAAATCAAGGTAACACGCAGCCCCATGCCGGCCAGCTGAACAGGGTCCAGCCTCTGCAGGGCCGCGGCACGGCTTCACCGCCGCGTGGCCCGGGCCTTTTTCCTGGACATGGCTTGGCGATAGTGGGCATGCAGCGCCAGCACGTTGGCGACGTATTCCTGCGTCTCGTCCCAGGGCGGCACCCCACCATAGCGCTGCACGTTGCCCGCGCCGGCGTTGTACGCCGCGGCCACGAGCTCCAGGTCTCCGCCGTAGGCGGTCTGCAGCTGGCGCAGTTCGCGCGCACCGGCCTGGATGGACTGGTTGGGATTGAACGGGTCGGTGACCTGCCAGGCTGCCGCGGTGTCGGGCATCAGCTGCATCAGGCCCTGCGCGCCCCGGCTCGAGACCGCGTTCGGGTCGAACCCGCTTTCGATATGGGCGATGGCTCGCAGCCAGGCTTCTTCCACGCCCCACTGTTTGGCGGCGCTGCGGAATTCGTCCCGGAACACGTCCAGACGCGGTGCGCCAAGCCGGCCCAGGCCGCGATGGGCGGTGGACCCCGGCGGCGCCGGCACCGAGAAAGCCAGCACGCGGGTCGAACCCGGAAGCTTTCGGGTGCTGTACACCGTGCGCCCGTCCTGTTGGCGCTGGTAGAGCACGCCGCGCTGCGCGCCCGGCACGCGCCACAGGTCGGGCAGCCTGGGGCTGTTGGCGTCGTAGGTGATGGCCTTGCAGCGTGACCCCGGCTCGGGCGCCGTGGCCAGGCTGACGGTGCCGTCGCGGGTGCAGCGATACACGGTGCGGGTCGCGGCGGTCGCGGCGGTCGCGGCACCGCGGCCCGCGTCCGGTGGCTGGACTGCGGGCGCAGCCGCGCCCCCCGAAGCTAGGGCGGGCATCGTCAGCAGCCACAGCAGCACAACGGTACGCAGGCGCATGGCCGCAGTGTAGGCGCCCGGCCGCTGCGCGGGCGTGGACAGCGCTGGATGCAGCAGCCAAAATTCAGCCATGCACCTGACCGTCTCCGCCGAACGCAGCCTCCCCTGCACGCCCGAAGTGGCGTACGCCCTGTCCACCGATCCGGACCGGTTCCCGTCGTTCTTCACGGGCTTTGGTCCGATCCCGGCGCTCAGCGGCATCCGCCTGCATGCGCCGCTGGCCGTGGGCAGCACCCGTCGCGTGCACAGCACCGACGGCACCGTGCTGACCGAACGCGTCACCGAGCTCGACCCGCCCGTGCGCCACGCCTACACGCTCACCGGATTCCGCCCGCCGATGCTCTGGCTGGTGAGCCAGGGCCGCGCCATCTGGACCTTCACCGGCCATGAGTTTGGTTCGCGCGTGCGCTGGGACTACCAGTTCACCGTGGCCAAGCGCGGGCTGTCGCCGTTGGCGGCGCTGGTGATCCACGTCTTCATGCGGCGCGCGATGCACCGCTGCCTCAAGAACATGGCGCGCTCGCTTTCCCACGGCGCGGGCTGATGGGCGAGTGGATCCTGCTGGCGATGGCCCCGGTGTTCCTGGGCATCGTGCTGTGGGAGGCGTGGTACTGGCGCCGGCGCAGCGCCACCGACGGCAATACCCACTACAGCCTGCGCGACACGGTGTCGAACGCCGCGCTGGCGCTGATGCACCAGGCGGCGGACGCACTGACGTGGCTGGCCGTTATCGGCGTTTACTGGTGGCTCTACCAGTACCGCCTGTTCGAGATCCCGACCACGTGGTGGACGATCGCGCTGCTGTTCGTGGCGCAGGACTTCTTCTACTACTTCTTCCACCGGGCCCATCACCGGGTGCGCTGGATGTGGGCCTCGCACGTGGTGCACCACTCGTCGGAACGGCTGAACTTCTCCACCGCGTTCCGGCAGAGCCTCACCTACCCGGTGTCGGGCATGTGGGTGTTCTGGCTGCCGCTGGCGTGGCTGGGATTCTCGCCGCCGCACATCGTGGCGGCGGTGGCGATCAACCTGGGCTTCCAGTTTTTCGTGCACACCCAGGCGGTGGGCCGGCTGGGCTGGCTGGAGAAGATGTTCAACACGCCTTCGCACCACCGTGTTCACCACGCGCGCAATCCCAAGTACGTCGACCGGAATTACGCCGGCGTGCTGATCGTGTGGGACAAGCTGTTCGGCAGCTTCACCGAGGAAGACGACGCGGTGCCCTGCGAGTACGGCATCGTCAAAGCCGTGCGCACGCACAACCCGATCACCCTGACCTTCCACGAATGGCGCGACATGCTGCGCGACGCCGCACGGCCTCAGCCGCTGCGCTCGCGCCTGGGCCAGCTGTTCGGGCCGCCCGAGCGGGGGCACGCCCAGAAGCCTCCGGCGGGAAGCGACGCCACGCCCTGACGGCTGCACGGATCGGCAGGGACGTGGCCTGCCGCTTGATGCCAGCCCGTTGCCTTGGGAACACGCCGTTGCCGGAGCCCCCATGCCCATTGATCACCGCACGCGCCATGCAACGATTCGCCGCGGGGCACTTTGGCCCGTCGTACTTGCGCTCGCCGCCTGTGGGCCGGATAGCCGCCTCGCGGAACCCGACCAGCCGCTTCCCGCCCTGGTGCTTGAAGCGCCCTTCCGCGTGTCATCACCAGACGGCGACCAGGTGATCGTGCTTACCGAGCAGAGCGTGCGCCGAACCGAGAAGAACAACCGCACCGAGTTCGGCAGGCTGCAGGAGCGCAGCCGCTACTTCAGCCTGCGGCGGCACGTGCTGTGGTCGTTCGACCCCGCGACGCTGCAGGAGCACTGGCGCCACACGCTGCAGGAAGTCAGGCCGGCCTGGGAAACCGTCGCGCCGCGCATCGTGGCGAGCAGCGCGCAAGCCATCTGGTGGCAAGGGCCCGGCGCCGGCGCCGTGGGCGCCCGCGATGGCCTGCCGCTGCGGGCGCCGGGGCCCGCGCCTGAAGGCGGACGGCCCGTGGACTGGGCGACCGCCGCTTGGCAGTTCCACACCGGTGACGTCGCCGGCCCGGGCGGACCGCTCAGGATTCCGGGCGCGGACACGCCGCTGCATGCCACCGACCCGGCGGGGCGTTACCTGCTGCATGTGCCCTCGCCGGGGAACGCGGAGCCGTCGCTGCTGCGCGTCGAGCGCGTGTCCGAAGACGGCCATTCACTCTGGATCGCCACGCTGCCCGTTGCGCGACTGCATGGTCTGGTCGTCACCCGGGCCCATCTGGTCTTCCTGGGGATGAAGGAGGCCGGAAAAGTGCCGGGCACCCAGCACGATGCGCAGGGCAGCCATGTCCTGGTTTCGGTGAACGTGCCGAGTGGAACGGTCGTCGCGCTGAACATTGGCGAGATGAGCGTGACCGTGGCGCCGGAGCGCGGGCATTCGCAGCAGGCCGGGCCCGCCGCCCGGGATTGACCCCGGTGAAGGGACGATTCAGCCGAGCCGAGTACGCTTCAGGCCTGCCCATTGCCGGTCACCCCCGCCATGACCACGCGCCTCGCCCGGAGCGCCGTTGCCAAGCCAGCCCCCGCGGAAAACCCCGCACCGCCCGCTGCGCCGCTGGGCCTGCGGCTCAAGATCTTCGCCCTGTCCGAGTTGAGCCAAGCGCAATCGCTGCTGGCCAAGGCCGGCGACGACCGCCACGCAGGCGTGCACCAGGCCCGCAAGCGCCTGCGCCGGGCGCGGGCCGCACTCGCGCTGGGCAGCAAGGCGCTGGGGCGCGAAGGCCGGCGCCTGGACGACGATTTGGGGCAGCTCTGCCGCGGCCTGTCTCCGCTGCGCGACGCCCAGGCCCTGATCGAGGGCCTGCAGCGCCTGCCCGCCAGCGAGCCCGGCCCGCTGGCGTCGGCACTGCCGGACCTGCTGGGCTTGGCGCGCCAGCGCCGCGACCAGTGCCTCGCCCGGACGCTCGCCCGGGACGCCGATTTCCAGCGCCGCCGTGACCGACTGCTGGCGATGGCCACCCGACTCGAGGCGCTGGATTGGCAGGACGTGAAGCGCGGCGCCGTGGCGAAATCCATCGCGCGCAGCCAAGAGCGCTTGGCCAATGCCCGCCGCCGCGCCGCCCGCAACCCTAAGGACGACGCCCGCTGGCACGCCATGCGCCGCCGCCTGCGCCGCCTGCGCCAGCAGGACCATCTGCTCGCGGCGCTGGAGCCCGACCTGCGCCCCGAGGACAACGTCACCGCCGAGGAGGCCACCGTGCTCGGCGAAGCCCAGGACGACGCCCTGCTGCTGCGCCATTGCGGCTCGCACTCGCCGTTCCCGCCGCCGCTGCGCAAGCTGCTGCGCGCCGAGGCGCGGGCGCGGCTGGGCCGCGCACGCACGCCGCTGGCGACGGCATCTCCCTGAGGAAGGCCCCCGGCCGTGGCGGAATGCTCCCACCGCCGCCGCCGCCGCGTGGGTCGCCTGGCCATCCTGGTGGGAACGACGAACTGGCGGCCGATCGAAACCATTGGATGCGACTCGTGGGAAGGTCGCCCGCCGCGCGGCGTGCGCTGTTTGTCCGCCCCTTGGCATGGCAGACTCGACTATCATCTTCCACTAGTCACCCGGCCCATCATGCGGATCAGTCGTAAAAAGGCCTGCTGGATACTGGCCGCCACCGTCCTGGCCACGGTGGTGTTGGTGCTGTTCTCGTTCAACTTCATACGCTCGGACAAGACGCTAGAGCGCAGCAT
>Ga0105045_10001840_pt1 | contig 17540 bp, 16 predicted proteins | sample MAT02_FD_78089 | JGI IMG/M metagenome (GOLD analysis project Ga0105045, IMG submission 78089) | Freshwater microbial communities from Lake Fryxell liftoff mats and glacier meltwater in Antarctica - MAT-02 (megahit assembly) | ecosystem: Environmental > Aquatic > Freshwater > Ice > Liftoff... | reverse complement strand
TCCTGCTGGCCAGCATCCCGTTGTACGGCCTCATCGGGCTGTCGCGGACACCGCGGGCGGCCGAGGCCGCGCTCAAGACGTACCTGCTGGGCGCCTTGTTCGGCATCACCATGCTGCTCGGGGTCTCCGTCCTGTACGGCGTGGCCGGCACGACGACCTACACCGGCCTGGCCGCCGGGCTGCAGGACGCACCGCCCGCAGCCGTCGCCCTGGGCGTGGTGGCGGTCCTGGCCGGGCTGCTGTTCAAGGCCGGGGGCGTCCCCGGCCACTTCTGGGTGCCGGATGCCGCCCAGGGGGCCGGCACCACGGCCGCCGCCTTCGTCACCACCGTGCCCAAGGTCGGCGCCCTGGTCGCGGCCTACCGCCTCGTCGAGGCCGTGCCGGGTACCGCCGGGACCGGTCTGCTCGTCGCGTCCGTGGCGGTCCTCAGCATGACGTTGGGCAACCTCGCCGCCTTCGCCCAGACCGACCCCCGCCGGCTGCTGGGCTGGTCCACCGTCAGCCAGGTCGGCTACCTGCTGGTCCCCGTCGCGGCCGCCGGGCGCAGCGACCTCGCGCTGCCCTCGCTGCTGCTCTACCTCGCCGCCTACGCCGTCACCAACCTGGCCGCCTTCGCCGTGGTGGCCGCACTGCCCGGGCACCGGACCCTCAGCGACTACCGCGGTCTCGGCCGGCACCGGCCCTGGCTGGCCGGAGCGCTGCTGGTGAGCCTGCTGGGGCTTGTCGGCACACCACCGACGGCGGTCTTCGTCGGCAAGCTGACCACCGCGAGCGCGGCGTGGGACGGAGGCCTGCCCTGGCTGACGGTCGCGGTCCTTGTGAACACGCTCGTCAGCCTCTTCTACTACCTCCGCTGGCTCGCGCCGGTGGTGGTGCGAACCGAGCCGGGCGCTCCCGCACCGGCACCGCGACCCTTCGCCGAGGCGGCGGCCGTGCTGGCCGCAGCGGCCAGCCTGCTGCTGGGCGTCATGTCCGGGGTGGTGCTGAACGCCCTGGCCTGATCCGGGACGGGGGAAGCGCACGGCAGTCACGTTCTGGTGCACGATGCGGGCGATGAGTTCGGGCCACGCCCGCAGTCCCACCGGCATGACTGCCAACCTGAACCCGTACCTGTCCTTCCGCGACGGCGCCCACGACGCCATGCAGGCCTACCAGCGCATCCTCGGCGGGCAGCTGACCCGCAGCACCTTCGCCGAGCTCGGCATGGCCCAGGACCGCCGAGAGCGACGCAACCATGCACGCACAGCTGATCACCGACCACGGCTGGGTGCTGATGGCCGCCGACACCCCGGCGGCGATGGATCATCAGCCGGGCGGGCACGCGGTGTCGCTGTCGGGCGGTCCCGAGGACTCCGAGGAGCTGCACCGCTGCTGGGAGGGCCTCGCCGAGGGTGGCCAGGTGACGGAGCAGCTGGCCGACGCGCCCTTTGGCGACGAGTTCGGCATGGTCACCGACCGGTTCGGGGTGCTGTGGATGGTCAACATCGCCGGTCCCGGACCGGCCGGCGAGGCCTGAGAGCTCCAGCCGGCCGCTGCCCTCGACCCACCGGGCCGACGCTTTCGAGGCCTCGTGGGCGGCCGTCCTACCGGGCCCTTCGTCCCTGGTCGGGGGTCCCGGCCGCTGGCACGGTGGGTGCGAGGCCGACCACACCCCCGGCCTCAGCAGGAGGACGACGTGCGCACCGACGACCGGCAGGCCGGGCCCGCCATCACCCCCAGGGTCGACCCCCGCGACGACGGCGGCTCCTCAGCCGCCGACCCCTGGCGCGACTTCCGCGGGCAGACGTGGCGGGCCGGCATCGACGTCCGCGCGTTCGTGCAGGACAACTACACCCCCTACGCGGGCGACGCGTCGTTCCTGGCCGGCAGCACCGAACGGACGCGGGGCGTCTGGGCCCGGTTGACCACCATGTTCCCGGCCGAGCGCGAGCGCGGCGTCTATGACGTCGACGCCCTCACACCGTCCACCATCACGTCCCACGACCCCGGGTACATCGACCGGGAGGCGGAGCTCGTCGTCGGGCTGCAGACCGACGCCCCGCTCAAGCGCGCGATCATGCCTTACGGCGGTTGGCGCGTCGTCGAGAACAGCCTGAGGACCTACGGCTACGACATCGACCCGCAGCTGCGGACGATCTTCACCACGTACCGCAAGACCCACAACGACGGGGTCTTCGACGCCTACACCGCCGACGTCCTGGCCGCCCGGCGCTCGCACCTCATCACCGGGCTGCCGGACGCCTACGGCCGGGGCCGGATCATCGGCGACTACCGGCGGGTGGCGCTGTACGGGGTCGACCGTCTCGTGGCGGACAAGGTGCTCGTCAAGGCCTCCCAGGACGCGCTGCCTTCCTCCGCCGACGTCATCCGCGACCGCGAGGAGCTGGCGGAGCAGATCAAGGCCCTGCACGAGCTGCGCACCATGGCCGCGTCGTACGGCATCGACGTCTCGCGCCCGGCCGTGACCGCTCACGAGGCCGTGCAGTGGCTCTACCTCGGCTACCTGGCCGCGGTGAAGGAGCAGAACGGCGCCGCGATGTCGCTGGGGAGGACGTCGACGTTCCTGGACTGCTACCTGCAGCGCGACCTCGAGGAAGGGCGTATCGACGAGGAGCGCGCGCAGGAGCTGATCGACGACCTCGTCATCAAGCTGCGCATCGTGCGGTTCCTGCGCACCCCCGAGTACGACGCGTTGTTCTCCGGCGACCCGACCTGGGTGACGGAGTCCATCGGCGGCATGGGCTCCGACGGGCGGACGCTCGTGACCCGCTCGTCGTTCCGGTTCCTGCAGACCCTGCTCAACCTGGGTCCCGCTCCCGAGCCCAACCTGACCGTCCTCTGGTCGCGGTCCCTGCCCACAGGCTTCAAGGACTTCGCGGCCCATGTGTCGATCACCACCAGCAGCATCCAGTACGAGTCCGACGACCTGATGCGGGCCCGCACCGGTGACGACACCGCGATCGCCTGCTGCGTGTCGGCAATGGCGGTCGGCAAGCAGATGCAGTTCTTCGGCGCCCGCGTGAACCTGGCCAAGACGCTGCTGTACGCCATCAACGGTGGCCGCGACGAGGTGACGGGCGCCCAGGTGACCCCCGCCACCGCGCCGGTGACCGGTGAGTACCTGGACTACGACGACGTCCTGGCCCGCATGGACACGCAGCTGGACTGGCTCGCGAAGACGTACGTGGACGCCCTCAACGTCATCCACTGCATGCACGACAAGTACGCCTACGAGCGACTGGAGATGGCACTGCACGACCACCCGGTCCACCGGACGATGGCCATGGGCATCGCCGGCCTGGCCGTGACGACCGACAGCCTGTCGGCGATCCGTGACGCTCGGGTCAGGGTGGTCCGCGACGACACCGGGCTGGTCGTGGACTACACGCTCGAGGGGACCTACCCGGCGTACGGCAACAACGACGAGCGGGTCGACGACATCGCCGTCCGACTGGTGGAGCAGTTCATGGCCAAGGTGCGAGAGCACCCCACCTACCGCGACGCCGTCCACACCCAGTCGGTGCTGACCATCACGTCCAACGTGGTCTACGGGAAGGCCACCGGCAGCACCCCGGACGGTCGACGCGCGGGCGAGCCGTTCTCCCCCGGCGCGAACCCGATGAACGGGCGGGACCGCCACGGCTTCGTCGCCTCGGCCCTGTCGGTGGCCAGGCTGCCCTACGACTCGGCGCTGGACGGCATCTCGCTGACCAGCAACCTGGTTCCCAGCGTGCTGGGAAAGACCTCGCAGGAGCGGGTCGACAACCTGACCGGCCTGCTGGACGGCTACTTCGACGCCGGCGGGTTCCACGTCAACATCAACGTGCTGGACCGCTCGACCCTGCTGGACGCCATGGAGCACCCCGACCGCTACCCGCAGCTGACCATCCGGGTCTCCGGCTACGCGGTCAACTTCGTCCGCCTCACCCGCGAGCAGCAGCTGGACGTCGTCCACCGCACGTTCCACGGCGCGCTGTGACGGCGACGGCGCCGAGAAGTCTGCTGCCGATCACCCCCGTGCGGGAGCACCACGGCGGCTCGCGCGCCGACCTGGAGGCCGAGCTGGCGGAGGAGGGCGACCCGGAGATCGGCTACTACCACTCCTACGAGATCACCGGGGCGGTCAACGGGCCGGGGATCCGCTTCACGCTGTTCCTGTCCGGCTGCCCGTTGCGCTGCCAGTACTGCCAGAACCCGGACACCTGGTCCATGCGCGACGGCCGGCGTGTCACGGTGGGGCGGATGCTCGACGAGATCGGCAAGTACGCGCGCTTCGTCACGACCGCTCACGGCGGCATCACGGTCAGCGGGGGCGAGCCCCTGCTGCAGGTCCGCTTCCTCCAGACGCTGCTGCGTCGCTGCAAGGAGGAGTACGGCCTGCACACCGCCGTGGACACCTCCGGCTTCCTCGGTGACCGCGTCGGCGAGGCGTTCCTGGACGACGTCGACCTGGTCCTGCTCGACATCAAGTCCGGGGACCCGGACACCTACCGGCTGCTGACCGGCGCCGAGCTCGAGCCGACGCTCCGCTTCGCGCGACGCCTGTCGGAGCGGGGCAGCCGGATGTGGGTGCGCTACGTGCTCGTGCCCGGGCTCACCGACCGGGAGGCCGACGTCGAGGCGGTGGCAGCGTTCACGGGGACCCTGCAGGGGGTGGACCGGGTCGAGGTGCTGCCCTTCCACCAGCTGGGCGCCAGCAAGTGGGCCGAGCTGGACCTGCGCTACCAGCTCGGGGACGTGGCGCCGCCGTCCTCGGAGCTGGTCGCGCGGGTCGAGGAGCAGTTCCGCGCCCACGGCCTGACGGTGGTCTGAGGCCGCGGTGAGACCGACGGGTGCCGGCCACATCATCGGTCGACCACGTCCCGGCGGTCAGGTGATGGCCGCCACGGCCGCCGCGCAGACGTCGTCCGAGCGCCCGGTCGACTCCTTGACGAACCCGAGGAACTCGACGAACTCGTCGTCCGACAGGTCGAGCGGGGTCCCACCCAGGTCGATGACGGGCGCGAAGCGGATCTGCCCCGGGTCGCGGGCGATCACCGGGCCGCTGCCGTCCATCCGGCACCGGAGCCGACCAGAGCGGACACCCGCCCGGGAAGGCGGCACACCTGCCGGAGGGCCGAGCGATGCCGCCCTGGGAAGCAGGGGGTTCACCTCGACCGGTGTCACCGCCGACAGGGTTCTGGCCCTCGAGCAGCAGGTCCTCGAGCTACGGACCCGGACGGCGACGCTGGTACCTGGCGGACTCACCGGGCAGCACGACCTGTCGCCGACGACAGGCCCACACCGGTCCACGAGCGCCGGGTCCGCGAGCGTCCAAGTCCCAGCCCGCTCGACCGGCTCACCGAGCGGGAGCAGAGGATCCTCCAGCTCATGGCCACGGGCTGCTCCAACGCCAGGGTCGCCCGCGACCTCCACGTGAGCGAGCGCACCGTCGAGGCGGCGACGGCGCACATGTTCCGAAAGGTGAGTCCGGAGCAGTCGCCGCTGACCAACCGACGGTGCTGGCCGTGCTCATCTACCTCGCCTCTCCCAGCCGCACCCCGCGGTCGGCCCGTGACGAGGCCGCGCCGTTCGCGACGTTCCCGCCGTCCCCCGTCGAGGACCGTCGAGCGCGACGGACGTCGGAGCGCCAGTCGACGACCGCGACCGCGAGCGCCAGCAGGACCACCGCGACGGCCCCGGCGAGCGCCACCGCCACCGCGGTGCCGGCGTCGCTTCGCGCGAGCACCAGGTAGAACAGCCCCGGCAGCAGCGCGGTGCCGATGGCGCCGCCGACCCGCTGACCGGTCTGCAGCGTGCCGCTGGCGACGCCGCCTGAGGCGACGGGCACGCTGGCCAGCGTCATCGTCGTGTTGGGTGAGATGACGAAACCGCCGCCGGCACCGGCGAGCAGCAGCGTGGGTGCGACCCACCAGCCCGCCGAGCCGCCCGGCGAGACGAGCAGGACGACGGCCGTGGCGCTCATCCCGATCGCCACCACCGCGAGCCCGTAGACGGTCAGCACCCGGCCGTAGCGCGGGACGAGTCGACCGGCCACGACCGCGGTCACCGCCGAGCCGATCGAGAACGCCGTCACCGACAGCCCGGACTGCAGCGGCGTGTAACCCAGCCCGTCCTGGAAGTAGAGGGCGAACACGATGAAGATCCCGCTGAAGCCCATGAAGTACACCGTCGCCAGGCTGACTCCGGCCGCGTACCCGGGCGTGCCGGTCAGCAGCCTGGGGTCCAGCAGCGGCGCTCCGCCGCGGGCCACCACCCGGTGCTCCCAGCGCACGAACAGCCAGCCCGGCACGACCGCGACGGCGAACAGCCACCAGTAGCGCTGCAGCCCGCCCGCCTCGGCCGACACCAGCGGGAACAGCGCCGCCAAGGTCGCGAGCCCGAGCAGCCCTGTGCCGACCAGGTCGAGCTGGACCCGGCCGGTCTGCGGGTCCTTGGCCAGGAAGCGCATCGCGAGGACCAGGGCGAGCAGCCCGACGGGCACGTTGACGTAGAAGATCCAGCGCCAGCCGTCCATGCCCGGGGCGAGGGCGAGGATGCCGCCTCCGACCAGCGGGCCCACCGCGGTGGCCAGCCCGACCGTCCCGCCGAAGAACCCGAACGCCCGACCCCGCTCCGGTCCGCGGAACAGCTGCTGGATCAGCCCGGTGTTCTGCGGCGTCAGCACCCCGCCCGCCAGGCCCTGGAGCAGCCGGGCGGCGATGAGCCACTCGATGGAAGGGGCCAGACCCGCGAGCATGCTGCAGACCACGAACCCGGTCAGCCCCACGACGAACATCCGTCGCCGCCCCCACGCGTCACCCAGCCTTCCGCCGGTCACCAGGGCCAGCGCGAACGTCAGCGTGTACCCGGAGACGACCCACTGCACCATCGACGCCGAGGTGTCGAGGTCCTGTCGCAACGACGGCAGCGCGACCGCGACGATCGTCACGTCCAGCAGCACGATGAAGCCCGCAGCCAGGGTCACGGTGAGCGCACGCCACCGCCGAGGGTCCGGCGGGTCGGCGGTCTCGGTGTCGGATGGCTGCCTCGAGGCCGCTGACGTCACGCCCCAGCATCAGCGGGTGCTCGCCGTCGGCACAACTCGAACGACACGTCGTCGCCCGAGACCCTGAGACCGACCTGGTCCACCCGGACGAGCGCGCGGCGCCGGCGGCCCCTTCCCCCCTCGTCACCGTGCACCTGGCGATCACCGTCTGAGCCCCGCCCGTCGCGGTCGCGCGACGCGAGCAGATGACAGCCCTCTCATCCTCGCTTCAGACAGCGGTCAGCGGGGCACAGCAGGGTTGCACCCGGTGCAGCAGGACCCCCGGCTGCACGCACCCGATCCGCCGCTCGTCCCGGAAGGACCCCTCATGACCTGGACCGCCCGCACCGTCGCCCCCGCCGCCGTCCTGGGCGTCGCCGCCCTCGCGATGTCCGCCTGCGGTGGTCCGGAGGGTCCCGGCTCCGACGTCGGGGCCGTCGAGGTCGTCACCGAGGCCACCACCGCTGACACCTCCGACGGATCCGCGACCGGCACCACGGACGGCGCCGAGGCCACCACCGCGGCGACCGGCGACGACACCACCGGCTCCGGGGCCACGCCCGACGACAGCGCCGCCGCCGGTCTTCCCCCGCGCCCCGCGGCGTGACCGGTGCGTCGACGTCCCCGAGGCCACCGACGACGTCTACACCGTGTACGAGACCGCGACCGTGACCGTGACCGACGGTCGTCTGGCCATCGCCGACGTGCAGGCGGCCGACGGGTGGACCTCGCCGGTCGACGACGAGGACGCCGACGAGGTCGAGATCGACTTCCGCCCCGACGCTCAGGGCACCCAGGACGTGCTCGACCTCGAGGTCGAGATCGACGACGGCCGCGTCGAGGTGCAGATCTGCAACGACGACGACTGAGCGGTGGGGGCCCGCTTCGTCCCTCACCAGACCGGCGCGTACGTCTGCGGTCCTCGGCGCTGTCAGACTCGGCCGGTGCAGCCGTCGGGGGCCCCTGGGTCCGAGGAGTCGGTCGTGAGGCCCTACGAGGTCCCGGCCATGGTTCTCGACCGCGACCGGCTCGCGGCGGTCCGGGCGACCGGTCTGCTCGACAGGACGGGCGTCGGACCGCTGGACCACCTGACCCGGCTGGCGTCGACCCTGCTGGACGCCCCGCTGGCGTTCCTGACCGTGGTCGACGACCAGCGCTCGCACTGGGCGTCCTGCGTCGGGGTGACCGACGGGACGACGGAGAACACCGTCGAGGAGTCGTTCTGCCAGTACGTGGTGGCCGATGCGGCACCGTTCGTGGTCGGCGACGCCAGCACCCACCCCCGCACCAAGGGCAACCCATCGGTGCGCAGCATGGGCGTGCGGGCGTGGGCCGGGTACCCCGTGATGACCCCCGACGGGCACGCGCTCGGCAGCTTCTGCGTCGTGGACACCGTGCCCCGGACCTGGTCGGACCCGCAGCTGGAGACCCTGCGCGTCCTGGCCGCGGCCGCCTCCGCCCACGTCGCGGTCATGACCCGGGCCCTGGCCGAGCAGCGGGAGCACGCGGAACGCGAGGTGGTCGCCGCCTCGGAGGACGGTCTGGCCCGGATGGCTGGTGTCGCCCTGCTGCTCGGTTCCGTCGACTCCGCCGGTGAGCTCGCCCGGATCGTCCTCAACCAGGGTCTGCCCGCCCTCGGCGCCTCGGGCGGGGTCATGCTGGTCCGGGCCGACCACGGCGGTGAGGTCCGCGTGGTCGACGGCACGGGCGACGTGGTCGGCTCCGGTGCTCTGACCGACGACACCCGTCTGCCCGGCCTGCTCACCGCCCGCACCGGCGAGCCCGTCGTGCTGTCGAGGCGGCAAGCCCGCGAGGCGTTCTCCGCGATGCGCGAGGTGTACCAGCGGACCGGGGGCGGGGCGTGGGCGTTCGCACCCATGCGGGTCGGCCGGCGAGTGATCGGCGCGGTCGGCGCGTCGGTCGCCGGCGTCGAGGAGTTCCCCGGCTCGGGGCTGCAGACCCTGGAAGGCTTCTCGGCGCTGTGCGCGCAGACGCTGGACCGGCTGCAGCGGCAGGAGGAGCAGCGCGTGACCAACCGGGCGTTGGCGCACATGTCCGAGACGCTGCAGCGGAGCCTGCTGACCCAACCTGCCGACCCGCCGGACCTGACGATCGCGGTGCGGTACGAGCCCGCCTCGCACGCCGCCCAGGTGGGTGGCGACTGGTACGACGCCTTCGTCACCGCGTCCGGGCGCACCGCGCTCGCGATCGGCGACATCAGCGGTCACGACTCGATGGCGGCCGCGACGATGGGCCAGGTCCGCAGCCTGGTGAGGGGCCTGTCCCTGAACAGCACGGAGGGTCCCGCGCAGGTTCTCACCTGGTTGGACGAGGCGCTGGACGCGCTCGACCTGGATACCCTGGCCACCGCAGCGCTCGCCCACGTCGAGACGGACGCGGACGGTCGGCGGCTGCACTGGTCCAACGCCGGTCACCTGCCACCCCTGCTGCGCGAGCCGGACGGGACCGTGCGCTCCCTGGAGGGAGCGGCGGACCTGCTGCTGGGCGTCGACCCCCGGACCGGCCGTCGGGACCAGACCGTCGAGCTGGCGGTGGGCGCGACCCTGCTGCTGTACACCGACGGCCTCGTCGAGCGGCGCGAGGTCTCGTTGCAGGACGGCATAGACCGACTGCGGCAGAGGTTCGCCGAAGTGGGCGGGGGGCACCCGGAACAGGTCTGCGACGCGCTGCTAGGGTACGAGGACCGCGACAGCCGTCATGACGACGCCGCGGTGCTGGTGGTCCGCTTCGACTAGGGACTCGTTGTCGCTGTCGCACGCGCGTCCGCGTCACATGGTCGGTCGCACCCAGGCCTTCGCCCCGAGGAACGAGTCAGCCACGCCGCGCACCTACGCCTCGAGCCGCCGCAGCGGCAGGTCTAGCACGAACGCCGCGCCGACGCCCTGGGCACTGAGCAGCTAAACCCGGCCCTCGTGTGCACGGGCGATCGCGGCCACGATCGACAGGCCGAGACCGGAGCCGTCACCACGCTGCGGGGTGACACGGGCGAACCGCTCGAAGACCCGGTCGCGGTCCTGCTCCGGGACGCCCGGACCAGCGTCGAGCACCCACAGGCACAACCGGTCCTCGGCCTGCACCCCGCCCACGTCGACGACCCCGCCGTCCTCGGTGTGCCCGACGGCGCTGGCGAGCAGCTGCATGAGGGCCTGGGTCAGCCGCTGCTCGTCGGCGTGCACCAGCAGCCCGCTAGGAGCCTGGACCCGCCAGGTGCGCAGCCCCAGGACCTGAGCCTTGCTGGCGACCTGCTGCAGCAGCACACCGACGTCGACCGGACCGGGCCGGAGGAAGTCCGGCCGGCCCGAGCGGGCCAGCGTCAGCAGGTCGTCGACCATGCGCGACATCCGGTCCAGCTCGGCCGTGACCAGGTCGATGGTGGCCGCACGGTCCTGCGGGTCGTCGCCCATCAGCTCCAGGTGCCCCCGCACGACGGTGATGGGGGTGCGCAGCTCGTGCCCTGCGTCGGCCACGAAGTCCCGCTGCACGTCGAAGGCCTGCTCGAGCCGGTCCAGCATGCCGTTGAACGTCCGGCTCAGGGTGGCGACCTCGTCCTGCCCCCGTGGGTCCGGGATGCGTCGATCCAGGTCACGACCGCTGCTGACGTCCTGCGCGGCTCGGGTCAGCACGCGTAGCGGCGCCAGCGCCCGACCGGCGGCGAGCCAGCCGACCGCACAAGCCAGCAGGAGGAACCCCGCCGCCACCAGCTCAGCCCTACGGATCGCGCCGGCGACCTCCTGCCGCTCCGCCGCGTAGTCGTACAGCACGACGAACGTCGCCGTCGGTGCGTCCGCAGCACCGACGAGCGGCACCGCCAGGTACTCCAGCCGTCGCTCGTCGACCTCGAGGAAGCCGCGCTCCGGTTCGGTCGGGCCGCCCCACCGGTCGAACGCGGCTCTTGCTGCAGCATCGGGATGGGCCGGCTCGTGTCGTACAGCTCTCCGGCGACGATCATCACGAACGTCTCCCGGCCGCCCCGCACGTTGCGGGACAGGAACACGTCAAGGACACGCCGGGTGTCGCCCTGGAACGGCTCACCCGTCGCCGGGTCCACCCCGGGGAGGCCAGCTGCTGCAGCTCTGCGACCTCCTGCGTCAAGGCCTCGTCCACCCGTCGGTCGACGTTGGACACCAGGACCTGCTCCAGCACGAGCACCGACCCGGCGAGCGCGAGCGTCCCCGTCGCCAGCACCGCGAGCAGGACGCGGGCGCGAACTCCGGGGTGGGTGAGTCGCGCGGCGGTGGTCGCGAGCACGGGCGTCAGCATGCAACACCGACGAGCGTCCTGAGGGGTCGAGAAGGGGTGCTGGCGATGAGAGTCTCGCCCCCCACCGGAGCCGAGGTCTGCACCGTGACCAGCGACGTCCCATCTCGCCCCCCGAGCGGGTGGCCAGCGGGGTGAGACCTGGTCGCGCCGGACCGGACAGGGTGGCAGCGGTCGCCGACCGAAGCGGCCACGGCGGAGGAGGACTCGCCGTCCTGGGCGCCCACACTCGGCGGCGGGGCACGTCTTCCTCCGTGGTGGCCGAGGTGGCCGCGCGGCGGGTCCGGCGCCAGGCCCGATGGCCTCGCGACACCGACCCGCTCGCGCCACCGCGACGGCAGCGCACGGGCGCGCGACAGTGGGGCCGTGCAGCTGCTCCTGATGGCCGACACCCACCTGCCCCGACGCGCCCGCGACCTGCCGCCGCAGCTGTGGCAGGCCGTCGACCGGGCCGACGTGGTCGTCCACGCCGGCGACTGGGTCGTCCCGGAGCTGCTGGACCGGCTGGAGGCCAGAGCCGCACAGTTGGTGGGGGTCCACGGCAACAACGACGGAGACGAGCTACGACGCCGGCTGCCCGAGGTGGCTCGCGTCGACCTGGAGGGGTTGCGGTTGGCGGTCGTGCACGAGACCGGTGCGTCAACCGGGCGGGAGCTGCGCTGCGACATGCTCTACGGTCCCGGGTCCGACGACCCCGTCGACGTGCTGGTCTTCGGCCACAGCCACATCCCCTGGGACACCACGACCCCGCGCGGGCTGCGACTGCTCAACCCCGGTTCCCCCACCGACCGCCGCCGCCAGCCGCACTGCACCTACCTGAGCGCCGCCGTCCGCGCCGGCGCGCTGATCGACGTCACCCTGCACCGCCTGAGCCTACGCACCTGAGGCACGCGCGGCGGGGTCCGGGGCGGTCAGGGGCGGGGGCCGGACAGGACCTTCGTCCCGGACCAAGGGAGCACGACAGGGGCAGGCTCGGGAGTCAAGAGGCCGACGACGACACGGAGGACCCGGTGGACACCGACAGCGACCACGTGGCGGCGATGGCCGAGGCCGCGCGCTGGGCGCCCTCGGTCCACAACACCCAGCCCTGGGCGTTGCGCAGCCGCCCCGACGGGCTGCTCGTGATGGTCGACGAGCGACGCGGCCTCCCGGCGCTGGATCCGACCGGGCGGCTACGGACGATCTCGTGCGGGGCCGCCGTCGCCAACGCCTCCCTGGCCTCGCTGGTGCGGGGCTTCGGGACCCGGGTCCAGCTGCTGCCCGACGGCCCGCACGCCAGCCCGGTCGCGCGCCTCGTCGTCGTCGGGCCGCGGACCCCCAGCGACCGCGAACGCCGGCTGGCGGGGCAGACGACGACACGCCGGAGCCATCGCGTCGTCCACCCGGGGGAGACCGTCCCCGACCTCCTCCTCGCCGACCTCGTCGACACCGTGGCGGACGAGGGCGCACGACTCACGGTTCTGACCGCACCGGCCCGACGCACGCTGGCCCGGCTGCTGCTGCGCGCGGCCCGCGAGCAGCAGCACCGTCCGGACCTGCTGCTCGAGGCCCGCGCCTGGGTGCGCGAGCCCGGTCGCGGCATGGGCCGGGTGGCACCGGTGGACGGCGTCCTGCGCGGGTCGTTGACCACAGTGCCGCCGGGCCTCGGGGCACCGACGCTGTCACGGGAGCACGGGCCGGTGGCCCAGCCGATGCTCGCCCAGATCGTCGACAGCTCCGTCGTCGTGCTGTCCACCCTCACCGACACCCGACGGGACCACCTCATCGCCGGGATCGCCCTGCAACGGATGCTCCTGCACCTGAGCGCCCTCGGCCTCGTCGCCGCGTTCGCCGACCAGGCCACCGAGGTCCCGGACACCCGCAGCCAGCTGGCGGCCCTGCTGGCCCGGCCCGGGCACGCCCAGGTGGTGCTGCGGGTGGGTCGAGCCCTGGTCGACGTCCGGGTGCCGCCGCGCCGCCCGCTGCACGACGTGCTCGACGCCGACGGGCCACCGACCGTCATCGACCTGACGCACACCCACGAAAGGACACGATCATGACCGAGACCATGCTCAGCACCCGCAGGGTGGTCGTCGCCTACGACGGCTCCCCCCAGGCGGTCGACGCCCTGGACGAGGCGGTGCAGCACGCGCGCAGCCTGGACGTGCCCCTGCTCGTCGTCACCGCGGTCGAACCGCTGGCCTTCGCCCCGGAGCTGATCGACGAGACGGGTGAGCTGGCCCGCGGCCACGTCGAGGACGCCGAACGCACGGCGCGCCTGACCCTGCCCGACACACAGGTCCTGCGTCACGTCGCCAACGGTTCGGCCGTCGACGTCCTGCTGCACCTGGCCCGACCCGATGACCTCCTGGTCGTCGGGTCGCGAGGGCAGGGCGCAGGCGGACGGTTGCTGCTGGGCTCGACCAGCACGGCCGTCGCCGCGCACGCCCCCTGCCCGGTGCTGGTGGTGCCGGGCCCAGGCACCCCCGACGGACCGGTGGTCGTGGGTCTGGACGGCTCCCCCGCCGCGGGCCGGATCCTGGCCGCCGGCAGGGCCGAGGCCACCCGGCTGGGCGTCAGGCTGACCCTGGTAGCGGCCGTCCCCCCACTGCCCTCGACTGCGGGCGAGTCCGTGGGCGCGCACGAGGTGGAGGCAGGACGGGCGCAGGAGGCACGTGCCCGCATCGCCGCACTGCTGGACCCGGCCGATGCCGACCGGTCGCCCGCGGTGGAGATCCGGGTGGAGGCGAACACCGCGGCGGAGATGCTGACCCGCCAGGCCCGGGGGGCCAGCCTGCTGGTGGTCGGCACCCGCGGCCACGGCGCGCTCCGCCGCCTGCTGCTCGGCTCGGTGAGCCGGGCGGTGCTGCACCACGCGCCCTGCCCGGTCCTGGTCGTCCGGCCCGTGCCCGCAGGACGGCTGGACCTGAGCAGCGAGGACCTCGTGCCCGCGGCCGCCGGGACACGCTGAACCGCCGGAGCGCGGTGCCGGACCGGCCTGGCACGCCTAACCGGACCGCGGCCCGGAGCCGCCCGCCGGGCGGGTGCCACCGGCGCGAAGCAGCTGGTAGCCGTCCCGGGCGGAGAACTCCGCGGTCAGCGCGAACGTGTCGCTGCGCACCACGGTGCGACGGAGCTCGAACGGCCGACCCAGCACGCATCCTGTCCGCTCGATGAGGAACGCTGCGGCCGGCTCGTCGACGCCGAGCAGCCCGGCCTGCTCGGTGTCGAGGAGCACCGCCCGGATGTCCTCTGTGCCCCCGGCGACCACGACGTCGCACCTGATCCGCAGCTCGTCGTACAGCGCGGTGTGGGTGAGGTCGGCGTGCAGCAGCGCCTCGGTGCGGTCGGCCGGCAACCAGACCTGGTCCAGCGCGAGCGGCTCGTCGTCGACCAGTCGCAGCCGCTCGAGGTAGGTCAACAGCGTGCGGTCGGGCAGCCCCAGCGACGTTGCCGCGACCGCGTCGTGGCGGACCTCCAGGACCCTGATGACGCTGCGCTGCGTGCGGCCGCTGCCCTCCACCGACTGGAAGAGGCTGTACAGGGCGCCGAGGGGCTGATGGAGCACGCCGTCGGCGGCCACCCGTGGGGTCCGACCGCGCTCGGCCAGGACCACGCCTTCATGACGCAGCCGCCGGAGCGCCTCCCGCACCGTGTGCCGGCTGACGCCGTACTCGGCCGCCAGTGCGTGCTCGCCCGGGAAGGCGTCGGGGAACTCCTCCGCCTCGATGCGGGCCCTCAGGTCCGCCTCGACGCGGGACCACAGCGGGCCCGGCCCGGGCAGCGACCTGCCCGCGGCAGCCGACGAGCCGCTCAGGGCCGCCACCCCTCAACCAGTCGGGCCGCGGCACCCTTGCGTCTCGTCCCTACGCGCACGGCTTCTCCTCCGGTCGACCCGTCACGACCACGGTAACCCGGTCCGACGGCAGGGAATGAAATGTACGGACACCTAGGTTACCGTGGACGAACGTGACCACACCCCGTTTCCGAGGAGCGATAGATGACCGTCGAGACCGACCTCACCGCCCTGGTGGCGGCGCACGCCCACGGGGCCACCGTGGTGGACGTCCGCGAGCCCGACGAGTACGCCGGCGGCCACGTCCCCGGCGCCGTCAACATCCCGCTCGCGCAGGTGCCCGCACGCACGGCCGAGGTCCCCCCGGGACGTGTCTTCGTGGTCTGCGCGAGCGGCAACCGCAGCAAGAGCGCCACCGACGCCCTGCGCGCTGCCGGCGTGGACGCCGCATCCGTCCTCGGCGGCACCAAGGGGTGGGTCCGGGCCGGCCACGCCCTCACCAGCGGCGCCCGCCCGTGAACGCCGCACCGACCACCACTGGACTCACGACAGAGTCCACCGGTTCCGCCACCGACCCCGTAGGAGCTCCCGTGCTCGACGTCATCACCATCGAGACCCCGTCGCTGGGCGACCGCAGCTACCTCGTCACAGACGGCGAGGTCGCGGTCGCAGTCGACCCGCAGCGCGACACCGACCGCGTGACGGCGGTCGTCGCCGAGCGCGGCCTGCGCCTCACCCACGTGCTCGAGACGCACATCCACAACGACTACGTCACCGGTGGGTTCGCACTGGCCCAGCAGGTCGGCGCGGCCTACTGCGTCAACGCCGACGACGACGTGTCGTTCGAGCGCACCGCCGTCCGGGACGGCGACGAGATCCGCACCGGCGACCTCGTCGTGCGGGTCGTGGCCACCCCGGGCCACACCTTCACGCACCTGTCGTTCACCGTGTCGTCCGCCGCGAGCGACGCCGAGCAGGACGTCGTCGTCTTCACCGGCGGCTCGCTGCTGTACGGCTCGACCGGTCGTCCCGACCTGCTGGGTGCCGAGCACGCCGAGACGCTCGCCCGCCACCAGCACGCCTCGGCCCACCGGTTGGTCGACGAGCTGCCCGACGAGACAGCCATCTACCCCACCCACGGGTTCGGCAGCTTCTGCGCCGCCACGCCCACGTCGGGCGACTCCGCCACCATCGGCAGCCAGCGCACGGACAACCCTGCTCTCGTGCAGGGTGTCGACGAGTGGGTCGAAGCCACCCTGGCCGCACTGACGGCCCACCCCGCGTACTACGCGCACATGGGCCCGGCCAACGCCGCCGGCCCGGGCCCCGTCGACCTGTCGCACCCCGCGACGGCCGACGCGGCCGAGCTGCGTCGCCGGGTCGAGGCGGGCGAGTGGGTGGTCGACCTGCGCGATCGGACCGCCTACGCGGCCGGTCACGTCAGGGGCACGTTCAGCTTCGGCCAGGACGGTTCGTTCATCACCTACCTGGGTTGGCTGATCCCGTGGGGCACCCCGGTGACCCTGCTGGCGCGCACCCCGCAGGACGTGGCGCAGGCGCAGCGGGACCTGGCCCGGATCGGGATCGACCGCCCGGTCGCGGCCGCGACCGGCACAGTCCTGGACTGGGCCGACGGCGACGGGCTGGGCTCGTTCGAACGGGTGACGTTCGCCGGCCTCGCCGCCAGGCGTCGCGACGGTCAGGACCCGTTGGTCCTGGACGTCCGCCGTGACGACGAGCGCACGGGCGGCCACGTGGCCGGTTCGCTGCACGTCCCGCTGCACGGCCTGCTCGGCCGGCTCGACGAGGTCCCCTCCGACCAGCCGGTCTGGGTGCACTGCGCCGCCGGGTACCGCGCCTCGATCGCCGCCGGCGTGCTCGACCGCGCCGGCCGCGACGTGGTGCTGATCGACGACAGCTACGACAACGCCGCAGACGCCGGCCTGAGCATCGAGAAGGACGCATGAGCGACCCCACGACCCGTACCACGGACGCGACCACGCTGCAGGAGGCCGTCACCTCCGGCCGGGTGAGGGTCCTGGACGTCCGCACCCCCGCGGAGTTCGAGACCATGCACATCCCGGGCTCGTACAACGTGCCGCTGGACACGTTGCGCGAGCACCGCGAGGAGCTGAGCAACCACCTGGACGAGGACGTCGTCCTCGTCTGCCGCTCCGGCGTCCGGGCGACCCAGGCCGAGCAGGCGCTCGCCGGCGTCGGCCTGCCGCAGCTGCGGGTCCTCGACGGCGGGGTCCTGGCCTGGGAGCAGGCCGGTGGCGAGGTCCGACGGGGCAAGCAGAGGTGGGAGCTCGAGCGTCAGGTCCGACTGGTCGCCGGGTCCATCGTGCTGACGTCGGTCCTGGTGTCGCTGCTGGTACCGGGGGCCCAGCTGGTGGCCGGGGCGGTCGGCGCCGGACTGACCTTCGCGGCGCTGTCCAACAGCTGCCTGATGGGGTCGAT
>Ga0105045_10001839_pt1 | contig 17540 bp, 15 predicted proteins | sample MAT02_FD_78089 | JGI IMG/M metagenome (GOLD analysis project Ga0105045, IMG submission 78089) | Freshwater microbial communities from Lake Fryxell liftoff mats and glacier meltwater in Antarctica - MAT-02 (megahit assembly) | ecosystem: Environmental > Aquatic > Freshwater > Ice > Liftoff... | reverse complement strand
GGTCCAAGTTTGGTCGCGTTCAAACGTGAGTATTCAGAAGCCGAGACTCGCGAAAGTACCTACATGCGTGCTGCGTTTGCTTATGTTTCGTGGCAAATGTTTTTCGATAGACCGATTATCGGATTCGGGTTCAATCAGTTTCAAGTTTACAACCGGCCCTACCTGGACGACCGTACGACCAACATTCGGCTTGAGTCGATTCGCGGGTATGTCCACCATAACTCTTTTGCGAGTTTGATCGTGGATTTAGGATTGCTTGGCGGCGCTTTATACTCGATCACGGTGATTGCATTCGGCAGGAATTGCTTTGAACTATGGAGAAACAAGTCTGCCCCCAAGTGGGCTCGTGCTACTGCTTCGTTGGCGTTTTCAGTGGTGGCAGTCCACGCAATCCAAATGGCTTTTCATGAAGTCTCCTTTTCGACGATCGAGAACAGTATCGTTGCGATCGCGCTCGGGCTGTGCCAAGCCTGCCGAGACGACTTTCATAGCGACAACGTCCATAGTACTGCCACTAGCGTTGCGACAACTCGTGCACCATATCGACCAGCGCAATCACATTATCAACCGGAGTATGCGGCAGGATCCCATGCCCAAGGTTAAAGATATGCCCAGGCCGTCCATCCGCCTCGTCGAGTATCCGCTTCACTTGTTGTCGAATGGTCTTTAAGTCAGAGAATAAAATCGTCGGATCCATGTTTCCTTGGACTGCGCGATCATTACCGGCCATATCCCATCCAGTGTCCAAAGGGATTCGCCAATCCAGCCCGACAACTGTCCTGGAATCGCCGCGTAGCAACGATGTGAGCATCGGATTTCCTGTCGCAAAGTTGACGACTGGTACCCCTGGGATAATGGACTCGAGTATCTGAAGCATGTAGGGCCGCACGTAGGTTCGATAGTCTGATTGAGATAAGCATCCGGCCCAAGAATCGAAAATCTGAACGCAATTGGCGCCAGCAAGAATCTGGGCGTTCAAATAGAGCGCGATCGAGTTTGAAAGCTTTTGCATCAAAACAGCCCAGGCTTCGGGTGACTTATACATCAACGATTTCGTGTGAAGGTAGTTCTTGCTTCCGCCACCTTCGATCATGTAGCTAGCCAGCGTAAATGGTGCTCCGGAGAATCCAATCACAGGAATCATGGGGTTGATCGCGGCTCGCGTATGTCGGACCGTATCCACCACGAACTGCAATGGGTCCATAGAAGTCAGTTCCGATACGCGATCGACGTCACCGGGTTCTCGAAGTGGATTATGAATAACCGGTCCATCCCCCTGGGCAAATTCAAGGTCCATTCCCATCGGCTCAAGAATAGGCAGTAAGTCCGAAAAGATAATCGCAGCATCCACGCCAAGTTTTTCAACCGCCGTCACCATCACCTCGGCACACAGTTGAGAGTTTTTACAAAGCTCCAAAAACCCGACCTTCTCGCGAACGGCTCGGTATTCTGCCATGTACCTTCCAGCCTGTCTCATGAGCCAAACCGGAGTAACTGCACTCGGCTGCCTTCGAGCTGCGAGCATGAAAGGGCTATGATTCACATCTCTTGAGGTTTCTTGACTGGCCCCAGGCACAATCGAAGCCGTTGAACCCGTCGTGACGATTGGTCGAAGACGCTTCGCGGCCAGAACTCGAGAGGTCCTCGCCGCCGCCTCAGACACCAGATGCCCCATTTTGGGATGTTCAGGTTCAAAGTCCACCGAAATTTCCAGGTGTTGGCACATTTCAGTAGTTGTTGGCCCGATGGATACGACCACCATCGTATTCAAAGCTTTACGAAGCGATTCCTCGACATTCATTTCCTTCGCCAAGCGAATCATGTTGACTGCTTGATGGGCGCTAGTAATCAGCAGGCAATCACGGCGACCACTAACCATCTCTCGAATGTTGTCGCGTAACGGCTCCACGTCCTCAGGGAAATCCCATTGATAGACTCGAACCTGAACAACCTTCGCCCCGCGGGCTTCGAGTCCAGCGATCAACGAACGATTGGTCACGCCGTATTCTTGAAGTCCAACAGTTTGATTCGCAATGGGAACATGCGTATCGATCGTACTGAGCAGCTCACGCCACGTATTCGGCTCGGGCGCTCGAAAGGTGGGAGTTAATCCGACTTCTTTCATCGCAACGACCGGTTTAGGGCCGCGAGCGATCGTCGTGATGTCCGAAAGCGTGTCGAGGAACTGTTGTTTGTCAACATGCCGTTCAATGGCCACAAGCAAGTGCCGAAAGCCGACACCTGTAAGAAAAATCACAACGTTGATATCGCCGACGATAACGCGATTCGCAAAATCGATTGCCTCGCGATTCTCACTGATCGGGACCTCGCGCATCGATGGGCTGACGAAAGGAAGGCCTCCAAACCGTTCGATCAAGCGAGCCATATCGTCGCTGCGGCGACTTTCCAGTGCTACGACTCGGAGACCTTGGAAAGACGGCGTTGTGGTGGTCATCAATAGATTATAAAGAAAATGTTTACGAAATGATTATGAATACGGGAAGTTGCAAAATTAGGCAGACTCTCGGGTGAATAATCGCCTGAACCCCTATCGTAACCAATTTGCTGATTTTGCGGATCGTACCCCGGCTAAGAGAGTGGCCAGAAAGAGCATTATACGGCAGATGCGAACAGCCGGAAGAGCATGGTAGAAAACGAGTTAGGGAACGACCATAAATAAGTTGCCGTTTTAGCAGAACGTTGCAGGCTGTCTTTTGTCTGATCGCGGTCGAATTGCCATCGAAGTGCCCAAGCTGGCAACGTTTTAGCGGAGCATGTAAGAGTATCGAAAGGGCGACGGATTAGAGCAATTCTCGAATAGTTGTAGCCGAAGCCGTCAAGGCTTTCGACAAAAATTCTTGACGAGTTTCGCTACACGATCGACATCGGGACTACATCACCTAAAGTTTTGCTTTAGAAATACATTCCCTGCGATGCAAAGTATCCCAAAGCCGCCAGCGTCATCGGAATTCCGTACGGGAGAAGTCGCATACGTGGTTTTCGTTCCGCTGCAATTTGATACAGCGTCTCAGGGTCCCGAACGTCAAACCATTCTTTAATGATATGGACAAATTGCCTCGCATGATGCTTCCACTGACCGCTGATGATGACCATGGCAACCGCCATGATGGCGCCAACAATCGTAGTCGCGACAAAGACTTGCCAAGTATGTTCAACATGAACCCAAGCACCGATCCCTGCGAGTAGTTTCACATCGCCGGCTCCCATGCCTCCGACACTATAGAGCGGGTAGAGTAACAGAAGTCCAACTACCGAGCCAGCAAAACTCCATCCAAGGCCGCTCGCTCCACCGGCGGCATAGCTATATATCCAGCCAGAGATAATCATCGGGAATGTGATCCAGTTGGGTACTTTGAGTGCCCATCCGTCAATGACAGCCGCTACGACCAGTACCACCGAGACTAACCAGATAGGCCAGTGTTGAATGAATGCGTTTAAGAAGGCTGCCAAATCCATAATGCGATTACTTTGGTCTTAAGTAGGAACGTTGGGGTCAAACCGTATGTACGAATAATAGAGGTTTACCGGGCTGGAAAAAGGCAGAACCACATCACGGCCACAAGTGCCATGAAGCAACCAATCCATTGCCAAAGCCCACTAATCGCTTCGATTGGTAGAAGTCCATGATTCATGATGCAGCCTGGTCTCAAATAGTAAAATCGAAAAAGCGGCGCACGCGATCGACGGTCTTTAACGATCGCCTGCGCCGTAACTTGTGTCGGAACCAATGCTATGACGCAGGGGTTCCCGAAATTTGTCCAGCCACCGAAGTGAAAGTCGTGCGTGCGTTGTTACCCACCGATCGCACTGCCGTTAAGCAGATCACGATGATCAGTGACAACATCACCGCGTATTCAACAGCAGTCGGTCCGTCCTCTGATTTCAGAAAACGGTGAATTTTCGAGTAGCGATTCTTCATTGTCTGACTCCTTCATCTGCCAGCTTATGCCAGCAAGCAACTACGAAGCAGGAGTACCTGAAATTTGGCCAGCAACTGATGTGAAAGTTGCCGATGCGTTATTACCGACTGTTCGTACTGCACTCAAGCAAATGACGATAATCAGCGACAACATCACTGCATACTCAACGGCTGTTGGGCCATCTTCGGACTTTAAAAAACGCTTAATCTTCGATGCAAAATTCTTCATGTCTTACTCCGATTTCTCGCATGTCCTAGCATTCGGGACAGACGAAACACTACAATGTGCTCCACGCGTTATCTAGGTTGATCGAGTATCGCCATACACCGATCGATAGACGCAGGAACGGTTTCAGTCCCCCTTTACAGGGACAACGATTCGAACGCGAACCGTTACTGAAACATAGGACATACATCCTGTAATGCAAAATTTTTCTAATTAACAAATATCGCCTTATCGTTACATTTTCTCTTTCATTGCATCCTACGACCGTTAAATAGCGAACACTCCTTCCAATCGTTACTTGTTTGGTCGAGAAGTCACCTTTTTGTTTGGGAGAATACTAAAGTTTTTGAAGACCAAAACGCCCGACGCAGCGATAGAGACCAGAATTCTCATTTTCTCAATGCGCAACTCCAGAACACAGGTGCCTGGGATCGTATGGCAAGGGCTGGGCATATCCTGGCAACCCCAGCGACGGATTCCGAATTACAAAACCCGCTGAAGGTAATCGACGAGATAGGCTGGTTGGGAAAGGACATCCGTGGCTGGAGAGTTCTGTGCTTAGCAGCGGGAGGCGGACGGCACGGCCCGCTTTACTGCGCGGCGGGCGCGACAGTAACGGTGGTAGACTTGAGCCCTGAGATGCTAAAGCTAGACCGGCAAGTCGCGATTGAGCGGAAGATGGATATCCGTTTAGTCGAAGGGGATATGTGTGACTTGCGATCGCTTCAAGCCAACCAGTTTGATCTCGTTGTCCAACCTGTCAGTACTTGTTACGTCGCGCGAATTGCGGCTGTGTTTCGAGAAGTCGCCAGGGTCCTGCGAATCGGTGGACTCTACGTTTCGCAGCACAAGCAGCCAATCAACTTACAAGCCTCGCTACATCCCATCGAGGGAAACTATGTTATTGAGAGAGCAGCTCAAACGGGCACTATCGCAGAGGCCGCCGTTGGGCCCAGCCGATTGCGAGAACCTGGTACACAGGAAGTGATTCATTCGCTTCAGTCGATTCTTGGGGGAATTTGTCGCGCAGGATTTGTCATCGAAGATATCGCGGAACCTCAGCACGCAAAGGTAGACCAACCGCCAGGATCGTTTGGACATCGCTGCGCATTCATCCCGCCCTATATCCGAATCAAGTCGCGGCGAGTCTCCAAAGAATCTGATTCGAGCCAGAGCGGATCGACGGGGCAAACGACGGCAGCTTCAAGACTTTGGATAGGAAACTAGGGCTTCGTCCAGATGAGGTTTTCAGTAGCTGGATTCGAAAGAATTCGGGGAGGCGCAGATAGACCGATTAAAAACTGGATTCTTCGGCGGTCTTACGACTTCTGCAACGACCAAGCAGAACGATTTCAAGTACGTGGATCTTCTTCTTCGAAATCGGGGTGAAGCGGATCGTCTGGGTCGAGGAAGAAATCACCGAGACCTTGAGGGATTTCGTCGTTTTGAATCGACCGCTGGCGTCGCTCGAAAGCCGCTTGGAGGTCCAGCGCATCGTCGCCCAAGCAGGCCTCCAACGCTTCCCGCCAAAGAGCATCCTTGGAAACGGGGTGCGTTGAATCCTGTGACATCCGTTTCATCGCGTATCGCAACAGTTGAATTCCGTCTCGTGCAGAAAAATCAAGCTTCAAGGAGTGCGATTGTTGAAGGAAATCAACCGTCAGCGTCAACATTTCCTCTGCGGCAAACGGAAGGTGATACTGCAGAATGGAAAGCTCATCCTGCCGATTAGGAAACCCAACAGCCAACGTAGGTTGAAGCCGGCTGAGAATGTAGTCTGGGATTTCATAAGTCGAATCGTCCTGATTCATCGTGACCGCGCATCGAAAATCTGGATGAGCGGAAATCGTTACGCCAGCAACAATCGATTCGACATATCGACGATGATCCAATAAGGGTGCCAGCGAAGCCCAAGATTTCTCATTCATCCTGTTTCCTTCGTCTAAAATACAGACCCCGCCACGAATCATGGCAGTCACCATCGGCGAAGCGTGATAAGCAATTTTGCCGTCACTTCCAAGGATAGGGGTTATCAGAAGATCTTCCGGTCGAGTGTCGGCCGTGCACTGGTAAATGTAAAGGTCCTGGTTTCTAGCCTTCGCAGCGGCCATTGCGAGGGCCGTCTTCCCGATCCCAGGAGGACCGACCAGTCGTGGTGCTAGCGGAAGGTCTTTTTCATCTACAACCAGCCAACATGCGGCAAGTTGCCGGAGAACTTCCATCTGGCCGATCCACTGCAATTCATTCTGAATGGGATTGCCTAGCGAGATCGTCACACCATCAATCGTTATCTTTTCTTGCATGTTTAAACAGTTGTCGGCGACGCGATAAGGGAAATGTCACGAAAATTCCAATTGGATCCTTGCGGACTTTGGATTGTATCAGAAAGAGACAATCGAAAGATCTACCCACTCGTTAACGATCATACGCTCGCTAAAGACCATACAGCCTCTTGGCTACTTCCATATTGACCAAGTCCCAGTCGATCCCCGAGTCGGCAACCCCTTTTTCTGTTTCCAGGATCATCGGAAGCTTGGCAAAGACAGGATGATTGATAAATCGTGCAATCCCATCCAGCGTCAAATGACCTAGCCCAAGATGCTCATGCCGATCGACTCGGCTTCCTGCCGGTTTTTTACTATCATTAAGATGTATCAGTGATACGCGATCGACAAGCGAATCGATACTCAGTTCGTCGACTAAACGCGACAATCCTTCCTGGGTTGTCAGATCGTACCCAGCAACATGGCTATGGCAAGTATCGATACAAATGCCAAGGGATGCGTGAAAGCCCGTGCGTTGAAAGATTTCTGTAAGATCAGCGATTTGCCATCCCAGCGCGGTGCCTTGGCCTGCGGTGTTCTCTAGCAATAATCGTACTTTGGTCTCGGAAACTTCCTCGCGTTCACGGGTCGAAAGCCGTTCAAATACCGCTTCGATTCCCCGAGCGACCCGATCCAAACCAGATTCGCGATCGCCGTCGGTTGCCGCTCCAGGATGCATGACGACTCCTGCTAGCCCGAGATAGCTGGCTCTTTCGATCTCGTCAACCATCGAATCGACCGACTTGTTCCATAGATCCTCTTTGGGGGATGCTAAATTAATCAGATAGGATGCGTGCGAAACTGGCGGCGCGAGGCAGTTGTCCGCAACGGAAGACAAAAAAGCGTTCCGGTCTTCAAGCGAAATCGGCTTGCCCTGCCACTGATTGTTATTTTTTGTGAAGATTTGGAGAGCACTCATGCCAAGCTCTCCGGCAGCCCTAGCCGCTCGATGACACCCGCCAGCTGCCGACAAATGTGAACCAATTAGTAGTGTCATGTGTCTCCTAGAGATCAGAATTGTCACCCCGCCCGCTGTAAACTATCATAAGATATGGTCCAGCGATTAAACGAGAAGATCCCCTCCCGGAAAGGAAACCCCCAACCCCGTGCAAAACCATGATCGTTCCCAAAGTTCGGCAGGCGAACTGTGCGTCCTCGCAAGAATGCTTACCTCACGCGAGCAGTCCACGGAAAACCCCCTTGAAGAGCTCAGCGGATTAGCTGAAACAGCGGGAATCGTGGTTGTCGGAACCGTTGTACAGCGAAGAGAACACCCGGATCAAACGACTTATCTTGGCAAAGGTAAAATCGCCGAACTGAAGGGCATGGTCGATTTGCATGACTTGGACATGGTGGTCTTTGATAACGATCTTTCTCCCGGGCAGACTCGAAACTTGGAGCGAGCACTCAACGTCAAGGTTCTTGATCGCAGTGAATTGATACTGGATATCTTTGCGAATAACGCTCGGACTTACGAATCAAGACTCGCCGTCGAACTTGCACAACTCGAATACTCGCTACCACGGTTAAAGCAAATGTGGACCCACCTCTCTCGACAATCGATGGGTGTCGGGATGCGAGGACCGGGCGAAAAGCAACTGGAAGTCGACCGACGCTTGGCCGAGAAGCGGATCCACGAATTGAAAGCGGATCTTGCGAAAATCGTCCGACGCAAAGAACGCGAAGTTGCCCAACGAGAGTCCATGTCGGTCTCGATTGTCGGCTATACCAATGCTGGCAAGAGCACGCTGATGAATGCTTTGACCAACGCCGATGTCGAAGCCGTTGACAAACTATTTGCAACGCTTGACACGCGGACGCGACGTTGGATGCTACCGGGTTGGGGGCCTATCGTGATTAGCGACACGGTTGGATTCATCCGCGATCTTCCGCACCGACTCATTGCCTCGTTTCGAGCGACATTAGAAGAAGCTCGTCAAGCTGATTTGTTGTTGCATGTTGCTGACGCCAGCAACGATGCGGTGCTAGACCAAATTTCTTCGGTCTATAAAGTTCTCCGAGATATCGAGATTGACGAAAAAGACACGCTATTGGTACTCAATAAAATTGATCGCCCGGGGGCAGCGGATCGTGTGAAAGCCGTTCAAGCTCGCTATCCTAACGCGATACCCATCAGTGCTCATACACGTGAAGGATTCGGCATGATGGCGTTGGCCGTGTCGTCCGCGTTGACTCATGGGTTTGTTGAATTGGAAGTCCGTCTACCGCCATCGGATGGAAAAACCGCAGCGTGGCTCTCGTCGGTGAGCGAAGTCCTTTCCAAACAGTATAACGACGACCACGTCTTTGTTCGAAGTCGAATTCAATCCGCCCATGCCGGACGACTCGTGTCTATGGGGTACGACGTCCGAATCATAAGCGGCAAGCTTCCCCAGCAGACCATCGAAATGAATACGCCCGCAACCGCTACCTTCAAGCCGGTCCCGACCATCGTTGACGGTGACAAAGGCGATATGACGCACGGCCAAGCCGTTGGGTTCTAGAAATCTCGAGTCTGGGATTCTTTGCGAGGCGGATGTGGCCTACTGCCCTTTTCCAAATATGCTGAAAGGCAATGTAAACACGTCGAAATTCATAGAGGGCAAAGCTTTATTCGTGTCCGCGACCGAATCTGCCAACGGTACCGGTGGCAGTTTTTCTAAATCAATTTGTGCAACCAAAATCAGTTGACTAGTTAGCTGCGTTAAATGGATTTGGCCTCCTCGAAACCAACCAAGCCATGGTGCGGAATACTCTGCTGGGGGAAACGCCTTCTCAGGATTCATTGCCAGCCCCGCCGCATTCGGTGTCGCCAACACGGTTGAGCTTGCCCCTTTTATAGAAGCAGAAATTCCGGGAGCAGCAACGGGTGGCCAAGCAGAACTGTGCCACAATGCCCCGGTATCGCTTGGTATTTGAGAGGAAACCATGGAGTAAGTGCCACCCAGAGGGCACTGTAGTATTCCATCGATCAATCGTTCTGCGACATCCTTGGACTGGCTTGCAGGAATTTGAAACTGAGTCTGAATCGTATCCATCAATCTCGCGTTGCCTCGCGAGGCTTGAAGCCCGCGTCGATACCAATAGGTGTTTACCCATGACGCAACCTTGCTTCCCTCGAGATCTGCAATCATCGCACGCGCTTGTGCCGGATCTTTGGCTGGTACTTTCTTTAGATAAGGGGCCGATTCTTCAAGGATGCTCTTATCAAACGACAGAACGCTAAAACCGTTCGATTGCCACCGCCATGCACCAATCAACAATCGCGAGAATCCGAACGGATCCGCCGGACCACCACCTAACCCAATCGGCAATCGATCGAGATAACCAGGCAGTGGCCATGCCCCCAGGTAACCTGGCGTTGTTCGCCACGCACGGAGGATTTCCAAAAGTCGAGGATTCGTCGTTGGCGGAGGTGGAACCATATCTTTGACACCCGCAAATAAAACATGATTTTCGACGGGGGCAAAACCGAAGAGTGACTGGCCTGAAAGATGGAGTTGGATGTTTGCAATGTCGTCGGTAGGCAACTCGATTCTCGATCGCACGGGTTCTGCGAGCATCTGCGAAACCCAACCATATTTGTCTCGTCCCAGTGGTGCCACATACGCTTCGACTGCGAGCCTTTCAACCGAATCGGATGAGGGATGTTTGAATCGACGGACCCCGAAGGCAAGTGGATCTGTTTGTTGCCAGTGGCTGACGTAGTAAGAAGACTGGTCGACATAAGAGGCGGCTTCTTCGGCCGTGCAGTCTTCCAGGTTCATATCAGCTATGGGGATAAAGCTACCCCGTGCGCCCCGCGCGGAATCGATCCAGCGAGGTCGTGTCGTTTTGCCCCCGTCTCGACTGGCTTGGAAGATAGGCTGACTTTCCGGATTTGCCTCTAAGAACCAGGACGGCAGTAGCTTCTTAGCTATTAGCGATGGGATGTTCAAGGGCTTCTTGCTGGCACCCGAAATTTCGCTTGACTCGGCAAACTCCTCGGATTCATGCTCATCAATGAATGTCGCCATCTCGGCGAGTTGGAGATGCGAGATCGCCCGAAAGCGTCTCCTCAGTTCAATCGTGTACTTTGGCGATACCAACGATTGGAAGAACTGGGGAGAGAAAAATGCGAATAGCGAATACCCATTCTGAGTTGGTAGACTCATTCGGGCGTACTGAAACGATGGATTGGTCGCCATCGATGGACTTCCTTGCTCAACTTCCAGGAATCGTGTGCAGAGTGTTTTACTGGTCGTAACAAGAATGTAATTTCCAGAGCGAACCAAAAAAGAGCGAATTCGGTTATCGGGAGAACTCAAAAAGGAGACTTGCGATCCTAGAATCTCAAGGTCCTCGAGTTGGACGCCCTGGTCGCGCTGGGCCGCCGCAACAGCAATTCGATCTCCATCGAGCGATTGCACTAAAATGCCCGGGCTCGCCGACTCGAATAGAACTCCGATAGCCGGACCATCTTGCATGTAAAGATCTAGGCCAATCAATGCCACGTCCTGAATGATCGCATCACCAAAAAGCTTGGCGATGAGAGTCATTTTTGTGTTGAGCATCTGCTGGACACGCTGGTCCGATCGGTAATCCACCCCCCTCATCATCACCATCTGGGAAATGCCTCTGCCCTGGGCTTCGACAAGCTGTTGAAACCAGAGGTAGTTCGAAAATCGTTCGAAGCGGAGATAGAAACATTCCGGCGGCACATGGTCGGCAATCTTCTCTAGCGGCAGATCTGCTGGGACCTCGGGGACGATAAGCTCGGTCCACCGCGGCGACGCAGGAATAGGAACGAGTACCGATGCATTCGATCCGCCTTCTGCACTGGAGGCGGGACTACCCGCGGCCGTCTGGCTAGGAGGATATAACGAAGCCCGCATGATTTGATCGCGCAAGCTTTCAACGCCCCCGAGTAGTTCAAGAGTCGAAAGTGGCACATTTCGGTCGGCCTTGGCGATCTCCCGCTTGCTTCGAAGGTCGGGAGCCGGAAGATCTAGACGCGATGCGAGCATTTCGCATAGGTAAGTTTCAATACAGGGTGGATAGTCGCTCGCCTCTAGCTGACGATTAGCCTGATTCGTGTACCCATCCCACCAGCCCTCGATCAAGGCTCGATGAGCTTCCGGTGTGCCCGACACGGGAATGACGACTGTTTCGGAGGCATAGTCCCCGGCAAGCAGTACCTTCAAGGGTGAATCGCCGACAAAAAGGAATTGAATCCGGAGGAGTCTCGGTGGGTCGATAGTCTCCTGGGTCTGTCGAATGACGTTTCTCACTCGATCGACTAACCCACCTCGACCAATCCGTCGCTCTGGTTGCATGGGAGTCGCACTGGCAGACCCAGCGACGCTCCCATTTTCAAGAACGCCTAAAGGTTTCAGATCGACGGCTGGATAAAAAACCCGACCGTCAGCGTCCGAAACAACGACTCGCGGCAGTCTACCCGCTTCGACCTGACCAATTGGTATCGACAATGACGCCACTCCAAAAGGTTGACCTGCAATTGCGGTGAACTGCGATGTCGGCACCGCGGGTACCTGTCCAACGGCTAGATTTACTAGTCCGAACCCAAAGCAACCTAACAGACTCCCTAAGTAGGCGATTGACATGGGAAGTGATCGAAAGTTATCCATAACTATATTAATCCTACTGTTTTGAAGTAGCGACCTTTCAATTTACTGATGAAGAATTCGCGTAGAAGTTTAGGAATGATCTTCCGACACGTGTACGAGACAGATGACAGTAGAGTAAGATAGTGATCAAGATGGCTACCGACGGCAAAGTTTACTTGTAAAGAGTGAGGATCCGATCTGATGAGTGAAGGCTCCAGTTTAGATTGTAGCGTATTAGTTTTGAATCGGTTTTACATGCCCGTTCGAGTGGTTGACGTTCGTCGGGCCATGACGTTGCTCTACCGAGGTTGTGCCGAAGCCATCACGATCGAGCAAGACTCCTATACCAACTACGATTTTGAAAATTGGTGTGAGCTCTCTCAATTACATGCGATGGAAAAACAACCTGGAGAGGACTACCTGAGAACGCCTCACCAGGAACTTCAGGTCCCAAGAATCGTAAGGCTTATGTTATACGACCGGGTTCCCAAGTCGACAGTACGATTCAATCGCAAGAATCTCTTTGCTCGAGACGGATATCGATGCCAATATTGCGGGCAGACCAAGCCAATTAGCCAGCTAAGTCTGGACCATGTTATTCCACGCTCGCAAGGCGGACGGACTTCGTGGGAAAATGTGGTTTGCAGCTGTATGCACTGCAATTCTAAAAAAGGTGGCCGAACGCCTGTCCAAGCGTCCATGCGGCTGTTGACTCATCCGGTGAAGCCACACGCCAACCCGGGGATGGTTGCAACCTTACAGGATCCTCGTTACGCGTCTTGGAAAACCTTCCTGCCTGCCGTAACGGTACGCTAAGAAGAGAAATCGAGTCGTAACTGCTGGGGCTCCTCGGACTGGGCAAACTCTTTGTACATCAGGCTCGGTTGTATGTCGCGATTATTCTGGTACTTGTTACTTGAGTATTCGGATACGCCGCCTGTCACCTGGTGATAGTAAATCTGGCAGATGCGAATAGCAGGGTAAATGCGAATCGGCTGGACAGAAAAGATTTCCAACGTCCAATAACCGCAGAAACCAACCTCGCCAAATCCACTGGAGACATGGACGAATAGCCCCAATCGGGCGAGAGAACTACGCCCTTCGATCATAGGAACCAAGGCGTGAGTTTCCGTATACTCTTGGGTTCGGCCCAAGTAGAGTTGGTTAGGGGATAGAATTAGCCCTTCTGGCGGGATTTGCAATCGACGGTATCGGTTTGGCTGCTTCACATCCAAAACAACCTCTTCGTATACCAGCAGCTCGTCGTGCAGGCTTAGGTCGTAACTATTGGAATTGAGTCGGCTCTCATCGAACGGGTCTACGAGGATATCCGTTCCAATCCTCCGCTGAATCTCTTGCCCTGAAAGAATCATGATTCGTCCATTAAATGAGTTAGTGAGGATCAGAAAACGCGAAATGCCGATCGGTGAGCAGACTTGATTTATTAGATCAGCCAAAGGCGAGACGATTGCATGATAACCGATACGCCCAGGCATGTTGAACCAGGGGCAGCACTTGATCAGTACGGAGAATGTATCACTACCTTAAGTTAAGTGTAGATCCAGCAACATTTTTCACGAGTATTCAGATCGAGACAGCCGAGTCTTGTTGATATATTCCTTCCACTTTACTGAGTTTTTTGATGTCCGGAGATAGTCCGCTGAATGTTCCCGGGGGAAGTGATTCCTCATTTTTCCCAAGCGGTAGGTTGTTTCCGCTCCCCAACTTCGTGTTGTTTCCCCATGTTGTTCGCGCACTTCATATTTTTGAACCTCGCTACTGTGTGATGCTAGAACGTGCGTTGGCTACCGATAAATTGATTACCATGTCGACATTGTGCCCCGGTTGGGAAGCCACCTACCAAGACTCGCCGGCGATTCAACCGATCGTCTGTATTGGGAAGATCATCCATCACGAACCGACCGCCGACGGCAGACACAATATTCTTTTGCAAGGGAGAACCCGTGCGAGGGTGATCCGGGAGCTAGAAAAGGTTGAATTGTTTCGAGTTGCCGAGCTCGAAACCATCGATGATCGATTGGCTAGCGATGGTGATAACGTTGGAAGTTCAGATTGCATCGCTCGATCGCTGGACCGAATCTTTCGATGCATTTTGACTTGTTTTTCAGGAATTCCCCTAGCAGCGCTGATGCAACAGCAATCCTTATCCAAAACCACCATCAACGCACTTACGTACATGATCGCCGGGCTCCTTCCGTTGAACCTGGACTTCCAACTCAAGCTTTTGACTGAAACTTGCCCAAGGCACCGGTTAAGCCTTATTGAGCAATGGCTATCAGACACCACGGGATATCCGATCGACGACGAGGGACCTCCGACATCCGGTTCCCCCAAAAAACCAACATCACCCGGCGACGACGACTTTCCTCCTAACTTTTCGCTAAACTGAGTAACGAAAACTGAGTATCCAAGCCTACCTCAGCAGTCTTCAGATTACGGCTCTAGTGCGACAAACCGAAAGTTCCTTGCTGGATTCGATGCGCGGAATAGCCATAATTTCCGTCAAGGTTTACCTAAACCGACTCAACTCCTACGAATCCATTCGCCGATACTACCAGCACAACCGGAATAAATGCGTTTTTCGCACCTGTATCGCCGATACAGTTTCGACGAACGGAAAATAATGTCACGGACACACTCTGCCTTAGAGCAAACGGTGGAAGGTACTTATGTTGGTCTTAAAGCGCAGTCTAAAACTATTAATCCTCGCGGCGATGGCCGTGTCCGCAAGTATTTCCTCAGCGGAGCATTATCATCCGTTTGCGGAGTCGCTGGATTTCAACCCTGACTGGCAGATTTTTGCGCCGGTGGATGTTGAAGAACTCGAGGAGTTACATCCTCGTAAACGGGCCCACCGGGGTTGGTATGTTACTTATGATCGAATGAGTATCGGTCTCGATCGGCCTGACTTCCAAGGGCAATCGTCCCAAATCGACATGACTTGGGGGAACCGCTGGGATTTCGGATTCATGGGTGAGAAGAACAAAGGCTGGCTATTCAGCTATATGAGTGTCGACGGTCCGAACGTATACAACGATCGAAGAGATCAACGGTTACTTCAACCGGCCACTGCCGTCGAACGCTTTCCAGCGCTCCGACCGCGTTTTCCATTCGACCCCAACTTTGGCGATGGAACCATATTGGTTCGCAATAGCTTAAACGTGGCCTCCATCACTAATGTTGAATTTAACAAAACATGGCGTTTGAGCCCGTACCACTATGGGGGAATCCTCGAGCCCATGATAGGTTTCCGCTACTTCGGTTTTAATGATTACGCTGTGAACGAGAACCATGAATACTTTTCGACGGCGATCGTTGCCACCGCGTTTAATGCCGAAAGATTTCAAACGCAGATTACTCGAACCGACAACCGCATGATGCTCGGTCAAGTCGGCTATCGATATGTTCAGCCCGTTCAGCGAATGACGTTTTCCCATGACGGTCGATTCTTCGCAGGTCAAAACTTCCAAACGCAACAGTACAGCAACTACGTGTTTGCTTTGGCACAGGCTGGTGGTGTGATCGGATTCGATCTTCCGTATGAACAGTTATCAACTTTCGCAGGACGCGACAACTCCGAGTTTGTCATCGGGATGGACTTGCGATTTGAAGCCGCTTACCAGGTTACAAAAGCCTTCAACATCCGAGCGGGCTCGCAATTAATTTACGTAGGTCGAGGAGTTTGGCGTGGAGCCAACCCTGGCGTTGGTCCACAAAACGCCAACGACCAGGCGATAGTGTCGCCTGCTTTCACCTTCGGAGCAACGTTCAATCGATAGTGGAAATCCCTAGCCGTCGCAATCATTGCGACGGCCTAGCAACCAGAAACGACTGTAGTTAAAACCTCAACCTTCGGGATGAGGTTTTTTCGTTTTTTAGCTATCCGTTCTTGAATCGGAACTGAATGAAACATCTATTGAAATGGTTGACGCTGGCGGTAGGGGTTGTCCTTAGTGCCATGGGACTCGAGAGTTTTCTGTTGCCAAACCATTTTATTGACGGTGGGATTACGGGCATATCGATGCTGATTTCGAGGTATTTCGAGATCCCCCTGGCTCCGATTCTGGTACTTGTAAATGTTCCATTCGTTGTTCTCGGATACCGACTGATCGGTCGTACATTTGCCATCAAGAGTTCCATCGCAATTCTTGCACTGGCTTTATGTCTAGCATTCGTGCATTACCCTGTCGCGACCAATGACAAACTACTCGGCGCCGTCTTTGGAGGTTTCTTTCTTGGCGCGGGAGTGGGCTTGGCAATTCGTGCCGGTGGCGTCCTGGACGGTACCGAGATTCTGGCGTTGATCCTTGGGCAAAAGACTCCGGCTACCGTCGGTGAAATCATTCTGTTCATGAACGTGGTCATCTTTTCAATCGCCGCCGTCTTGCTCAATATCGAATCTGCCCTCTACTCCATGCTGACCTACTTCACAGCTTCTAAGACCATCGACTACCTGCTGCACGGTATCGAAGCCTACAATGCCGTATTGGTAGTCACGAAGAACCCCAACGGTATCCGAATGGCAATTCTTGAGCAGTTGGGACGAGGCGTAACATCGTTCATCGCCAAAGGCGGATACAGTCAAGCGGATAGCGAAGTACTATTCTGCGTGGTAACACGACTCGAGATCACTAAACTTGAATCGATCATAACGTCGATCGATGCGAACGCCTTCGTTGTGACGCTGCCGGTCCTGGATACCCAAGGCGGAGTGGTGAAACGCCGAGCCTTTCACTGAAGTCGCTGAACCTTCAACGAGCCGCAGGCTCATTTACTCTTATGACAAAAACGATTGCGATCATTGACTATCAGATGGGCAACCTTCGAAGTGTCCAAAAAGGAATTGAGCACGCCGGAGGTAACGCGATCATCACATCCGACCCGGCGACGATCCTGAACGCTGATAAGGTGATCTTGCCTGGCGTCGGAGCGTTTGGAGATGCGATGGAAGAATTGCGAAAGCGTGATTTGATTGGCGCGATTCACGAGTTCGTGAGATTAGAGCGGCCATTCCTTGGAATATGCCTTGGGATGCAACTGCTCTTTGAGTTTGGCGACGAGGGGGGGCGACAGCCGGGCCTTGGGATCATTCCCGGCGAAGTTATGCGATTCGTCCGTCCCCAAGAAATAAAAGTTCCACATATGGGCTGGAATACGGTCGACGAAACGAACATTCCAAAAGGAAGTCTGCTAAACGGCGTCAGAGGCCAACGCCATTTCTACTTTGTTCATAGTTTTTATGCTATGCCGAGCAATCCTTCTGACATTTGGTTACAGTCGGACTATGGCGGGACTTTCTGTGCTGCTGTGAATCGCGGAAACTTGTATGCCACCCAGTTCCACCCTGAAAAGAGCCAAGCCAACGGTCTGCAGTTACTGAAGAACTTTGTCGAACTATAAGCCATGCGGCAAGGAGAAGGACT
>Ga0105045_10001838_pt1 | contig 17545 bp, 16 predicted proteins | sample MAT02_FD_78089 | JGI IMG/M metagenome (GOLD analysis project Ga0105045, IMG submission 78089) | Freshwater microbial communities from Lake Fryxell liftoff mats and glacier meltwater in Antarctica - MAT-02 (megahit assembly) | ecosystem: Environmental > Aquatic > Freshwater > Ice > Liftoff... | reverse complement strand
CAGGCTTTTTGGCGCTTGAGGATTTGGCTCTCATCTTCGTTCCTTCGTCACTACAACGAGAGCCAAATCCACCTCAAAATCACAACCTCAAATCTGAGCCATAGGTGCTGACGGGGAACACGATTGAAGCTACTGGAGCGCGAGGTGAAGGAACTGCGCCGGGCCAACGAGATCCTGCGCAAGGCATCTGCATATTTTGCTCAGGCGGAGCTCGACCGCCAAGGCAAATGGTGATGTCGTTCATCGACGTTCATCGACGTTCATCACGGGGAACTGGGTATCGAGCCGATCTGCCGCGAACTGGCAGTCGCCCCTTCCTCCTGGCACGAACACGCCGCGCGCCTTATACCAAGGCTCGATGAGTCTTTCTCATTGAGCCTTGGTGTAAGGCGCGGCAAAACCTGCATCACCACCGTCAGCAATCCCAAGGCACCGTGTCCGCTCGACAAGGTGAACCGGGAGTTCAAGGTCAGCCGACCCAACGCGCTGTGGGTGGTCGATTTTACCTATGTCCATACATGGACCGGCTTCGTCTACGTCGACTTCGTGATCGACGCCTTTACCCGGCGGATCGTGGGCTGGAAGGTGAGCACCAGCGCCACGGCGAGCTTCGTCCTCGATGCCCTCGAACAGGCGATCCATGCCCGCAGGCCAAACGCTTCGGCGGTCGAAATGGCAACCCTGCGCTGGGTCGACTGGTTCAACAATCACCGCCTGTTCGGACCCATCGGGCACATCCCGCCTGCCGACGCTAATTACTATGCAGCCATCGACAACCTGGATATGGTCGCGTGACTCAAATGAAACCGCCTCCGGAAAACTCGGGACGCTTCAACCCCAACGGCAGAATGTGCTCGGTCCTTACGCTGGTTGTGCTGGATGGAAAGCGCATGGTTGTGGCAGCCATGGGAGCATCTGAGCGGCTGTCACCGACCCAAGTCAGCAATATGGATCATCGTCCTGGGTTAAACGGACTGGTTTCACCATTTGCTGGAAGCCCTGTGGCTGAATAGTTCAAACTGAGACACTACCGTTTCTTGACTTCGGGCGGGTTGGCCGCTAACCGCCGCGACCATCCCACACGCAGAGGGAAACCTTCCGGTGCCCTGGCCTCATGCCATGGCTTACCTCTGCGGCGGACCAACCGGTTAGGAGAATAAGCATGTCGACACCTGAAGTGTCCATGGCCGCCTTGCTTGAGGCAGGCGCCCATTTCGGTCACCAGAAACATCGCTGGAACCCGAAGATGAAGCCTTACATCTTTGGCGAGCGCAATGGAATCCACATCCTCGACCTGTCGCAGACGGTGCCGCTGTTCGCGCGTGCGCTGGACTTCGTGCGCGCCACGTCTGCTGCCGGCGGCAAGGTGCTGTTCGTTGGCACCAAGCGCCAGGCGCAGGAGCCCATTGCCGAGGCAGCGCGCCGATCGAACCAGCATTATGTCAACCACCGCTGGCTTGGTGGCATGTTGACGAACTGGAAGACGATTTCCGCTTCGATCAAGCGTTTCAAGACGCTGGAAGAGCAGCTTTCGGGCGACACGCACGGCTTCACCAAGAAGGAAGTGCTGAAGATGACCCGCGAGCGCGACAAGTTCGAGGCGTCGCTTGGCGGCATCCGTGACATGAACGGCCTGCCCGACCTGATGTTCGTGATCGACGTGAACAAGGAAGATCTCGCCATCAAGGAAGCGACTGTGCTGGGCATCCCGGTGATCGCGATTCTGGATTCGAACACCGACCCCGCGAACATCGCCTTCCCGGTTCCCGGCAACGACGACGCCGCGCGCGCCATCCAGCTTTATGCCAACGCGGTTGCCGATTCGATCCTCGCCGGCAAACAGGGCCGCATGGCCGACCTGGGCGTGGACATCGGCGCTGCCGCCGAGCCGGAAGCGGAAGTCGCGCTGAGCGCCTGACCCTGCTGTGCGGGGGCGACCACGCCGCCGCATGTCATCAAATCTTCGCTTTGGGGCTGCACGGGACCGTGTGGCCCCATGCGCTTAGAGACTATCGTTCAGAACAGGAGCCCGAACATGGCCGAGATTACAGCTGCACTTGTGAAAGACCTGCGCGACCGTACCGGTGCCGGCATGATGGATTGCAAGAAAGCGCTGGTGGAAGCGGCCGGCGATTTTGAAAAGGCGGTCGACTGGCTGCGCACCAAGGGCCTGGCGGCTGCCGCCAAGAAATCCAGCCGCACAGCTGCCGAAGGCCTTGTGGGCGTGTACGTGGACGGAACCCGTGGCGCTGTCATCGAAGTGAATTCCGAGACCGACTTCGTTGCCAAGAACGCACAGTTCCAAGGCTTTGTCGCCGATGTTGCGAAGGTTGTGCTGAGCACGGGCGTGGATGTGGATGCCCTGTTGGCGGCTGCCTATCCGGCTGGTGGCGGCACTGTTCAAGACGTGCTGACCAACAACATCGCCACTATCGGCGAGCAGCAGGCGGTTCGCCGCGCGGCTATCGTGGAAGCGACCGGCGCGGTTGCATCCTATGTGCACAACGCCGCAGCGCCTAACCGCGGCAAGATCGGCGTGCTTGTGGGGATCGACAGCACAGCTGGCGACCTGTCTCAGGAACAACGGGCCGCCCTTTCGGCGCTGGGTAAGCAGATTGCGATGCACATTGCAGCGGCAAACCCGCTGGCGCTGACAGCGGACGACATCGACCCGGCGCTGCTGGAGCGCGAGCGCGCGATTGCGGCGGAAAAGGCCGCGGCTTCGGGCAAGCCTGCCGACATTGTCGAGCGCATGGTCGACGGGGCGGTGAAGAAGTTCGCCGCCGAGCAGGCGCTGATGAGCCAGGTGTTCGTGATCGACGGGAAATCGAAGGTCGCCGATATCGTCGCTGCGCAGGCAAAGGCACTGGGTGCCGACATCACGGTCACGAAGTTCGTGCGCTTCCAGCTTGGCGAAGGCATCGAGAAGGCAACGAGCGACTTTGCAGCCGAAGTGGCTGCCGCTGCGGGCGTCGCCTGACGAAAAAGATTGTCTCGGCCAGCCGTAGACAGCCGGACACGGCCGGAAACGGCGTGACGGAAAAACAGGTCGGGCCGGGTGTTTGCAAACACCCGGCCCGCTGCCGTTTCGGCCCGGGGTGGGGGGTGCCTGCCCGGCAACGGACACCTTGCGCCGCAATCGCCCTTTGCGCCGCATTCCCCTTACCGCTAAGGAGCGCGGCACCCCACCCCTGCTGGATGTTCCCGACCCCATGACCACTCCAAGATACAAGCGCGTCATGTTGAAGCTTTCGGGCGAGGTGCTGATGGGGGATCAGCAATTCGGGATCGACCCGCCTTTCGTTGCCAAGCTTGCGCTCGAAGTGAAGGCGGCCAGGGACAGCGGGCTGGAAATCTGCCTGGTGATCGGTGGCGGCAACATCTTTCGCGGCATGGCCGGGGCTGCGGCGGGGATGGACCGCGCGCAGGCGGATTATATGGGCATGCTGGCAACGGTAATGAACGCACTGGCCATGCAGAATGCGCTGGAACAGGCGGGTGTTCACACCCGCGTGCAAAGCGCGATCCAGATGGACCAGGTGTGTGAACCCGTGATCCGTCGCCGGGCGGAGCGGCACTTGGAAAAGGGCCGCGTGGTGATCTTTGCAGCCGGTGTCGGCAGCCCCTATTTCACGACCGACAGTGGTGCGGCGCTTCGTGCGGCCGAAATGGGGTGCGATGCGCTGTTCAAGGGGACATCGGTTGACGGCGTTTATGATAGCGACCCCAAGACAAACCCGCGCGCCGTGCGCTATGACAGCATCAGCTTCGACCGGGTGCTGAACGACAATCTGAAGGTGATGGACGCCGCCGCGATCGCGCTGTGCCGTGACAATGCCATTCCGATCGTGGTGTTCAACATTCGGGAAGAGGGTAATCTTGCCCGCGTGCTGGTGGGCGAAGGAACCGCCACCACGGTTGGCGGATAGAAGAGGACAGGGACGGACAATGGCCGATTTCGACGCAAACGCCACCAAGGCCGATCTGGAGCGCCGGATGAAGGGCGCGGTCGATACGCTGAAGAGCGATCTTGCCGGATTGCGGACCGGGCGCGCCAACACGTCGCTTCTCGATCCGGTGCAAGTCGATGTCTATGGTTCCAACATGCCGTTGAACCAGGTGGCGACCGTGACGGCGCCCGAGCCACGGATGCTGGCCGTGCAGGTGTGGGACCGTTCAAACGTGCAGCCGGTGGAAAAGGCGATCCGGTCGGCCGGGCTGGGCCTGAACCCGATTGCCGAAGGCCAGACCCTGCGCCTGCCGATACCCGACCTGACGGAGGACCGGCGCAAGGAGCTGGCGAAGCTTGCCACCCAATATGCCGAAAAGGCGCGCATCTCGGTTCGAAACGTGCGGCGCGACGGCAATGACGGGCTGAAGGCGGCGGAGAAGAAGGGCCAGATCTCGCAGGACGAGCAAAAGCGCCTGGAGGCCGATGTGCAGAAGATCACCGACCGGACGATATCCGAGATCGATGTTGCGGCCAGCGCCAAGGAGAAGGAAATCCTTGGCAAGTGAGTTGGCCAGTGAAATGGTTTTTGCCCGTGCGCCCGGCTAGCGAAGCTGAGGCGCTGCCCGAGGGCGCCGGGACCGCTGTTTCGGGCGGCCCCAAGCATGTTGCCATCATCATGGATGGAAATGGCCGCTGGGCGAAAGCCCGGCGTCTGCCGAGGCTTGCCGGCCACAAGGCCGGTGTGGAGGCTGTGCGGCGGATTGTGCGGGCGGCACCCCGGCTGGGGATCGAGACGCTGACGCTCTATGCCTTTTCGTCGGAAAACTGGCGCCGGCCGGCGGACGAGGTTTCCGATCTGATGAGCCTGTTGCGCCACCATCTGCTGGCCGAACTGGAAGAGCTGGATTCAAACGGTGCGCGGCTTTCGCTGATCGGGGACTGGCGATCGCTGAAGCCCGATGTTGTCGAGCGGCTGGAGCGCGCGATGGAGGCGACGCGGACCAACAGCCGCTTCCGGCTGGTTGTGGCGCTGAACTATGGCGGCCAGGATGAATTGACCCGCGCCGTGCAGGGGATTGCCGTGCGCGCTGCGGCGGGCGAAATTGCGCCGGCCTCCATTACGCCGCAGATGATCGAGGCGGGGCTGGACACGGCCGACCTGCCGCCTGTCGATCTTATCATTCGCTCTTCGGGCGAGCAGCGGCTTTCCAATTTTCTGCTGTGGCAGGCTGCTTATGCGGAGCTTTGGTTTACCCCCGTTTTGTGGCCGGATTTCGATGAAGCCGCGCTGCGCGAGGCGATCGATGCGTTTGCCGGCCGGGAACGGCGCTATGGCGGGGCCTGAACCCCAGGGCACTGTGGCTGCGCCGGCACCTGCATCGGCATCGAAGAAGCCGGGAAGCCTTGCTTCGCGGGTTGTTGTCGGCCTGTTTCTGGCTGCCATCGCGATTGCCGATATCTGGGTGGGCGGGTCGGCCTTTACGCTGATGATCGCGGCCGGTGTCGGCATCGTGTTCTGGGAATGGGGCACCATGCACCAGACGCCTGTTGCGTGGCGCATCGCCGGGCTTCTGGTGCTGGTTGCGGTTTCCGTATTCGCTCATCTGGGCCAGCCGCTCGCGGCGCTCGCCGTGCTTGGCACGGCGATTGCGCTGTTCGCGCTGCTGACGGTGTTGGCGCGCATGCCGGGCAAGCGCTGGCTTTCGACAGGCCTTGCCTATGCCGGGCTTCCGGCGATTGCGCTCATATGGCTGCGCGGCCAGCCAGACGGCTTTGCGCTGGTGATGTGGACGATGGCGCTGGTGTGGGCGACCGACATCTTCGCCTATTTCGTTGGGCGCGCCATTGGCGGCCCGAAAATCTGGACGGCGGTAAGCCCCAACAAGACCTGGGCCGGCCTTGTGGGCGGGATGGTGGCGGCCGGGCTGTTTTCGGCGCTGTTCGGCCTGTATCGCGGCTGGCCGCAGCCATTCCTGATGCTCGTTGCGCTGGGGATGGCGCTGGCCGTGGTGGCGCAGGCGGGCGACTTCTTTGAAAGCTGGCTGAAGCGGCGTGCCGGTGTGAAGGATTCGGGGCGGATCCTGGCTGGCCACGGCGGCATGATGGACAGGGTGGATGGGCTGGTGCCGGTGGTCTGCCTTGTTGCACTGTGGGTCGGCATGCAGCCGCGGGTGGCGTATGTAGCGGTTTCAATACCGGAGATGTTTGCATGAAGCGGCTGACCATATTGGGTGCCACCGGGTCTGTCGGGGCATCGACACTGGATCTTGTCGCCCGCAACCCCGAGCGGTTCGAGGTGGAGGCGCTGGCAGCCGGCAAGGACTGGCGCAAGCTTGCCGACCTTGCCCGATCGACCGGCGCGCGCGCCGCCGTGATTGCGGACCCTGCCGCCTATGCCGACCTGAAGGACGCGCTTGCAGGAACAGGGATCGCGGTTTCGGCCGGGGCCGCGGCACTGGTGGAGGCGGCCCGGCGGCCCGCGGACCTTGTGGTGGCGGCCATCGTCGGCGCAGCCGGACTGCCGCCCACACTGGCGGCGCTGGAGGCGGGAACCTCTGTTGCGCTGGCCAACAAGGAGGCGCTGGTGTGCGCTGGAGGGTTGATGACGGCGACGGCCCGCCGGACGGGGGCGGCGATCCTGCCCGTGGACAGCGAGCACAATGCGATCTTCCAGGTGCTCGAAGCGCGCGAGCGGGTTGCGCGCATCATCCTGACGGCGAGCGGTGGCCCGTTCCGCACAGCGACGCTGGAGGCGATGGCCGCAACGACACCGGCGCAGGCTGTGAAGCACCCGACATGGTCGATGGGGGCGAAGATATCCGTCGATTCGGCGACGCTGATGAACAAGGGGCTGGAGCTGATCGAGGCATTCCACCTGTTCGGTGTGAGGCCGGACCAGCTTGGCGTTCTGGTGCATCCGCAAAGCCTGGTGCACGGGCTTGTGGAGTATATCGACGGGTCGGTTCTAGCGCAGCTTGGCCCCGCCGACATGCGGGTGCCGATTGCCCATGCGCTGGCCTGGCCCGAGCGGATCGCGACCCCGGTGGACCGGCTGGACCTTGCCGCCATCGGCCGGCTGGATTTCGAGGAAGCCGACCGGGTGCGGTTTCCAGCCCTTGCGCTTGCCGAGGCGGCGCTTGCGGCCGGGCAGTGCCGCCCCTGCATTCTGAACGCTGCGAACGAAGTGGCGGTCGCGGCCTTTCTGGAGGGGCGAATCGGGTTTCTGGATATTGCGGCAGTAGTGGCTGATACGCTGGCAGCGATACCGGCCAAGTGCCAGGACACGCTGGACGATGTGGCCGCAACCGATGCCGAAGCCCGCGCCATGACGTTACAATTCTTAAACAATGGCGCGAAGCGTTCGTTTGCGGCCCAGCGAACCGCAGGCTAAGGACCGTCGATGGAAACATTGGCAGCCCCCGGCTTCTTGTACACCGTCGCGATGTTCGCGATCGTCATCGGTATTCTGGTGTTCGTTCACGAATATGGGCACTACAAGATGGCGCGGATCTTCGGGATCAAGGTCGACGTCTTCGCTGTCGGCTTCGGGCGCGAGGTCTTCGGCTGGACGGACAGGAACGGCACGCGCTGGAAGCTGGGATGGTTGCCACTTGGCGGGTATGCCAAGTTTGCAGGCGACATGAACGCTGCAAGCCAGCCCGATCCGGACCTGGATGCCCGGGCGGACGAAGCCGGTGTCGATCGCTCCGAGCTGTTTCACTACCGGCCGATCTGGCAGAAGTTTCTGGTGGTTCTTGCGGGGCCGACCATCAATTTCGTGTTCGCGATTGCGATTTTCGCCATCTTCTTCATGACCTACGGGCATCAGATCACCCCGCCGATTGTCAGCCAGGTGATCGCCCTGTCTCCGGCGGGCGAGGCCGGCATCCAGGCCGGGGACAGGATTGTCAGAATTGATGGCCAGTCCGTCGCGCGCTTTGAAGATGTGATGCGGGTCATCTCCATCAACCCGGGAACAGCCGTCGATGTGGTTGTGGAACGGGACGAACGGCTCTTCGAAAAGCAGGTGACCCCAAGGGTCGTCGCCGAAGTCGATCGGTTCGGGAACGAATATACGCGCGGCATGCTGGGCGTTGCATCCGACCAGCGCGCTGTTGTTCACCATGGCCCTGTGGATGCCGTGAAGTGGGCGGTCATCGAAACCTGGGGCATCGTGCGCATGATGGCGGACACGATCGTGCAGATCGTGACAGGGCGGCGCGCTGTCGAGGACCTTGGCGGGCCGATCAAGATCGCCCAGTTTTCCGGGCAGAGCGCTTCGATGGGGCTTCCGGCGCTCGTCAGTTTCATCGCGCTGATCTCGATAAACCTCGGGTTCATCAACTTGCTGCCAATCCCGATGCTGGACGGGGGACATCTGTTCCTCTACGCGCTTGAAGGTGTAAGGCGGAAGCCGCTCAACCCAAAGGTGCAGGAATGGGCCTTCATGTCCGGGTTTGCGCTGTTGATGTCGCTCATGCTTTTCCTCACCTGGAACGACCTGCAATCGGTCGGACTATTTGATCGGCTAGCCGGCCTCATCGGCTGAGGCTGGTCGCTAGACTAAGGATCGTCACGAGAATGCTGGTGGCCAAGGGCGTTCGCCCGGTGAAAATGTCTGTTCCGTGCCGCTTTGCCGCTCTTCCGGCTCTTCTTCTGGGGGCCGCGGCCCTTGCGCTTGCGCCCGCCGCTGCACAGACTGTGCCCCAAAGCGTGCCTCAGAACACACCCCAGAAAACGGTTCAGGGAACGCCTGTTGCACCGGTTTCGCTGGCGCAGCCTGCGCGCGTGATCCGTTCGCTCAACGTGGTGGGCAATGAGCGGCTGGAGGTCGAGACTGTCCGCTCCTACGTCGATTTGCGGGCGGGCGAGACTTATGATCGCGAGCGGCTGGACCGCGCACTGAAGGACCTGTTCGCGACCGAATTGTTCACGGGCGAAACCCAGATTCGCGACGACGGCGATGGCAACATCACCATCGAAGTGCGGGAAAATCCGGTGATCAACCGGGTTATCATCGAAGGCGCCAAGCGGATCAAGGAGGACAAGATTCGCGAGGAGATCAAGGTCGGCCCAAGGCAGATCTTCACGCGATCCCGGGCGCGGGCCGATGTGGCGCGGATTCTGGAGCTGTATCGCCGGGGTGGTCGCTTTGCAGCGCAGATCGAGCCGAAGATCGTGCAACTCGAGCAGAACCGGGTGGATCTGGTGTTCGAGATTTCCGAAGGGCCCAAATCCAAGGTCCGCCAGATCAACGTCCTGGGGAACGAGAAGTTTTCCGATGGCGACCTGCGCAGCGAGATGGCGACCCGGCAATCACGCCCGCTTCGGTTGTTCACATCGAACGACACCTATGATCCCGATCGGCTGGCGTTCGACCAGCAGAAGCTGCGCCAGTTCTACCTTACGCAAGGCTATGCCGACTTCCGGGTTGTTTCATCCATCGCCGAGCTGACGCCTGACCGGCGCGACTTCATCGTGACTTATGTTGTCGAGGAAGGGGAGCGCTACAAGTTCGGCGAAGTCGATCTGGAAAGCCAGATCCGCGATATCAAGGCCGATACGTTCAAGGCGTTCCTGCCGATGAAATCCGGTGACTGGTACAACGCCAAGCTGGTGGAAGAAACGATCGACAGCCTGACCGAAGCTGTCGGCCTGCTGGGCTATGCCTTTGCCGATGTTCGTCCGAATTTCGACCGGGACAAAGACAAGCTGGCAATGAACCTGACGTTCAAGGTGAACGAAACGCCGCGCGTGTATATCGAAAGCGTGACCATCAACGGCAACACACGGACGCTGGATCAAGTGATCCGGCGCGAGTTCCGCCTTGCCGAAGGCGATGCCTTCAACTCGATCAAGGTCAAGCGCTCGCGCGACCGGATCCAGTCGCTCGGCTTCTTTCAGGAGAAGCTGGAAGTCCAGCAGCAGCCCGGCACAGCGCCTGACAAGGTTGCCCTGCAGGTGAATGTGGAAGAGCGGCCGACTGGATCGCTCCAGCTGTCTGCGGGCTTCTCGTCTCTGGAACAGTTCATTTTCAGCTTTTCGATCGAGGAGCGCAACTTCCGCGGCAAGGCACAGCAGTTGCGCCTGTCGGCCAACATCAGCTCTTTCTCGAAATCGGTCGAGCTCGGCTTTACCGAGCCCTATTTTCTGGGCCGCAACCTTGCGCTTGGCTTCGATGTGTTCCGGCGCGATTTCAACAGCCCCCGCTTCAACAACAGCGGGCAGCGGGAAACCCTCTACGATCAGGTGACCACCGGCTTCCAGATTCGGGTCGGCTCGGCGATCACCGAATTCTGGCAGGCCCAGCTTCGCTACGGCCTCAGCGTCGATGAAGTCTCGCTGGACGAGGGCACGTTCTTCAGCCCGAACCCCGTAACCGGGGTTCCGGAATGCGACCCGTTGAAGGCCGGCCGCTTCCTGTGCGAAGCGCTGGGAACGAACACCACGTCGTCAATCGGTTACAGTCTCGTGAACGATACGCTGGACAACCGGCAGCGCCCCAGCCGGGGCCAGCGGCTGGTGCTTAACCAGGACCTCGCCGGTCTTGGCGGCACGGTGAAATACCTTCGCACGCGGATCAACTATGACCGGTATTTCCGCCTGCCGGCCAACTTCATCCTGAATGTCGGTGGCGAGGCCGGAAACATCTTCGGCTGGGGCGGCAAGGATGTGCGCCTCGTGGATCGCTTCTATCTGGGCGAGCCGCGCTTCCGGGGCTTCGGCATTCGTGGTGTCGGCCCGCGCATCATCCGCAAGCCCTATGATGCCCAGAACAACATCGTCGTGGATGAAGATACCTGGGTGGATGACGCGCTTGGCGGGCAGAATTATTATCTGGCCCGTGCCGAAATCGAAATTCCGATCGGTGCGGGTGGCCGCGAGCTTGGCCTGCGGCCTTCGGTGTTCGTGGATGTCGGCGCGTTGTGGAAAGTGAACTTCCCCGAGCTGATCAACCAGCCTTCGGTTCAGGTTCCTGCGGTCAACCCCGATGGCACCCCCATATTGGATGCCAACGGGAACCCGACGTTCCTGACCCAGTTCGGCTTTGTGGAGGAGGCGTTCGGGAACAGCGCCAGCCCGCGTGTATCGGTTGGATTCGGTGTATCGTGGAATTCACCGTTCGGACCGTTCCGCTTCGATATTGCGAAAGCCCTCAAGAAGGTTGATGGCGACGACGACCAGCTCTTCCAGTTCAATGTAGGAACCCAATTCTGATGACGACATTTTTCAAGACTGCTGCTGCTGCTTTCCTGATTGCGGCGGCATCGTCGCCCGTTATTGCCCAGCAGCTATCGCCGCCCGTAATCGTGATCGTGGACATGGACCGGATCGTGAACGAAAGCGCCGCCGGCAAGCAGGCCGCAACCGAGATCCAGACGCGCATCACCAACCTGCAAAGCCGCGCAACGACGCTGCAGGGCCAGCTGAAGACCGATGCAGACGCAATTCAGGCCGGGCAGGCGAACAAATCGCTTGCAGGACCGGCGCTGGAGCAGCGCGCGCAGGCTTTTGGCCAGAAGCAGCAGCAGGCGCAGCAGGAAATAGCGCGCCTTGAGCAGGATGTGCAGCGTTCGCGCCAGTTCGTGATCCAGCAGATCGACACTTCGGCCCAGCCGATCATCACCCAGGTGATGCGCGAGCGCGGCGCTTCGATCGCGCTGGCCAAGGGTGCCGCCATGCAGCACAGCGCAACGCTGGAAGTGACAAATGATGTGATCGCCCGGCTGAATACCAGCACGCCGCGCGTTTCGACCGTTCCGCCCGCGGCCCCTGCCCAGGCACCGCGCGCCCCCGCCGCACCCGCGCCGCGCCAGTAGGCCGGCCCCGAGGGAATAGCGGCATGGTGGGAAGCGGTTTCGACATCGGGGCAGTGATGGCCCGGCTGCCGCACCGCTTCCCCATGCTGCTGGTTGACCGGGTGCTGGAGCTGGTGCCCGGCGAGCATATCGCGGCCGTGAAGGCCGTGAGTTTTAACGAGCCATTTTTTCAGGGCCATTTTCCGGCGCGCCCGATCATGCCGGGCGTGCTGATCGTGGAGGCGCTGGCGCAGGCCGCAGGCATTCTTGCGGTGGAGACGCTGGGGCTTCAGGGCTCGGGCAAGCTCGTCTATTTCATGGCGATAGAAGAGGCCAAGTTTCGCAAGCCGGTGGAGCCCGGCTGCCTTCTTCGGCTGGAAGCGCGCTTTTTGCAGCGCCGGGCCACGGTGTGCAAGTTCGAGGGGACGGCGCTTCTGGATGGCGAAGTAGCGGCCCAGGCCCGCTTTACCGCGATGATCGCAGACGCCCCGGCCTGACCGCAGCGCCATCGGAAGCCGGGCGCTGCACCGATCCCGATTGCCCCACCTGTTGGCCCGCACCTGAGCCGGCCCTGTCATGGTCGCACCCGACCGGGGCTCGGCCGCTCGACAGAATGGCTTGTTCCGGTGGTATCGCCTGCACCGGAAACCCGTGTTCACCACCAAGGCGAGAGAGGGCGTTTTCTGATGCAATCAGAACGAGGCTTGATCTAGAGCCTGTTCCGATCAGGTGGAATCACCTGCTTCGGAAACCCATACGGAAAAACAAGAAGATAGAGCGGCCGTCCTGATGCAGTCAGAACGAGACTCGCTCTAGTTGCTTGTGCGTTTGCCTTTGCGCTGCGGCTTGCGCGACAGGAAGGCCAGAAGCACCAGAATGGCGATGGCAAGCCACCCGAGGGATGCGGATTCGGCCGCCATGATGGTGTCGAAAATATCGGACAAACGTGCTCACCTGATTCTGTTGCAGCGCAACAATAGCGCAATTCTTGTGGTCGGTGTGTGACGGGACGGCCCGAAATCGACCGAATTCGATCAGTCGGGCTATTCCTCAGACGAGATCTTCGGGCCTGTTGATGTTCCTGATGCCTGCGATGGAGCGCACAGCGGCGCCGCTGGTCGCAATCCAGCGGCGGGCCGAAATGGCCCCTTCGGCCAGCAGCAGGGCTTCGAGCCGGGGGGCAAGTGCTGCGGGCCACAGGCCGACGAGCCACTGGTCTTCGGCCACTGCGGGAGCCGGGCTGAGCTGCTCGCTGCAATCGGCGGGCAGGCCGAGCACATCGCACGGCGCGCACAGGACGGCATCGCAGCCGGCAGTGCGGGCGTGGGCAAGGGCGGCGCACAACCCTGCCATCGGGCCGAGCCCCGGGCCGGGCCGATCGGCAAGGGTGGGCAGGCCGCCCCAGTCTGGCCCGCACAGCACCACTGTGTTGCTATGGGCTGTCAGCGCATCGGCCACATGGGCGATCAGCGGCTTCCCGGCATGGAGCGCGAGCGCCTTGTTGCTGCCGAACCGGCTTGAAAGCCCGCCGGCCAGAACGGCGCCGAGAATCCGCTGGGAAGGGTGGCTCAGGCTGTTTCCTCGAACATCTCGCGGCCGATCAGGAAGCGGCGGATTTCCGAAGTGCCGGCCCCGATCTCGTACAGCTTGGCGTCGCGCAGCAGCCGGCCTGTGGGGTAATCGTTGATGTAGCCGTTCCCGCCCAGCGCCTGGATGGCTTCCAACGCCATCCATGTTGCCTTTTCGGCGGAGTAGAGGATTGCGCCGGCGGCGTCCTTGCGGGCGGTTTCGCCCCTGTCGCAGGCTTCGGCGACTGCATAGACATAGGCGCGCGCGGTGCTGAGCGCCACGTACATGTCTGCGAGCTTGCCCTGCATCAGCTGGAACTGGCCGATCGCCTGGCCGAACTGCTTCCTGTCGTGGACATAGGGCACGACGATATCGAGGCAGGCCTGCATGATCCCCAGCGGGCCGCCGCACAGGACGACGCGCTCGTAATCGAGGCCCGACATCAGCACCTGGACGCCGCGACCTTCTTCGCCGAGCACATGGTCGAAGGGCACTTCGCAATCCTCGAAGATCAGCTCGCAGGTGTCGGAGCCGCGCATGCCGAGCTTGTCGAGTTTCTGCGCTGTCGAGAAGCCCCGCATGCCCTTTTCGATGAGGAAGGCGGTGATGCCTTTGGCACCCGCTTGGGGATCTGTCTTGCCATAGACGACGAGCGTATCGGCCTGTGGGCCGTTGGTGATCCAGAATTTGTTGCCGTTCAGCACATAGCGGTCGTTGCGTTTTTCGGCGCGCATCCGCATCGACACGACATCGGAGCCGGAGCCCGTTTCCGACATGGCGAGCGAGCCGACATGCTCTCCCGAGATCAGATTGGGCAGATATTTCGCCTTTTGTACAGCGGTGCCCCAGCGCGCGATCTGGTTGATGCAGAGGTTGGAATGCGCGCCATAGGAAAGCCCGATGGAGGCCGAGGCGCGGGAGATTTCCTCGATCGCGATGGTGTGCGCAAGATAGCCGAGGCCGGCGCCGCCATCGGCTTGGGGCACGGTGATGCCGTGCAGGCCGAGTGCGCCGAGCTTGGGCCAGAGGTCGCGCGGGAACTGGTTCTCGCGGTCGATTTCATCTGCGCGCGGGGCGATTTCGGCTGCGGAAAAGGCGCGCACGCTGTCGCGCAGCATCTCGATGGTTTCACCATGGGCAAAGCGGAGCATGGGCAGGCTCATGTGGCGTCCTTTTTCTGCAGTTCGATCAGGACCATGCCTTCGGAGACCTGGGCACCAACGGCGACAGCGACCGCGTCGACCGTGCCATCGAAGGGTGCGGTCAGTCGGTGCTCCATCTTCATTGCTTCCAGCACCAGCAGCCTGTCGCCGGCCTTCACCTGATCGCCCGGTTTCACGAACAGGCCGATCACCTTGCCCGGCATGGGGGCGGTTATGCTGCCATCGGCGGGGCCAGCCGCGCTGTGCCCGGACCAGGCCGAGCTTTCCAGGTCGAAGCGCCATGCCTGGCCTTTGCGCCGGGCTTCAAGCCCTGCGCCGGTGGTGACGAGGATGGTCTGCGGATCAGCTTGAACAGGGCCGTCGCCGTTCAGGAACAATCCGTCTGCGCGCGCTTCGACCTGGTGCTCGGTGCCATCGGCGGACCACAGCGCGAAGTGGCTGGCGGCTGGCAGGTTCAGGCGGAAGACGCTGCCGAAGCCCGCGCCCTGTGGCCAGCCGGCCATCAGATGCCCGGCGGCGGCCGCGATCACGCCGGGCGGCGGAGGCAGGGTTTCGAACAGGGAGGCTTCGTGGCGGCCGAGGAAGCCGGTATCGATCTGTTCGTCGATGAAGGCGGGGTGCGCGGCCAGCCGCGCGAGAAAGGCGCGGTTGGTGGAAACGCCTTCCACCTGTGTCGCATCGAGCGCGGCGACGAGCTTTTCCAGCGCCTCGGTCCGGGTGGCAGCGTGTGTGATGATCTTGGCGATCATCGGATCATAGTGGACGGTGACTTCGCTGCCCTGTTCGACGCCGGTGTCGATCCGTGCGTCTGCCGGGAAGGAAAGGCGGCTGAGGGTGCCGGTGGAGGGAAGGAAGCCCTTGTCCGGATTTTCGGCATAAAGCCGTGCTTCGACGGAATGGCCGCGCGCCACCAGCGCTTCTTGCATCAGCGGCAGGATTTCGCCCCGCGCGATGCGGATCTGCCATTCGACAAGGTCCTGCCCGGTGATCGCTTCGGTTACGGGGTGTTCGACCTGGAGGCGGGTGTTCATTTCCATGAAGTAGAATTTCGGGTCGCCGGCTTCGTCGAGATCGTCCATGTCGAGGATGAATTCGACCGTGCCGGCGTTTTCATAGCCGATGGCGTGGCCCGCGGTTGCAGCAGCGATGCCGAGCACATGGCGCAGCGTATCCGAAAGGCCGGGCGCGGGGGCTTCCTCGATCACTTTCTGGTGGCGGCGCTGGAGGGAGCAGTCACGCTCGAACAGGTGGACGACGTTGCCGTGGCTGTCGCCGAAGATCTGCACTTCCACGTGGCGCGGGCGGCCGATGAGCTTTTCCAGCATCACGCTATCGTTGCCGAAGGCGGCGGTGGCTTCGCGCTTGGCCCCCAGCAGGGCTTCAGTGAAGCCGGCCTTTTCGGCGACAGGGCGCATGCCCTTGCCGCCGCCGCCGGCGACCGCCTTGATGAGAAGCGGGTAGCCGACAAGTTCGGCCATGCGTTCCAGCCGGGCCAGCGACTGGTCCTCGCCCATGTAGCCGGGCGTGACGGGGACACCGGCGGCCTTCATCCTGGTTTTGGCCGAATCCTTCAGGCCCATCACGCGGATCGCCTGATCGGACGGGCCGACGAAGATGAGGCCGGCCTTGCGGACGGCTTCGGCAAAATCGGCGTTCTCGCTCAGGAAGCCGTAGCCGGGGTGGATCGCATCTGCGCCGGTGGATTTCGCGGCTTCGAGGATGCGGTCTGCCAGCAGATAGCTTTCCCGTGCGGGGGCAGGGCCGATGTGCACGGCTTCGTCTGCGGCGCGGACATGGGGGGCGTGGGCGTCGGCATCGGAATAGATGGCGACCGTTGCGATACCCATGCGCCGCGCGGTGCGCATGATGCGGCAGGCGATTTCGCCCCGGTTGGCGATGAGGAGCTTCTTCACAGATCTGCCTTCATTGGGGGGCCCATCCTGGCTTGCGGCGTTCGGTGAAGGCCTTGAGGCCTTCCTGGCCCTCGGCGCTGGCGCGCCTGTCTGCAATGCGGTCTGCGGTGCGGGCGCGCAAGGTTGCATTGATGGGGCGGCCGGTCACGTCGCGCACAAGGGCCTTGGCATCGGCCAGGGCACCGGGTGCGCCCTGGGACAGGGCTTCCATCCAGGCATCGACCTGATCGTCCGCATCGTCGGTATGGACATGGGCGAGGCCCATGCGCACGGCCTCTTCGGCGGTGAAATCCTCGGCTGTCAGGAAATAGCGGCGTGCAGCGGATGCGCCGATCTTGCCGACGACGAAGGGGGAGATTGTGGCCGGGGAAAGCCCCAGCCGCACTTCGGACAGCCGGAACCGTGCGGACGACCGCGCGATGACGAGATCGGCGCACGCGACAAGCCCGACCCCGCCGCCGAAAACGAAGCCGTGCGCAATTGCCATGACGGGCCTGGGGCAGCGGTCGATCGCCCACAGCATATCGGACAGGCGGAGGGCATCGGCGCGGTTCGCCGTGAGCGACAGCGTGGCCGATTCGCGCATCCACGAAGCGTCTGCCCCGGCACAGAAGCTGGGGCCGTTGCCCGAAAGCAGGATGGCGCCGACGGCTGTGTCGCGCCCAAGGTTGGTGAACGCGGCAGTCAGTTCGGCGATCACATCCGCATTGAAGGCGTTGTGCTTTTCAGGGCGGTTCAATACGACGCGGGCGAGGCCGCGGGCATCGGTTGCGATATCCAGCATGGTCACATCCGGAACAGCCCGAAGCGCGTTTCGGCGATGGGGGCGTTAAGGGCTGCAGCGAGGCTCAGCGCGACGACGCGGCGGGTGTCTTCCGGGGCAATGATGCCATCATCCCACAAGCGGGCGCTGGCGTAATAGGGGTTGCCCTGCCGTTCATACTGGTCGCGGATGGGGGCCTTGAAGGCCTCTTCCTCGGCGGCATTCGGGAAGCCGCCGGTTTTCACGGTGGCGAGCACGCTGGCGGCCTGTTCGCCGCCCATCACGCTGATGCGGGCGTTGGGCCACATCCACAGGAAGCGCGGGGAATAGGCGCGGCCACACATGCCGTAATTGCCGGCGCCGAAGCTGCCGCCGATGACGACGGT
>Ga0105045_10001835_pt1 | contig 17554 bp, 15 predicted proteins | sample MAT02_FD_78089 | JGI IMG/M metagenome (GOLD analysis project Ga0105045, IMG submission 78089) | Freshwater microbial communities from Lake Fryxell liftoff mats and glacier meltwater in Antarctica - MAT-02 (megahit assembly) | ecosystem: Environmental > Aquatic > Freshwater > Ice > Liftoff... | reverse complement strand
TCGCCGTGGGTCAGGATGCTCCGAAACCGCCAGCTACTCATTACGATGTGCTTGAAATTTTCACCGTAGTCAGTACGCATCGTCATTTCCAGGGGCCGGGGAATGGCGGGGCCGGTACCAATTTCACCGTTGAACGTCTGGCTCTGATAGACCTGCGCAATGCGGTCGTGATTTTCGTGATAATGGTCGAACGTCAGTTCATCCCAGACCCACAGGCCAATGAGCATCGCTACGGCCATACCCACGGCCAGGCCAACGATGTTGATACCTGAATAGACTTTGTTACGGATCAGATTCCGCCAGGCAATTTTGAGATAGTTGGTTAACATGATTAGGTAGGTACGAATACAATAGTTTGTTGTACCAAACGCCGTGCCGGGAAGTTAATCGACTTACTGTCAAATAAATAGGATGTTCAATTTTAGGAGAAGTGTCCATTTTCGGACATTAGCTGTCTGTTTTCGGACACTTCGCCGGACTACGTAATGACCATGCCGGGTTCAGGATGGAGGTAGTATGAACCGATGGGCGGCTGTTATTCCATCACAACAGATAATAAAAAAGGTCTTCTTTTCTGGCTTTGAGCGTTAGTACAACGCCAAAGCCAGAAAAGAAGACCTTTTGGGGCGACCCGCAAAAAATGGGGTCAATTCATGTTGTAAGGGGGTAAAAGATGCTCACAAGCGGAGTAACCATTACAGACTACTGTCTTCGCGACTGGTGAAGGTGTCGCCCTGGTTGATGTCGCCGGTTTTTAGTCCTTTCGAGAACCAGTAAACCCGTTGCGCTGCCGTGCCGTGCGTAAAAGCGTCGGGGATTACGTAGCCCTGCGTTCGCTCCTGAATACGGTCATCGCCAATGGAACTGGCCGCCCGCAAAGCCTCCTCTACATCGCCGGGTTCAAAATTGAAGTCGGTACCCTGCGCGTTGTGCGCCCAGACGCCCGCCAGAAAATCGGCCTGTAGTTCGAGTCGGACCGATAAGCGGTTGGCTTCGGCTTCGCTCACACGTTGCTGGGCCGCCTGCACTTTCTCCATGATGCCCATCTGATCCTGAATGTAGTGACCCACCTCATGCGCCACTACGTAAGCCATAGCAAAATCGCCGGGGGCGTTGAACCGCCGGGCCAACTCGTCGTAAAACGACAGGTCGATATAGAGTTTACCATCGCCGGGGCAGTAAAATGGCCCCGACGCTGCCGAAGCGGCACCACAGCCCGACTGCGTGCGGTCGCGAAACACAACCAGCGTGGGCGGGCGATACTGCGCACCGTCTTTGGCAAAAACACGGCCCCAGGTGTCTTCGGTACTGGCCAGTACCCGGCGTGTAAATTGAGCGGCTGCGTCGTCGGCCTGCGGACCCGCCGACTGTCCGGCGCGGGGCATGGTTGGGCTTTGGGTGCTTTGCCCCGAACCATTCAGGATTTCGGACGCGTCGCCACCGAGCAGCGTGACAATAATGGCGATGATAATGGTGCCAATACCTCCGCCAATGGCCAGCCCCCGGCCCCCGCCACTCCGGCGGTCCTCTACATTTCCGCTTTCGCGACCTCCAATCCAGCGCATAAATCTTTACCGTTTATGACCGGCTCATCCGGCCTGGTGATGTTCAGTCTATTTGTGCCGAAAGAACGGCAAACGCCCGCAACATAGCAACCGCAGCGTCAGGATGCCGGGGTACCGCCGGGTAGCCACATCCCGTGAAAACCGAGCGGAATGTTGTGCGGCAGACGTAACCGCGCTACCATGCTGAGGTCAGCGGCATCGGCCACAACCAAATCCGTTGTTTGCGAAGGGGCGTGAAAGCGCAGGTACAGCAGCCAGGCATCGTCTTCGGATTCTGCACCCGGTTTTGGTACTACAATTGGCTCACTCGGCAGGGTGTCGGTATCGCCCCGGTGAATGCCCGTGCCGGTTAGGGTATCTATTTTGACAACGTGATCAAAGAGGGGCTTGTTGTAGGTAAATGGCTTTCCAATGCTCCAACTATACCGGTAGGGTTGACCCGTGTGGTCGGGGTGGATTTCGGGTAGTTCACCCTCGTAATCGGCCAGGGGTTGCCACACAACGGTTTTCTGGGTAAGGTCGAGCCGGTAGCGCACAAACCGGGCCGCAGCCTGGTTTTCGGGAATGTTGCCCGTCAGATATGCCTTCATCCCCGCCGATTCTGGATAATCATCGAGCCGAAGCCCGTCCACTACCAGCGTACCGTTGGTGTCCTGATAGCCGTTTACGAAGTGGAAAACAAAGCAAAAATCCGTGTGCAGCCGGTGAATGGTATTGTCAGGATCGACCACCAGCACCAGCGTCGGTTTGGCGCGGTCAACCCGGATGGAGGCCGCCGGTGAGGTCAGGCCCGCCAGCGCGCGCGGCATATCGAACGCTACCGGGGTCAGGAAAAAGATGCGGTGTCCGCTTTCGGTCAGGACAAAATCGTGGGCAAACGTCATGGCGTCCATGTCGATAGCCTGCGTTATGCGAGCCTTGCCGGTTGGGTCAACTTCGTACAGCACCAGCCGCTGTTTGGTACCCGGCACTGTGCCAAAATTGTGCAGAACGCCCGTTGTGGGATGGATTTTGGGATGCGCCGAAAATTGCATTTCGGGCGAAATTTTTCCGTCGAGCCACGAAAACGAATTGCGCAATACACCATCGTAATCGTAGCGACCCAGCGTAGCAAGCGTGTCAGGGTCAATTTGGTGTGGCCAGCCACCTTCCCAGAGGGCCAGCATCTTGCCGCCGTGCCAGATCACGTTGGTGTTGGCCGCATTCTTGAACTGCATCTTCCCCGCATTCTTCCAGAAACCGCCCGGCAGGTTGGTGCCAAACGAGCGGTAGAGCATCCGCCCGGCCTGTTCTTCTTCCAGAAACTCCCGGGTTCGTACGTACCGGTTTCGGTAGCTCACCATCTGCCCGTCGAAGCGGAACTTCGCAATCATCCCGTCGCCGTCAAATAAGTGGTCATACCAGACGCCCTGATGCTGAAACCGCCCGTTACCATTGCGGTAAAGCGTTCCGGCAAGGTCGGCGGGCAGATTCCCCTCAATCAGTTCAAGCGGTATGTCGTCGTATTCGTCAGTTACCGTACGATTGGCCTGTATGTAATCGTGGAGTGTATCGGAGAACATAGTTTTTAGGGTTGGTTTAACATAGACGTCAACCGGCGTTGCCGATGAGCATGAGCGCGCCCACCGTTACGTTGCTGGTTTCATCGATCAGGATGGCTCCGCCCGTAGCACGGTTTTCGGGATACGGATCAAAACTGATGGGCTGGGCCGTGCGCAGGACCACTTTACCCATGTCGTTCAGTCTCAGCACCTTCGCATCTTCGTTATGGGCGTAGGTGTTCACATTGAGCTGGTATGCAATCCCGCGCACCGAGCAGCGCGTGCGGGCCGTACCCACCTGTAAAACGTATTTGTTGCCCACCCGAAGTTCTTTGGTATCCATCCAGCACAGCATAGCGTCAACGGTCTGGGTCGTGATGGGCTGGTTGTCAGAACGCACCAGCAAATCGCCCCGGCTGATATCCACATCGTCGGTCAGGTGCAGTATCACTGACTGCGATGCAACGGCTTCGGCGAGGTGATCCCCGGCAAATTCGATGGCGTCGATAATCGAAGTTTCGCCGGAGGGCAGCACCGTAACGGCGTCGCCGGGCCGGAACGAGCCGCTGGCCACCTTGCCCGCGTAGCCCCGGTAGTCGTGCAGTTCGGCAGTTTGCGGACGTATAACGAACTGTACCGGCAGGCGTCCCTGCGGGAAACGGCTTTCCTTCGTGTTTATGGTATCGCTGACGTCAATGGTTTCGAGGTGTTCGAGCAGTGTGGGGCCGTTGTACCAGGGCATGAACTGAGAACGGTCCACGATGTTGTCGCCGTTGAGGGCGCTCATGGGTATGAACGTCACCTGCTTCACGTTCAGCTTGCTGGCCAGTTCGGTGTAGTGAATGCAGATATCGGAAAACACGCCCTCCGAGTAGTCCATCAAATCCATTTTATTCACCGCCACCACAATATGCGGAATTCCCAACAGGCTGGCAATGAGCGAATGCCGCCGGGTTTGCTCGGCCACGCCGTGCCGCGCATCTACCAGTACAATGGCAAGTTGACAGTTGCTCGCGCCCGTTACCATGTTGCGGGTGTACTGGATATGCCCCGGCGCATCGACAATGATGAACTTGCGCTTCGGCGTCTGAAAATACCGGTACGCTACGTCGATGGTGATGCCCTGTTCGCGCTCGGAGCGCAGGCCGTCGGTCAGCAGCGCGAGGTCGATGGTTGTACTCCCGTTGCTGCGGTTTTTACTGGCCCGTTCGATGGCTTCGAGCTGATCGGTCAGAATGGATTTGGAATCGTAGAGCAACCGCCCAATGAGCGTACTCTTGCCGTCGTCAACCGACCCGGCGGTTATAAATCTAAGAAGGTCCATTAGTTAATTGTGAGTGAGCGAATGAGTGAATGATAGAATATTTCCAGGATACACATTGAGACCTTCTATCATTCACTCATTCACAATTATTAAAAATACCCGCCTTTTTTGCGGTCTTCCATGGCGGCTTCGCTGAGTTGGTCGTCCATGCGGGTTTCGCCCCGTTCGGAGATGCGGGTGGCCTGAATTTCGGCAATAACGGCGTCGAGCGTAAACGCCTGCGACTCCGAAGCCGCCGTGCAGGAAATGTCGCCAACGGTGCGGAACCGGACGGTGCGGGTTACAATCTCGTCGCCGGATTCGGGTTTGATGACGCCCCCGGCGGTAGCCATGAGTTTGCCGTCGCGCACGAGCAGTTCGCGTTCGTGGGCGAAATAGATGGGCGGCAGTTCGATTTTTTCGCGCCGGATGTAGTTCCAGACGTCGAGTTCGGTCCAGTTGGAGATGGGGAATACGCGCACGTTTTCGCCCTTATGAATCCGGCCATTGTAGAGGTTCCAGAGTTCGGGCCGTTGTCGTTTGGGGTCCCACGAGCCGAACTCGTCGCGCACAGAAAATACGCGCTCTTTGGCCCGCGCTTTCTCCTCATCGCGACGTGCCCCACCAATGCAGGCGTCGAAGGCAAATTCTTCGATGGTCTCCAGCAGCGTAAAGGTTTGCAGGCCGTTGCGGGTGGCGTTGCGGCCCGTTGGTTCTTTCAGACCCTGCCGCTCAATGGTGTCTTCTACGTAGCGCACCACAAGCTGCTCGCCAATGCGTTCGGCCAGGGCATCGCGGTAATCCAAGGCCTCCTGAAAGTTGTGGCCCGTATCGACGTGTACGAGTGGAAAGGGAAACTTGCCGGGCCGGAACGCTTTCAGAGCCAGATGAACGAGGGTAATCGAGTCTTTGCCGCCCGAAAACAGCAGCGCGGGCCGTTCAAACTGCCCCGCTACTTCGCGCATAATATGAATCGCTTCCGATTCGAGTTGATCTAAATAATCCAGTGCCATGTCTTTTGGCCCATCAGGGCTTAAATGCTTCTTCGTGTGTGTGCAAGCCACACTCTTTTTTGCTGTTATCTTCCCACCACCATCGGCCCGCCCGGAAATCTTCGCCGGGTTGAATGGCGCGGGTACAGGGCTGACAGCCTATGCTGACAAACCCCCGGTCGTGCAGCGGGTTGTATGGTACGTTGTGGTCGTGAATGTACTGTTTTACCTGCTCAAAACTCCAGTCCATAAGCGGGTGAAACTTGATGAGATCGTGGGCCGGGTCGGGTTCGAGCTGGGTCATGGTCTGCCGGTTGGCCGACTGCTCGGCGCGGATGCCCGTGATCCAGATTTTCTGCCCTGCCAACGCCCGGTTCAGCGGCTTGATTTTACGAATGCCGCAGCATTCTTTGCGATTCTCGACGGAGTCGTAAAAACTATACGGCCCCTTGCTGGTCATCAGCCGTTCAACGGCGGTTTGCTCCGGGAAGTACGCGTCGATGGTGGTGCCGTAGCGGGCGTTGGTTTTTTGCCAGACCGAATACGTCTCTGAAAACATCCGGCCCGTATCGAGCGTAAAAATCCTGATTGGGATGTCGTTGGCCAGAATCATGTCGGTAATGACCTGATCTTCGTAACCCAGCGACGTTGAGAAAATGACCTGACCGGGAAATAGTCCGGCCAGTTTTCGCAGGGCGTCAACTTCGGTCAGGCCCGCGAGTTGTTCGGTCAGGTCGGCGAGGGTGGGGTTGGATGGTTTGGCTATCATGATTTTTGTCTTCCCAAGTGTATAAATCTGATAAACAAAGCGGTAAGAATGCTGATAATGAAGTGGCCGTAAAAGAAAAGTAAGCCGAATATGGCTACCCCCCAGCCATCAGAAGCATTGCGTGTCAGGTAGGTAATCAATAGTGTATATATCAGAATCAAACTCAAATTGACAAATGCGTACTGCTTAAAATACCGCCAATGTAGCAGCAGAACGAAGCTGCCAACAAAGATGCCAGGTAGAAGAAATAGTGCGGCTTGATAAAACAAAACCATTGTATCTAATTCTGATTTTTCAAAACAACAACCTTCCCCGTCTTTGCTGACTGCCGGGCGGCATCTAAAATTTCGACGACGATGAGGTTATTTTCCAGCGAAGTCAGTTCGTCAGGTTTGGTCTTTCCGTGTATCAAATCTGCGAAATAGGCAAACGGGTCCTTGGCGGGTGCGTCGGCTTGTGTGGCGTTATCGGCACGTTCGGTTTTGTCACCCTTGAGCCGGACGGTCATCCGCGTACCGTCAATGGTTTTGGCGTAGCCGGTCTGGCCATAGACCTCCATGTCTTTGCGGGCGAACGGCCAGTTCCACGACCCCTGAATGATGGTCTGCGTTTTGGGGTAGGTCAGGACAATCGTGGCTTCGTCGTCCACTTTTGGATAGATGTCCGGCTTGATTTGCTGCGTCACGGCCATAACCGACAAAGGGCGTTGGTTGTGCATCAGCCACGTACTGAGGTTGGCCCCGTAACAGCCAAAATCGAACAGCGCACCGGCTCCGTTCTCGATGGGGTCGGTGAGCCAGACCAGAAATTCGGGCATGACGCCAATCTCTTTCGGGCCTTCGTGACCGTCATGCACCACAATCTTGCGCAGGTCGCCGAGGGCGTTACGTTCCGATAGGGCGTAGGCTTTGTGGTTACTGCCATACCAGGTGGTTTCGTAATTGGTGAGTAGTTGAATACCGTGTTTTTGGGCCAGTGCGGCCATTGCTTTCGCATCGGCGTAGGTCGTGGCCAGGGGCTTTTCAACCATGACGTGGATGTTGCGCGGGGCGCAGGCGTCAACCGTTTTTTTATGGTTAACAATTCGCCGGAAGTCTGTTACGGCTTCGGGTTTGGTCTTGTCGAGCATTTCTTCCAGCGTAGCGTAAACCAGGCTCATTGGAAAGTTGAACTGCTTTGAAAAGTGTTCGGCCAGTTCGCGATTGGGTTCGGCAATACCCACAATCTCAACGTCGGTTTGACTGGCTTCGCGAAACCCTTTATTCAAAATACCATACACGTGCGAATGCTCCATACCCACAACGCCAATACGCAGCGGCTTTTTGGGCGCGGTTTGGGCGGTGACGATGTTTGACAACAGGCTACCTGTTAACAAACAATAGATTAAGATTTTATTCATACGTTTCATTCACGCTTGTAAGCACTTTTCGGTATAAGTCTTCACTCGTCCTGAAGTCAGTCAATCTTATTTTGTCAATGAGTGGTCTGAGTGATGGCACAAAACCCATTGCTTTTGCACGAACTAAAATCCCCAGCGTACCCGTAAATGCAAGGTCAAGCGACCGTGCCAGCTTTCTTGCCTTGCCATCATCCAGAATCAATAAACAGTCAGGTATATCTTTCGCTAAAGCAATCACACTTATTTCACCTGGATCGGCTAAGTTCATTAGCGATAGTAGATAGGTTTGGTCTATTGCATTCCGAATTTCTACCCACTGTGGGAGAGGAATGCCAAATTCATCGGCTACTGTTTGCGTGGTATAGACATTACGGAAGCATTGCCGCAACAAGCCCAGCGCGCCAATCTTTTCGAACAGAATGAAGCAGGATGTATCGGAAACAACGGCATCAGTATTCGAGGGCGACTTTGATATCATGTTCCAGATCCTCTACTGAGTAGTTAAATATGCTAAACCCAAACCGCCCCATGATTTCCATGTAAGCCCGTTTACTGATACCAACAATCTGGGCCGCCTGACCGAGCGTTACTTTACCTTTCTCGTACAACTGCCCGGAAAGAAGCATCTTGGCTTCAAACTCATCCAGGTCGAGCATGTCGGGTAAGTTAATGGTTAGTGTTTTCATTGTATTACGTGTTTACGGGTTTGTAGTCGGGTCAATCCAGATTACGTCAAGGAATTGGCCGTGTAGATGGTTGAAATCTTTATCGGTGGTAATCAGCGAAGCACTAAGCACTGACGCTGTTGATGCTATCCACAGATCGTTTTTACCCATATTTCGGGCTGATGCCCCAATTGAACGACCAACCAGTCTGTTCTGACTAAATGCATCAATATCAGCATACCGCTGAATTACATCATCGTCGTTGATGTCAGCAATGGCAAACTCATTCAGTATTTGATTGAGCTGGTTGATCCGATTTTCTCCCCAGCCGTTTTGGCGGGCTATTGACCAGACCTCGCCCACTGTTACAACCGCAATAAATAAATCGTTTGTATCCGTTAAACTCAAGATTGATGCTGTATGCAGTTTTCATGATTATTGTGGAGAATACCCAGCAGGATATTCGTATCAAGGAGATACCTCATTTGCCAATTTGAGCGACAAGTTCCTCCCAGGATTCCTGAATATCCATTTCCTTGGCGATTTCCCGAATTCTCTTTAAATCTGTGGGTTGTTCAGGAAACCGGGTACCCTGAGGAATTATCCCCGCTGGCATACCCGCCAGTTTTATCTTGAAATACGTTGGTGCCAGTTCGGCCAGCGATGCGGCCTGTTTGAGCGACAGACTGCCTTTCTCGTATAAAGCACGGGCCATTTCCCAGCAGGCTTCTGCGGGGTCGGCATCGTCAGGAAGTCTAACAGTTAGTGTTTCCATAGCAATGGCTTTTTTAAGATAACGACCTGATACTGAAAAGCATTCAGCTTACACCCGTTCCTGTAACACCTCCGCACTGACGGTTGCCGCCTGCAAAAAGTCTTGTATTAAGTCCTCGATGGCTTCCAGACCAACCGAAATCCGAATCAGGCCGGGCGTAATACCAAGGGCGGCTTTCTCGTCGGGGTTGAGTTTGGCGTGAGTCGTGGTGTTGGGGTTGGTAACAATAGTGCGGGTGTCGCCGAGGTTGGACGAGAGCGTCGGGATTTGCAGGGCATCGAAAAATGCGCTGACCCGCTCAAAACCGCCTTCCAGCTCCACCGTGACAATGGCCCCGCCCGCGCTCATCTGCGCCCGCGCCAGTTCGTGCTGCGGGTGCGAGGGCAAAAACGGATATAGCACCCGCGCCACGTCGGGGTGATTTTCCAGGGCTTCGGCCAGGGCCAGGGCGTTGCGGCAGTGGCGTTCCATGCGTAAATCGAGCGTTTCCAGACTCTTCGACAATACCCAGGCGTTGAACGGCGACAGCGAGGGGCCGGTATGCCGCGCAAAGAACCGAATCGGCGCAATCAGATCGGCCCGGCCCACTACAATGCCTCCCAAAACCCGGCCCTGTCCGTCCATGAATTTGGTAGCTGAATGGATAGATAAGTCGGCTCCAAAATCAAGGGGCGTTTGCAAAATCGGTGTGGCAAAGCAGTTATCGACGTTCAGGATAAAGCCGTGTTTTGCCTTCAGCCGCGCCAGCATGGCCAGATCAACCAGTTCGAGGCCGGGATTGGAGGGCGTTTCCAGATACACCATGCGCGTGTTGGGCTGCATGGCCGCGTCCCACTCGGCTTCGGTGGCGGTGGCATCGAGGTAGGTGTGCGTAATGCCCCACTGGCTCAGAATCTGGGTGATGATCTGGTGTGCCGACCCGAACAACGCGCGGCACGCGACGATATGGTCGCCCGATTTGAGCAGCCCGGCCATGCTGGCAAATACGGCGGCCATGCCCGTTCCGGTGGCAATGCCGTCTTCGGCGTTCTCGAGCATGCACACTTTCTCAACGAACTCCGACACGTTGGGGTTGGAAAACCGGCTGTAAATATTGCCCGGTTCTGATTCGTTGAAAAGTGCTTCGCCCTGTTCGGCACTCTCGAACGTGAAGCTTGAGGTGAGGTACAATGGCACCGAATGTTCGCGGTTTTGCGACTTCGGCGTTTGGGTACGGATGGCTTTGGTCTGTTTCTGCATCAGAAAAATAAGAGAATTTTACGCAAACTTACGAGGATGACGACGATACCAACCAGTACCATCATCGACTTGACAGGTAATTTTTGAGCGATACGGGCGGCAATGGGCGCGGCAATCATTCCGCCCAGAATCAGGCCCAGAATAACCATACCGTAGTTGCCCAGCCCCACCACCAGCGCGAACACTACCGACGATGCGAACGAAACAAAAAACTCGGCCAGATTCACCGACCCAATCGTGTAGCGCGGATGCCGACCGGCGGCAATGAGTGTGGAGTTTACAATTGGCCCCCAGCCTCCACCGCCAATGGCGTCGATGAAGCCGCCAAACCAGGCCAGCAGCCCAATGCGCTTAACGGGTTTTTTCTTCGTTCGTTTGATCAACGCTTTTCGCAGAATCAGGCCGCCCAGAATGGCCGTATAGACCGAAATGCCCGGCACCATGTACTTCGCCACGATATCGAGTTCGGCAACCTGCGTCAGTAGAAACGCTCCCATTGCGGCCCCAATCACACCGGGAATCAGGACCACTTTGAACAACTTACTATTAACGTTGCCAAACTTGAGGTGCATATACCCCGATACGCCCGATGTAAAAATCTCGGAACTGTGTACGCTCGCCGTCGCAAAAACCGGGTTAATGCCCACGCTGGTCAAAAATGTGGTGGCCGTTACGCCATAGGCCATGCCGAGGGCACCGTCGATCATCTGCGCCGTGAAGCCAGCCAGAATGAAGTAAAAAATATCGGGTGTGATGTTAACCGACGTAGCCAGCAATGTAAGCTGGTCAAGCGTAAAATAGCTGAACAGCAGATGCCCAACTACCATCAGCGCGAGGGCCGCAAAGACGTAAACCCCAACTTCGGTGCGCGTACGTCGGCGCAACAGTGCGGCAAATACGGAGGTGTTGGGTTGGTGCAGTCGGACGCTTACGCCCGGATACGTAGCCCGCAAGCCGGCCAGTTGCTGATCGGCAGTATCTCCCTCAAGCGTGATGGTCAGACCGTTTAAATCGAATGGCAACGCAGCTCCAGGAGCAGAGTGGAGGTGAGCAGCAGGCGTATTCAGGTCATTCGATTTCATAATACTTAAATTCTATCGGCTTAATAGATTATTTTTCTTACGAAAAACGGCACAATTGCGTGCCGCTGCTTTTCTGAAAAATCTGCTGGAGCAGAATTTCTGCAAAGGTAAGTTGCTTCCCGGTAAAGATGCAAACCAGCCAATTTTGTTTCGGCACATCAGGCAAACCCGCGAGTCTGAAGATTGGTTATTCTACGCAGCCCGCAATAGTTCAGCGACGAAAATGCCGAGGTACGAACCCAGCGCGTTGCCCAGCGTACCAACCAGCACGGCGGGGAGCTGTAAATCGGGCCGACCCAGACTTTTGGCCAGGGCCAGTGCCGACGTACTGCCGCCCACATTGGCCTGAGAAGCCACGCCCAATACATCCCAGTCCTGCCGGAGCAGCGCGCCGATGCCGAACAGAATACCGGCGTGAACCAGCACCAGCACCAGAATCATGCCGAACAGGATGCCCGCCAGTTTCCCGTCCGACAACAAAGCCGCTACGTCGCAGTAGGCACCAATCACGGCCAGAAAGATATAAATCCCGAACAGGCCCAGCAACCGGCTTCCGCGCAGTTTATTGACTACCCGAAACTGAGCCAGTGCCAGCGCGATGGTGGTTAGAATCAGGACAAACGGCACTGGCACCACCGTGGCCAGTTGCTGCGATACCCAGATAGCCCCCAGTCCTAAACTCAGCAGCAATCCCAGATCGTAGGGCGTCATCGTCTCCGAATCGGAATAGGCGTCGATGGGTTCACCAGTAATGGCCGCGCTGTTGGGTAGCGAACGGGCCGTTAGCGAACGCGGAAACCGGCGTTGGAGCAAACGCGGTGCCGAGAGCGTCACCATCATCCAGAGGGTTGTGATAATATTGTCGGCAGCGGTGGCGGCAATGAACAGGTTGCCCGCTTTGGAGACGTTATAATGCAGGGCTACGGCGTGGAAGTTAACGCTGCCTCCGGTATAGGTCCCGGTAAACATCCCGGCCAGGGCGTAGAATAGCGGCCCGATACTCGTTTGTGCCGAAAATACCCAGACGCTCACCAGCACCCCCACCACTGTGCCTGCCGAGCCAAGCAAATACATACTCAGCATAGGCAACCCGGCCTGCTTGAGGTCTTTCAGGTTTACGCCCAGCAGCAGTAGAAACAGCGCGAACGGCGCGAGATAGCTGAAAATGGTATCGTAAACAGGTGTTGCGGTGGTGGGGATCAGCCCCAGATTGGCTTCAATAGCCGTAACGATAATGACCAGCAGGGCGGTGCCAATGTGCCGAAAGCCGGGTTTGCGGCACAGCCATTCGCAGATAACAACATTTGCGCCAAGTACAAATAGAATAAACAATGAGTTGATCACGGTAGGTGCAGCGATACGGCAGGTTACAAATTTTGTGGAGTCAAAACTACGTCTATTGTGTGGAAAGGCTACTTTTAGCACCAAAGAACATTCGGAAAATTAATACATATGTAAAATATGTATTAATAAATACGTCGATTTTGCCAAATAAGCGTGATATTTGCGTTATGTTTCACTCCAAAAACGGGAAATAAACCAAACAAAATGACCAAAAAACTACTCTTAATTTTTGGGCTGTTCTTCACTGCTCTCGGCGTAACGATAGCACAGAATCAGTCACTTACGGGGAAAGTTACCGACATAAACGGTAATGCCCTCCCCGGCGTATCCGTCGTGGTACGCGGTACTACGCAGGGAGCCACGACCGACGCCAGTGGCAATTACCAGCTGGCCGTGCCGGGCAACAACGCCCGCGTTGGTTTCAGCTACATCGGGTTTCTGAGCCAGGAAGTGGCGGTAGGCAACCAGACTACGCTGAACGTGACGCTGCGCGAAGACACCCGCCAGTTGGAAGAGGTGGTGGTGTCGGGGCTGGCCACCACGATAAAACGGTCTAACTTAGCCAATGCTGTTACGCTCCTCAACAGTAAAGACCTGACCGGGTCCACTACGCCCGTCACGACCGATGGTGCGTTGCAGGGTAAAATTGCCGGTGCCAACATCGTGGCCAACACGTCGGTGCCAGGCGGGGGCTTCAACCTTCAGTTTCGGGGCGTATCCACGCTGGGTGCATCGTCATCGCAGCCGCTTTTTATTGTCGATGGCGTTTATATTGACAACGGGCAGTACTCCAACGGGCGGTCGGCAGCCAACAAAGCAGCCGCCGGTTCGTCGGCCAGTACGCAGGACAACAACGCCAACCGCCTGGCCGACATCAACCCCGACGATATCGAGAACATCGAAATCCTGAAAGGCTCGTCGGCAGCGGCTATCTATGGTACCCGTGCCAACGCCGGGGTGGTTATCATCACCACCAAACGCGGCAAGGGGGGTAAGACAACGGTTTCGTTCGGGCAGGACATCGGCTTCAGCAAACCTCTCAGCTTTTACGGCGGAGCCGACTGGACGCCGGAGAAGCTTACCAACGACTTCTCGAACACCCGAAACGCTGATGGTACACCCAACCAGGCGGGTATTACCGCGCTCAATACCGAAATCGCTGCCCTCAATGCGGCCAAAGCCAACGGTACCTACACCGACTGGGAGCGCGAGGTCTATGGCGGCACAGGAGCCATCAGAAACACCCGGCTCGGCATTACGGGCGGTAACGAAAAAACGAAGTTCTACGTCAACGGCAGTTTGTCGGACGAGACGGGGATTATCAAGAACACGGGTTTTCAGCGGTACTCGGTCCGGGCTAATATCGACCATAAGCTGACCAATTGGCTCGACTTCGGTATCAGCTCCAACTACATCGTGAGCAATAACGACCGGGGCTGGACAGGTAACGACAACTCGTATGTCAACTATGGCTACTCGCTGGCTTACACTCGGCCCTATGTGAACCTGTATCCGGACGCCAACGGGCAATACCCCGACAACCGGAACGGCGTCGGCGAAAACCCACTTGCCATCCGCGACCGGGCCATCAACAACCAGAAAGTCAACCGGATTTTGCAGGGATTTTCGGTGAACGCCCGTGCGCTGAACACCAATACGTCGTCGCTCACGTTCCGGGTCAACGGGGGTGTTGACTATCAAAACGGGTACGCCAGTATCTGGCTGCCCTCCGACTTGCAGTCGCAGCTGGCCGAGCCGAACCCCGGCTTTGCGCAGGATACCCGCAACGAAGTGTTCAACTCAAACGTGCAGGTCTCGGCCATTTACACCCAGGCCGCGCTGGGTGGCCGGCTTAACCTGACCACCTCGGCGGGCGCGGTACGGCTTTATAAGTACCTGCGTTCCAACTACGTGCGCGGATCAGGACTGCCCGCCGGGGTCTCAAACCCAGCGCGGGGTAAGGTTATAGACGGGTTTGCCGAGTATCAGGAAAATACCGACGTCGGTCTGTTTGCGCAGCAGGATGCCAACTACGAAGACAAAATCATCGGCTCGGTTGGTATTCGCTTCGATAAATCGACGCTGAATTCGCAGTTCGACAAGTTTTACGCGTTCCCACGGGCATCGCTGGCTGTGAATGCTACCAAGTTTGGTAACTGGGGCGGCACGGCCCTGAGCCAGTTGAAATTCCGGGTTGCCTACGGGCAAACGGCGGGTCTGCCCAATTTTGGTACGACCTACTCGCAGTTAGGCGTTGTGGGCGTAGGTGGTTTGGGTGGTCTGGTGCCATCGACCATTGTGGGTAACATCAATATTGCACCAGAGCGGGCTACCGAACTGGAATACGGCGTGGACTTTGGCCTGTTCAACGGGCGGGTAACGGGCGAACTGACGCTGTACAACAAGAAAGTGTTCGACCTGATTTTGCCCCTGAATACAGCCCCAACAACGGGCGTTACCTCTACTCAGATCAACGCGGCAGACCTGACCAACCGGGGGCTGGAGTTTACCCTCGGTGCCGACGTAGTGCGGAGCAAGAATTTTAGCTGGTTTGTGCAGCCTATTTTCTGGTATAACCGCTCGAACGTGACCCGGCTTATTGTGCCGCAAAGTCTGCGCGGGGGCTTTGGGGCTACGTTTGGGCAGTGGCGCGTGAAAGGCCCGGACCCCGACGGCACCACGTATTCGCCAACGCAGATTGTAGGGCAACCCCGGACGCTGAAACCTGGCGAACCGGGCTTCGCCAGCTCCTGGACGTCGTATGGCGATGCTCAGCCGAAGTATGAACTCTCGCTCAACAACCGGATTACGTTCCTGAAAAACTTCGAGTTCTCGGCCTTGCTGGCGTACCGGCATAAGTTCACGGTGGTATCCCTGACGCGGGTACTGTGGGACGAAGGTGGTAACACCTACGACTGGAACGAAACCGACGACCTGGGCAACGACGGTAAGACAGCCAACGGCATTTACCGGCAAAACGTAAATGGTCTCGATGAGAGCGGTGTACCCAAACCCGGCTATAACCCCAATATCTATAGCTTCCTGAAGCTGCGCGAAGTGTCGCTCTATTACAAGATTCCGACTCCGCTCATAAAGAGTGCGTTCCGTAACGTAGTGAGCAATATCCGGGTGGGGGTATCGGGTAATAACATCCTGCGCTGGACCGACTACACGGCTGGCTACGACCCCGAAAACTCGAACTTCGGTTCGCTGGCCCTCGGCGGTGGCGTTGATCTCGGTTCGTCGCCCGCCGTGCGCCGGATGATGTTCCACCTGGCCGTTGATTTTTAACCGCTGACCTGAATCATTTCTGTACAACGTGTTCGTTTCAATCGTACCGAACACGTTGTACGTTCATACTTTCGTTCGTTGAGACAAATGAAAAAACATACATCAATTCTGCTGGCGTCGCTGCTGACCGGCAGCTTTCTGGCCTGTAATCCGCTGAAAACGGAAGAGGTCATCGACCCTAACTTCCCCAGTGTAGGGGCCGTTACCAACAACGCATCCAAAGCCCAGCTGGACGCCCTCTCCATCGGGCAGTTCTCGCTGGCCCGCAATGGCTGGTCAACCTATATTCTGGTGCTGGGGACTATTGGCAAAGAGCTATTCAACTTCAACGGCACCGAGTCACGCTGGATGACCGAACTGAACGGTGCCCGGCCCATCGATAACTCGGCGTTTTATAATACGGCCACCACGGGCTGGGGTTTACCAGTACGGCAGGCCAACACGACCATTGCCGCGCTGAACAACACCAGTTCGGTAACTGACGTGCAGAAAAATGGCTACCGGGGTATTGCCAACACTTTCAAGGGGCTATCGTATCTCTACATGCTGAACGCGCAGGGAACCAACGGCGTCCGGCTGAATGTGGAAGACCCGTTCAACCCCAGCAAACCAGCCAGTTACGCCGAATCGCTGGTGGGCATTGCTAAGTTCCTGGACGAAGGGGCCACCCAGCTCGATCAGGCTGGTGCTGCGTTTCCGATGGCTGTACCGGCTGGTTTTGCCAACTTTAACACACCCGCTAAGTTCAAGCAGTTTAACCGGGCCATTGCCCTGCGCGTTGCCATTTACCAGGCCGACTGGGCTAAGGCCGCCACGCTACTGCCCCAGACGTTCTACAGCGCCACGGGCAATTTGAACGCCGGGCCGCTTAACACGTACAGCCCCACGCCCCCCGATTTTGGTAATCCGTTTCTGAACACCTCGTCGAGTCAGATAGTGGGCGTACAACAGATATTCGATGCTGCCGAGCCGGGCGACAGACGCCTGAGCAAAGTTAGCAAGCAGGCCGCACCGCTCACGTATTCGTCAGGTATTGCCTACAGTACGCCCTATCTAACCAATCAGTACAGGTCAGCGTCCGACCCGTTTCCCATCATCAGAAACGAGGAGCTGGTGCTGATTGCCGCCGAGATTTCCGCCCAGCAGAACAACGTATCCGAAGCTACGCGCAATATCAATATTGTTCGGTCGGCGGCAGGGTTGACCAACTACACGGGTGCCACCACGAAAGACGCGCTGGTTAACGCCATTTTGAAAGAGCGGTTGTATTCGCTGTTCTACGAAGGCCACCGCTGGGTGGACATGCGCCGGTACAATAAATTGAACGAGATCATTCTGCCCGTTGCCAATATGAAAGTGCTGGAGCGGCTGGAACGCCCAGTTCAGGAAGTAAACTGGGATCTGTTTAATCCGTAGGAGATTAGTTAACACAGAAGAAGGGGAGGTTTCACAGAGAGAACGGAGGAAAAACTCTGTTTACTCTGTGAAACCTCCCCTTCTTCTGCGTTAAAAAGCCAACGTCACTCTCCTGCTACCGGGTCGGGCCTGCCGTCGGGGTCGCCCACTGCAAAGCCGCGTGTGGGAAGTTT
>Ga0105045_10001834_pt1 | contig 17560 bp, 17 predicted proteins | sample MAT02_FD_78089 | JGI IMG/M metagenome (GOLD analysis project Ga0105045, IMG submission 78089) | Freshwater microbial communities from Lake Fryxell liftoff mats and glacier meltwater in Antarctica - MAT-02 (megahit assembly) | ecosystem: Environmental > Aquatic > Freshwater > Ice > Liftoff... | reverse complement strand
GTCGGCAATGGCAGCAACGACCGCAGCCCGAACCTCGCGGGGATCGACGTCGGCCGGCAGATACGCTGCCAACGCCGTGGCCTCGGACTGCTCTTTGGCCCTCAGGTCGTCGCGTCCCGCTTTAGCGTACATTTCCACCGACTCGCGTCGCCGTTTGATGCCCTTGCGGATCACTTCGACCACGTCATCGTTCTCTGCGTCGCGACGCAACTCGATCTCACGGTTTTTCACCTCGGAGATCACCATGCCGAGGAGGAGCACCTGATCCTTCAGTTGCGCCTTGCGCGCAGCGGCTTGATCGGCCTGCAATCGAGCGAGCAGCGAAGCGCTGCCCGCCGCTGCGGGATCACTCACCCCTGACGGGTACGACGGTTCTTGCGGACCGCCGCATTCATCTTACGCTTGCGACGCTCGGACGGCTTCTCGTAGTGGCGATGCTTGCGCAGATCGGACAGAATACCAGCCTTCTCACACTTCTTCTTGAAGCGCTTGAGCGCACGTTCGAAATTCTCGTCCTCATGAATGATGACTTCCGACAAACTGAACCTCTCCCTGGGTGGCGTTCGATCAACGCGTGTGCGTGGTGCGTGATTGCAAGTGACGACAAAAGCCGCAATGACCGACTGAAACTCGGACGACGTGCGTCGAGCCGCCGGCTGCGAGACAATGCGCCATAAGGGTGACAGCCCTTAATCCTACCCAACTCGGAATGGTGGGTCAAGCGCCTCCACCATGTTCCTACCGGAACCGCCTACGCCGTTCCCTACCCCGGCGGCCACTGCATCGCTCGGCCACCCATGACGTGCACGTGCAGATGCGGCACCGTTTGACCACCGTCCGCCCCAACGTTCGAGACAACCCGGTACCCGGCCTCCGCCAGCCCCTCGATCCGCGCCACTTCAGCCGCCAGCAGGAGCACGCTTCCCAGCATCGCCCCGTCTGTAGCTGCTGCCAGCGACGCGACATGCTCGCGCGGGATTACCAAAACATGTGTGGGCGCCCGCGGGTGGAGGTCGCGGAAGGCCAGCGCGTGCGCGTTGCTCGCGATGATCGTGGCTGGAATCTCGCCCCGGACGATGCGACAGAACAGACAGGATGGGTCGGTGTGTTCATCAGGCATTGGCGGATTCCGGGTCACGGCACAACATCGCACGGGCGATTGCCAGCGCAGCGACCGCGGCGGTCTCAAAGCGCAAAATAGTGGGGCCAAGACGGACCGGCCGAAATCCTGCAGCCAACAGCTGCGCGAGCTCGTCGGATTCGATTCCACCTTCCGGGCCGATCGCCAGGGTAATCGGCGCATCCAGCGGTGGCACGGTAGACCCGACCAAGGGCAGTCCCGCCGGGTCGAGGACCAAACGGTCGCCCGGTGGCGCGGCCAGCAACGCCCGATCAAGCGGCGCCTCCGCAAACAGCTGGGGCAGCCAAGCCCCCTCACTTTGCGCCAGCGCCGCTTCCATCCGCGCGCGCACCTTCGCCTGAAAACTCATGCCCTCACCACGCGGCGATACGCTACGAGATCGACGCCACAGCACAGGCCGCCAGCTGGTACACCCCAGCTCGCTGGCCTTTTCGGCCAGCCACAGCATGCGGTCTTTATCGGCCACCGGTACGAGCAGGTGCACCGCCGGCAGCGGCGCGTGGCATGTCACATCGGTAACCTCCACGTGCGCCTGCGTCTTGGAGAGCCGCACCACCTGCCCCGCCGCGATCTGTCCGGACCCGTCCCGCAATCCAACCACGGCGCCCGCATCAAGGCGCAGTACCCGCATGTGACGCGCCGCCTGCTCATCAAGCATGCACGTCGCGCCGACGACGAAGCATTCGGTCGTGACGAATTGAGGCCGACCGGCCGTCAGGCCCGCGCGATCGAGACCGACCACCAGATATCCTCCGCATCTTCGGCCAAGACCCGCCAGCCACGCCGCGCGAGCACCTCCAGCATGTGCGCCCGCTCTTCCTGCAGGATGCCGCTGAGAATCGCTGCACCGTCAGGCGTCAGCGCTGCGGCAATGCCCGGCAACAGTTCCTCGAGAACAGACGAGATGATGTTGGCCAGCACCACGCGCACCGGCGCCACCAGTGGCAGCAACGAGGCGGCGTCTGCCTCGAACACATGCACGCGATCCCCTACGCCGTTGCGCAGCACGTTCTCTTCCGCGTTCGGAATGGCCTCGCCGTCCATCTCGATCGCATAGACGCGCGCCGCACCCAGCTTGGCAGCGGCAATCGCCAGCACCGCGCTGCCTGCGCCCAAGTCGGCCACCACATCGCCAACTCGCAGCACGGAGGGAAGCAGCCGGACCACGCCACGGGTGGTCGCGTGTTCGCCGGTGCCGAACGCCATCCCGGGCTCGATCACGATGGACGTGGCGGGATCCACCCCATCGGTCAGCCACGGCGGCAGCACCGTCAACGGGCCAAGTGCGTGAGCCGTGATCCGCGCTTTCCACGCCTCACTCCAATCAATGTCGGGCACATCGGACGTTTCGATGACCACCCCGTTGTCGGCGATTGTCAGCGCACGATGGACCGCCTCCAGATCGGTACCCGGTGGAAAATGCGTCACCAACGAGACCCCGTCTTCATGTACGCCCTGCGCGCCGACCGCGAACAGTGCCGCCAGACACGCCGTATGTGCCGACTCGTCGATGGCATCGGGACGCACACGGACGCTTGTCCACCCAGCAACGGAATTAGGCACCGAGTACTTCCTTCATCTTGGACCAGAACCCCTTTTCACGCTGCGGCGGCGCCTGCCCTTGCAGCGTCCCGAGCCGCTGAATCGCCTGCTCTTCTTCACCATCCACCGATTGCGGCGTCCAGAGTTGCACCTTGACATGCAAGTCACCGGTGCCGGAGGCGTTCACGCGCGGCAAGCCCCGGCCACGCAAATGAAAGACCGTGCCACTCTGCGTACCCGTCGGCACCCGCAGCGAAAGTTCCCCGGTCACGCCATGCACTTTGATCTCGGCGCCGAACACGAGCTGGGAATACGTGACCAGCGCTTCGGAAAACAGATCCTCGCCGTCGCGGTCGAAACGCTCATCATCTTCCACTTCGAAGAGCACCAGCACGTCGCCACGGGTCCCGCCGCGCGGCCCGACATTGCCGGCCCCGCGCATCGTCATGTACTGCCCGGTTGCGACACCGGCCGGCACCTGAATCTTGAGCGTCCGTTCCGCGCGTGCACGACCCTCGCCGCGACACTTCTTGCACGGCGACGACACCACCACGCCTTCGCCGGCACAGGTGGGACACGGCGCCACCGACACGAACTGTCCGAAGAACGAGCGCTGGGCGCGACGGACCTCGCCGGCCCCCCCACAGGTCCCGCAGGCCGTCGGCTTGGTGCCAGGTTCCGCACCCGAGCCTTCACACTTCTCACAGGACTCGAGCACCTTCATCACCACAGACTTCTCGACACCAGTCGCCACTTCCTCGAGCGTCAGCGGCAACGGCAGCTTGACGTCGGCGCCAACCCGCGGCCCCGAGCGTCGGCCGCCAGCGCCGCCGAACATGTCACCGAATCCGCCGAAGTCGCGCATGAAGATGTTCAGCGCGTCGGACAAGTCCACCTGCTCGTACTGCGCCTGCGACGCGCCACGCAGTCCGGCTTCGCCATATCGGTCGAAGGCCGCGCGCTTCTGCGGATCCCGAAGCACATCGTACGCCTCAGTGATCGTCTTAAACTTCTCTTCGGCATCCTTCGATCCGCCGTTGCGATCGGGGTGCCACTGCATCGCTAATCGGCGATACGATTGCTTGATGTCATCGTCAGATGCGTCGCGCGATACGCCGAGTACCGCGTAAAAGTCAGCCATGAATCGAGTCCAGATAAACGCATGGCCGCAATGACCACGCCGATGACTGCCGGGATCCCGGCAGGAGAAGACCTACACACCACGAAGAACGAGCCGCGCGCCCTCGGCTACTCAGCACAGCAGATCCGACACCAGCTGCGACGTATGGCCCACCAACGCGACCACCTTGTCGTACGGCATGCGCGTGGGGCCGATGACGCCGATCACTCCGCTGAGCGAGCCCGCCGTATACCTCGCAGTGACAACAGTAAACCCTTCGAGTCGCGGATCACCGTGCTCGTTGCCGATGGTGATCGACATTCCGTTCACCCCGGAGCGCCCTTCAAGCAACGGCGCCAACTGCTGCCGCGTTTCGGTGAGCTGCAGCAACTGGCGCAACCGGCCGCCGCTCGCAAACTCCGGCTGGTCCGCCAGCAGGGACGGCTGGCCGATGACCACGGTATCGAGCGGCTCGACGGCCCGGCTGAACACCTGCTCCCCCTCTTGCACGAAGATGTTCAAGAGTTCGGCGGTTTCCGGCTTCGTCCTCACGTCGCGCAGGCGCGCCGCCAACGACGTGCGGACCTGTTCGAGCGTCAGCCCCGCGAGCCGCTCATTGAGCACGATCGTCACCTCGATCAACGCGGCGTCGGCGATGATCCCCGGTACCTCCACAAAGATCGTCCGCACGGCACCGCCGCTGAGTCCGAGTACCATGAGTAACCGGTCGGAAGACACGCGCACGAGTTCAAGCTGTCGCAGCGTGGCCCGCTCCAGCGACGGGCCAATGGCTACGCCCAATTCCTGCGTGATGATCCCCAACGACTGTGCGGCACGACGCAGGATGGTTTCGATTGCCGAGCCGCCCGCTCCGATCTCCTCGGCGAGTTTGCGGCGCTCATCGTACGTGATCGGGTCCACCCGCATGAGCGAGTCCACGTACACGCGATACGCCTTGTCGGTCGGAATCCGTCCGGCTGACGTATGGGGGTGAAAGAGATACCCTTTCTCTTCCAGATCGCTCATCGTGTTGCGGATCGTCGCCGGCGAAATTCCCAAGCCAAAGCGACGCGATAACGTGCGCGAGCCGGCAGGCTCGGCTGTCGCCACGTAACTTCGGATTACCGCGTCCAACACCTGACGCTCCCGCTCGGAGAGCTCTGTAGCGTTCGCCATAAGTGTAAGCCTATCAATGACTTCGGATGGCTGTCAAGTCGGCGGCCATGGCATCGAGCCGTAACCACCCCATGGGCGTGCACCGGATGCGCTTTTCGGACACCGATTCACCCTCACTCGCGCACCATTCCACCCAACCCTCCTCGACCCATGGTCGAATCTTCTCCACCGCCATCGACGACTCCAGCCGCAGTCCATCGCGGGTGCGTAATCCGAGGTACACAGACTCTGCAGCGCGGTTCTCTCCCGTGAGCACTTCGTCGCCTCCCCGTGGATCTCGGCCTGCCTTTAACTCCGTCCGCCATGCCGCATGCGCCTCGACGTTCCAACGACGCGTGACGCCGTCGAAGCCGTGCGCGGACGGCCCGACACCGAGATAGGGAACGCCGCGCCAGTAGGCGCTGTTGTGCCGAGCGCGTTTTCCCGGCTGGGCAAAGTTCGACACCTCATAGTGTTCGTAGCCCGCCCCCCGCAATCGCTGATTGGCGGCCAAAAACTCCTGCTCGTAGCGATCCTCCGGTGCCTCGGTGACCTCGCCGCGCGCGTGCCAGCGGCCGAGCGGTGTATGCGGTTCGACGGTGAGGCCGTAGAGCGAAATATGGTCCGGCGCGAGCGCTAACGCCTGATCAAGGTCACGGTCCCAGTCGCGTTTGAGATGCTCCGGCACGGCGAAGATGAGGTCGAGAGAGAACGCCTCGAGTCCTCCGTTCCGCGCCACTGACACCGCGCGCGCGGCGGCCTTGGCATCGTGTACCCGATGCATCCACGTAAGCACGGCGTCGTCGAAACTCTGCACGCCGATGCTCAGCCGGTTTACGCCAGCGGCGCGCCAAGCCGCCACCGCATCCGGCGTGATGTCCTCCGGATTGGCCTCGAGGGTGACCTCGGCGTTGGGGGTCCACTCCACGTGGCGCTTCAGCACCTCAAAGAGCGCTGCGACGCCTTCGGCGCCCAAGCGCGACGGTGTGCCACCACCGAGATACAGCGTGTCCAGCGGGGCACACTCCATGCGGGCGTGGCGCAATGCCAACTCTTCATCGACCGAGTCGGCGAACGCGCGCCACGGCACCACCCGACCTACGGCAATCGAAAAGTCGCAGTAACTGCAACGTCGCGCGCAAAAAGGAACGTGCAGATACAGATGCCGATAGCCGACGGTCACAAATGCCCGACAGTCGGGCGGACAGCACCCGCCACATCGAAGGAGAGCAAGCCGTCTATTTCAAGAGCGCTTAAAACGGCCACGGTCTCGCGCGTCGACAGCTTGGCGATGCGGGCAATATCGACGATCTCGCGCGCGCCGCTGCTCACCGCATCCCAGCACCGCGCGGCCAGCGGGTCGAGCGATGGGCCGGGCAGGCGTACATGATCGATTTTGAGTAACGCCAGCACATCGTCCGGCGCCAACAGCGGCTCCGCGCCCGCCTTGAGCAACGCATTGCTGCCGAGCGAAGATGGCAGATCGATGGCATTGGGGACGCAGGCCACGGTTCGTCCAAGTTCCAAGGCATGATCGGCGGTGATCAAAGCCCCGCTCCCACGACCCGCCTCCACGACAACGGTGACATCGGCGAGTGCCGCGATGATCCGGTTACGGCGGGGGAACGTACCCGAATGTCCGGTATCACCAGGCGCCAATTCGGACACGAGCAGCCCGTCGCGCGCGATCCTCTCCTGCAGCGTGCGGTGCGTGCGCGGATAGTACACATCGACACCGGTGCCGAGGACCGCCACCGTTCGACCACCGGCCTCGAGCGTTGCCTCGTGGGCCGCTGCATCGATACCCCGAGCCAATCCGGAGATCACCGCCACGCCGGCTCGCGCACAGACCGCGGCGATGGCCCGCGCCACCCGCAGCCCATAGGCAGAGGCTGCGCGCGTGCCGACAATGGCCACCGCCGGTGGCTGGTGCACCGCGTTCGTCCCCCGGAGGAACAACACGGGGGGCGCATCGCGCAGCTCACGTACGCCTGATGGATAGCGCGTGTCACCCAGCACCACGGCAGCCGCTCCCGCCTCCGCCAAGGTGGCAAGCACTCGATCGGCCTCGCGCGCCGCCACGGCGCGCGTCGCGACCGGCAGGTCGGCTACCGCCGCCTCGGCCGACCCGAACCGCGCCAGCCGATCGGCGACACCGATGTCCCCCACGCCGGGTACGGCCCGGAGCGTGAGCATCGCATGGAGACCACGGCGATCAGGGGAGAAACTGGGCATCGACGCTGGGCTTTGCTTCCTCGACACGCATAGCGAGCAGCTGGCTCCACCAAGCGTCAAGCACCACATCGAGACCCATCCGTCCGGCGGCACTGATCGCGAACATGCCGAACGCGCCTGGCGCCTCGATTTCCGGCACGTAGTGCTCGCCGAGCAGGTCGAGTTTGGAAAAGACGACACAGTACGGTTTGGCCGCCAGTTCGGCGGAGTATTCCGCGATCTCATGCCGAAGTTGATCGAACTCCAGTTGCCAATCGAGGGCGTCGATTGGGATCATGAATGCGAGCATCCGCGTGCGCTCGATATGGCGCAGGAACTGGAGCCCCAATCCTTTCCCTTCGTGTGCGCCTTCGATGATGCCGGGAATATCGGCCACCACAAACGAGCGGTGATCGCTGAGTGGGACCACGCCGAGGTTGGGCGACAACGTAGTGAACGGGTAGTCGGCGATTTTGGGACGTGCCGCCGAGATAACCGAAAGCAACGTGCTCTTGCCGGCGTTCGGTTGTCCGACCAGCCCGACATCGGCGATCAGCTTGAGCTCAAGCTCCAGCGTCAACGCCTGCCCTTCTTCCCCCGGCTGCCACTCACGGGGCGATTGATGGGTGGCCGTGACGAAGAACGCGTTGCCCTTGCCACCGCGACCGCCTTTTGCCAGCAGAATGGTGTCACCCTCTTCGAGGACTTCGCCGAGGAATTCCTGCGTTTCGGCGTTGCGCAGCACCGTGCCACGAGGCACCGGCATGATGATGTCTTCGCCCGATCGTCCGGTACGGTTGGAGCCTTCGCCGTGATGTCCCCGCTCCGCCTTCCACGAATCCCGATACGTGTAGTCGAGCAGCGTGGTGAGGTTCCGGTCGGCACGGACGATCACGTCGCCCCCACGTCCGCCGTCCCCGCCATCGGGACCGCCGAGGGCGACGTACTTCTCACGACGGAACGAGGTCTGCCCCGAACCACCGGTACCAGCTTCCACCTTTACCTTGACGCGATCAACAAACATGACTGGGATCCGAAACGGGAATCAAAAGCAATCGGGCGACCACTACTTGCCCTGCACGCGTGCCCAGAGCCCCTGATAGCGACGCACATCGTCGGCATCGAGCAGCGTACTCACCACCACCAACGCCGCGCTGACTGCCGCGACGGATGCGCCAGCATGCAGCGCGCCATGCAGATGCGAATGCAACTGCCGGTCCTGCCGAGCTACCGCACACGCGGCGACCACGCACAACTCGCGACGTGCCAGATCGAGCATCGGACGTCCCAACACCTTGCCGTACCCTTCCACCACCATCCATTGATCGAGCGCCGGATGCAGCGCCTCGATATTCACCCGTAACCGCTCGTAGAACCGACCGTACACCGTGGCGCACGTCTGCTCTCCGCGCGCCGCGAACGCAGCCGCATCGAGACTGCGATCCTCCGGCACCACATCGGCCACGCGCCCTGAAATGCGTCGCCATTCCCGCGCGGCATTGAGCGAACGCGGAAATCCCGCGAAGAGATATGTCTGCAGGATCACCTCTTCGACCCAGACCGGATTGACGCCGTCCAGCACCTCCGAGAGCGCCACCCGCACTTCGGCTTCACTGCCAGCGGTCAACACGGCCGCCAGCAACACCAACCGCGCGGTCTCCGCGTCGAGTGTCTGGAGCATAACGCCAGCGGTCTCGTGGGCTGTCATCATTTCGCCGCGCGTTGAATCCACAGGCGGCAGTCCGGGTTGCACCGACACGGTCAGGGACGCTCCTCGTCCAACAGGACGTTCGGCGCAGTTTCCACGCGAATCTCTCCCACCGATTCCCCTCGCGTGTTACGAACGGGCTGCGCGGCAAAGTCGCGCAACGACTCTGGCAGTGCCTGAGGGAGCACGTCAAACTCGTCGAGCAGCGCCAGAACCGCCGGGAACTGCGCGCGCGGCGTTCCGTCTTCGACCTTGATCGCGACACCGATCCCGTAATCGAGGAGTGCGAGTGTGTGTACACCCTCGGCGCCAATCTTACAGAGGACGCGACCACCGCACGCCTCCATCAGCGCCGTATCGAAACGGTCTGTCCCGCCCACCAGAAACGGTTGCTCCGTCATGGCCCGTACAATGCGGCGCGCGGGTCCACCGGCCCGCGCCGCCTCCGTCACCAGTCGGGCGTAGGACAGGGCCATGTTGGCCAGCGGGAGGCCGAACACGGTCACGCCGCACCCGTCCACTCCCTCGACTATCGCGTGGGATGACAACCCTGCCCACTCTGCTACCGTGGCCTTCGCCGCTCGCTGCACCGCGTGCGAAGCCCGTTCGTAATCGGCCGTCGGTTCCCCGCTGAGGATGGCGCGGGCCAGCATCGCCGCGTGCTTCCCTGAGCAGTTGTTGTGCAATCGAGAGAGCCGATGGCCCGATTCGCGGAGTAGGCGGCTGCCACGGGGCGTGAGCGGCTCATGCGGTCCACAAGCAAGGTCTCCCTCTTCCAGCCCGATCCGCGCCAGCATTGCGCTCGCCAGCGCCACATGCTCCGGCTCGCCACCGTGCGAGCCACAGGCAAGGGCTAATTCATCATCTCCCCACCCAAGCTGCTCGAGGCCGCCGTCACGTACGAACGGCATCACCTGAAAGGGCTTCGCACAGGACCGCCACCACGTGGTGAGCTGTGGGTCCCGCGCCGATGCCACCAACGTCCCGTCGGCACGCACGACCGCCGCGTGCACCCGGTGACGTGACTCCACCATCCCGCCGCGCGTGACAAGGACGTCAAGCGAGCGGGCAGTCCCAGGGGCCGATGGCGCGAGCGCCGCCGATGGCTCCGTGGCGGAGGCATGATACGTAGACACCCCTACAAGATAACCGGACGAGACCGACGTCGTGGTCTCGCTCGGCGAGGGGCCGCAACGACACGGCGGGGGCTGGGGCTGTCAGCGTCGGGCGGCGGCGAACACCCCAATCAGAATGAGCGCTCCGCCCACCAGCGTGCCGATGCCCGGAACCTCGTTGATGCCCGGTAGGAGGGCCGCCAGCAGCGTCGCGCCGATCGGCTCACCGAGCGTGGTCAGGTTGACCACATAGGCCGGTAGGTGTCCCAGCGCCCAATTCATCCCCGTATGACCGAGGAGCATGGGGCCAAGTGCGAGGCTGGCGAAAATGGCGAATTCTCGGGGCGGATGCGGCCAGAGCGAGGCGCCGGTGAGGGGCGCGAGTACCACGCAGCCCACACAGGCCGCCGTGTACACCAGCCCCACGTACGGCCAGAGTCCCAGCGCTTGCCGCACGCGGCGCCCGATGAGATAATAGAGGGCTGCCGTGACCGCGCCAACCAGCGCCAGTGCGTCGCCCAACACGGCGCGCGAGACGCCCCCACCCGTGGTCGCCGAGCCTCCGAGCAGCGCGGTCGTGAGTCCGCGGAGGCCGCCGGGGATGTCGGCAAGACCAACCACCAGCGCGCCGAAGACGGCGAGCACTATGCCGGCCCACTGACGCGACGACGGCGACTCTCCCAGCCAGCGGGCGCTCACGACGGCGATGATGACCGGCTGCAGGTTCACGAGCGTGACCGATGCGGCGACGCTGGTGTAGCGCAACGACGCATTCCAACTCCAGAAGTGCAGCGCCAGGAAGACGCCGGCCGCGAGAGAAAGCAGGAAATCGCGCGACGACAGCCGCCGCCACTGTCGCCAGTCCCCGGTGATGAGCAGGGCGGCAGCCACGATGATCAGCGAAAAGGCCAACCGCCAAGCGGCAATCGTCAGCGCCGGTGCCGAGGAAAGGCGGATCAGCGGCGCGGCGAACGAGATCCCCACCACCGACGCCGCCAGGACCGCCCACGATGACCGGGACGCGCTCCCCGGATTTGTGTCCGGTGAGCGCGTGGAGGAAACGAGGGGCGGAGTTCCGGTTTGCAAGTTCGGCATCACAACAGGCCAAGGTAACGCTGCGGTTGCGCTGCTGCTGTCACCGTCGAACTGATCGGTATAGTTTCCGCGCTATGATGCCCACCATTTCCCGCGCGCGCCTCACGGCGCTGCTCGACGCGGCGACCGCGCAGCACGTTGTCATCATCGGCGATGCCATGCTCGATGTGTACCTGCGCGGCGACGTGGACCGGATCTCGCCGGAGGCCCCCGTCCCTGTGGTTCGCGTGCGCGATCGGAAGCTGGCGCTCGGCGGCGCCGCGAACGTGGCGCAGAACGTCGCGGCACTTGGTGCCGGCTGCGACTTGGTTGCCGTGGTAGGTGACGATGTTGCCGGCGCAACACTCCGGTCTTACCTCGAAGTCGGACGAATGCAATCCCGCTCGCTCGTCACGGTGGATCGGCCGACGACCACGAAAACCCGCGTGATGGCACGATCGCAGCAACTGGTGCGCTTCGATGAGGAAGAGGACCGCGACCTGGATGCGGCCGATATCGCGCGGGTGCTCGAGGCGATCCGGGCTGCAATTCCTGAGGCCACGGCTCTCGTGTTCGAGGACTACAACAAAGGCGTGCTGGTGCCCGCCGTCATCGAGGGAGCGCTCGCCCTGGCCAGCAGCCGGAAGCTGCCGATCGTGGTCGACCCGAAGTTCCGAAATTTCTTCGCGTACCGCGGCGCCACCGTGTTCAAGCCCAATCGCCGCGAGCTAGAAAGCGCACTCGGCGCCGCCGTGGACCTCGACCATCCTGCGGCCCTGCCCGACACCTTCGCACGGCTTGGCGTGGCGCACCTGCTCCTGACACTTGGTGAGCGTGGCATGGCGCTCGTGTCGGCCGATGGCTTGGTACATCGCGTGCCGACCACCGCGCGAGAGGTATACGACGTGGTCGGGGCGGGCGATACCGTGACGGCGTATCTGGCGACCATGCTGGCGGCTGGCGCAACGGCGCTTGAAGCGGCCATCGTGGCGAATTACGCCGCAGGCGTCGAGGTGGGCAAGCTTGGTGCGGCGACCGTCACGCCGACGGAAGTCCTTGAGGCATATGACGCCCACACGGGCGTAAGTTGAGCTACATTGCGACGGCGGCGGTCACGCCGTGTGCCGGTCCGGTAGCTTAGTTGGTCAAAGCGCTCGACTCATAATCGAAGGATCGTGGGTTCAAGTCCCACCCGGACCATGTGCCCCGGCGCCCTGCGCGCCGGGGCACATGTTTTTCCGCGATGATCCGAACACCCGAACGGATCGCCCGGTTTTTTGCACGTGTGGGGCTTCCATCGCGCCAATTTCACCGTTACGTTCTTCTTCCGTTCGCGTTTTGAGTAGGCAGCAGACGGAGAACGGGCGCGTAGCTCAGCTGGTTAGAGCGCTGCTTTCACACAGCAGAGGTCCGGGGTTCGAGTCCCTGCGCGCCCACTGTATTTCAACGCAAACGGCCGGTGATCTCACGATCACCGGCCGTTTGCTGTTTTGGCAATCTCAGGGCAGCGCGACAGCGCGCTCCTGCGACGAGCGCGCCGGTGTCACGGCCTTGGTGACCGTGATCCCGATTCCCGCTTGGCGAAGCCGGCCGATCGACCGTTCGTCGAGGCGCGCCTGGACGATGATGAGCTCCTCGTCGGTGCGCTGGTCAAGGACTTCGCCATCACGGTGCACCTCCGCAAGCAACCGACCATTGGCGGCGGGAATCCGCAGTTCGAGCACCGGCCGCTGTCCCCGCACGTTGTCGCGCAGCGCAGAACGCAGGATGTCGAGTCCATCCGGAGCGATTGCCGACACACAGATCGAGTTCGGGATCATGTTGGCGATGCGCTGCGTCACCGATTCCACCTGGTCGGCCGGAATCAGATCCATCTTGTTCATCACGTACAGCAAAGGCTGTTGCGACAATCCAAGGTCGTTGAGCACGGCGTCGACCACATCACGCTGATCTTCCCACACCGGATGGCTGGCGTCGATCACATGGAGCAGCAAGTCGGCCTCACGCGCCTCGGCCAGCGTAGCGCGGAATGACGCCACCAGATGGTGAGGTAGCTTGCGAATGAAACCGACCGTATCCGTCACGAGGACGGTGTAGCCGTCGCCGACCTCCACTTCGCGCGTGAGCGGATCGAGCGTGGCAAAGAGTCGGTCTTCCACGAACACTTCGTGATCGTCGGCCAGCTGGCGCAGAATGGACGACTTACCGGCGTTGGTGTAGCCCACGAGGGCAACACGATAGTGCGACTTGCGCCCCTGCCGCTGGATCTCGCGCGCCCGCTCCACGTCGGCGAGACGCTCTTTGAGGATGCGGATACGCGCCTGAATGAGCCGACGGTCGGTTTCGAGCTGTGTTTCACCGGGACCGCGCATACCAATACCACCGCGCATCTTCTCCAAGTGGGTCCACATCCGCGTCAGGCGCGGCATCAAGTACTCCAGCTGCGCCAGCTCGACCTGCATCCGCGCTTCACTGGAGCGTGCGCGGGTTGCGAAGATGTCAAGAATCAATTCCGCGCGATCCATCACGCGCGTGCCGACGATCTGTTCGATGTTCTTGCCTTGCGCCGGCGTCAGCTCATCGTCGAAGATGACCAGCGTCGCTTCCAGCTCGGTGATGCGCTGCTTGAGCTCCTCGACCTTGCCTTTGCCGAGATACGTGCCGGGGTTGGGCCGATCGAGTTGCTGCGTGAGCGTGCCGACGACGACCGCTCCGGCCGTGTCGGCCAGTCGTGCCAACTCCTCGAGGTGTTCGTCGGCGTGATGTCGTGCCGAGCTACGCTTGGACGGGGCGCTGACGAGGATCGCCTTCTCAACGGGCGGCGTGAGCTGAATGATTTCGCGACTGATGAGCAGATCCTCAAATTGGTGCGGTAGGATTCAGCGACCGTTGCCGGCGACCGACGAGTAGCGTCCGGTGCGGTCGTACGGACGGGTGAACGAGCCGAGCGGTGTACCAACGGTAATGTCGCCACGCACCCGATAGTTTACCGTGCCGGACGTGATGAGCGATCGACCGGCCGCGCCGAGACCGGCATAGGTAAAGCGCACGGGGAGGCGAACCAACGACGAGTCTTGTTCGGAGACCATGAACTTGCCGTCGAGCTCACCCGCCCCTAACTGCACCGAGTCCACGTCCACCCGATACGTCATGCTGGCGGCGTCGAGCGAATAGCCATTCGGATTGTACACGGACAACACCACATCGACACTTCCGCCAGTGAGGCCGAGCCCGGTGATGTTGAACTCTTTCAGGGTGACCACGGGCTCCCGAAAGGTCGAACGCCCTAATGACGCGCATCCTACGACACCGGCCGTCGCCACCGTCGCGACTCCTACCAACCAGCGCCGCGCGCTCTTTACCATCTGCATTACTCAGACTCTCCGGGGGAAACAGGGGACTTGTCAGTCATCGCGACCGGCGAAGACTCCGCACGCGCCCGCAGCTGCGCCCACCACGTGAGCCGTTTATCGATCTCCTTTTCGAATCCAAATGGACCGGGCTCGTAAAAGGTGACGCCGTCGAGTACTGCGGGAAGGTAATCCTGCGGCACGAAGGCCTCAGGCACCTGGTGCGCATACTGATACCCATCGCCATATCCGAGTTCCTTCATCAACCCGGTAGGAGCATTGCGCAGATGCATCGGAACAGGGGCCGCCGGCGTGCTCCGCGCGGCATCGAGGGCCGCCTTCCATGCCTCATAGACGCGCGCAGATTTCGGCGCTGTCGCGAGATAGACGGCGGCCTGCGCGAGCGCCAGATCCCCTTCGGGCGACCCGAGCCGCTCGTACGCCTGCGCGGCGGCGGACGCCAGCACGAGCGCCTGCGGATCAGCGAGCCCCACGTCTTCCATGGCCATCCGCACCATGCGACGCGCAATGTAGCGCGGGTCCTCCCCGCCCTCGATCATGCGGGCGAGCCAATACAGCGCCCCCTGCGGATCACTGCCGCGTAGCGCCTTGTGCAACGCCGAGATGAGGTTGTAGTGCTCTTCTCCCGCCTTGTCGTACCGGGGCACCCGATGCTGCACCGCCGCCTCAATGTGCGACCGCTCTAGCGTTGTGCCATCGTCCACCAGTGCAGAGGCGGCTTCCAAGAGCCCCAGCGTGCGCCGCGCGTCTCCATCGGCCTGTTCCGCCAGAAGCTGTCGGGCCTCGGGGGCGATGGTGAGACGGCGAGTACCGAGACCGCGGGTGTCGTCCACAAGCGCACGGTCGATCAGTCCTTCAAGATCAGCCAGTTCGATCGGGTACAAGACCAACACCCGCACCCGCGACAGGAGGGCGCCGGTAAGCGCGAACGACGGATTTTCGGTCGTGGCCCCCACCAGGATCACGATCCCCGCCTCCACATGCGGCAACAGCGCGTCCTGCTGCGCCCGGTTGAACCTATGGATCTCGTCGACAAAGAGGATAGTGCCGCGCCCACTGTTCCGCCGATGTTCGGCATCGGCGACCACCTCCCGCACTCGAGCCACGCCGTCGGTCACGGCAGAGAACGCTACAAAGGCCGCATCGGCCGACTGCGCGAGCAGTTTGGCGAGTGTGGTTTTCCCGACCCCGGGCGGCCCCCAGAACACCATGGAGTCCACCACGCCGCGCGAGAGCGACTCCCGCAGGGGCATGCCGACCCCGAGCAGGTGGCGTTGTCCAAGATATTCCTCGAGCGTCCGCGGTCGCAGCCGGGACGCTAACGGTTCGGGCACCCGGGAGGCAAATAGCGAGGGCCCAGCAGGCCCCTTGGACGTGGCCATGATCAGCGCTCCGAGACGGTGGCCAATACCCGGGCGTGCTCCAGAAGCAGCGCCCGCTGATTCTGCGCGGGGTCCTCCAGCACCACCTCGAGCAGCGCTTTCAGCATTCGCCCCAAGGCCGGCCCACTAGCGATTGCGGCCGAACGGAGGTCGTCCCCGTCGATCGCAAGGTCCGCCATCTCGATGGGTTCACAAAAGGCCACGTGCTGCAGCCGTTGGAAGAGCCTTCGCACGGGCGCGCCCGGGGGACCGTTGCTCACCGACCAACAGGCCGCCGCCAAGCGGACAAAACCCGCGACGCGCAGTCGTCCCACATCGGCCGCCAGGCGACGGAGGTGCGTAGCGCTCGGCCCCTCGACTGTCCCCATCTGCGCCGTGAGGGCAGGTCCGAGCCGATGCCAGCGATCGACTAACGCGCCGATCGTCGCGACGTCTTGGTTGGAAAAGCGCAGCGCCTTGAGCACCCGCTCGGCGGTGCGACCGTTCAGCTCACTGAGTAACGCAGCAAACCGCAGCGACTTTCGCAGCGGACGGGCACCAGCGCGCGGCCTGGCCAAGGCATCCACCGCGCGCAATGTCTCATCACGCACGCTCGCGAGTTCGGGCACCAACGCAGCGAACGCACCCGAGTCCCGCCAACGCCTCAGCGCACGACTCGGCGCGACCACCTGCTCCATCGTTTTGTCGAGTTCCTGCTTCACCCGTTCCGGCGACAATCGCGTGAGAAACGGCGCGCTCGCCATGATGGCCGTCCATGTGGCGGGATCGAGCGCGAAGTCGAAGCGCGCCGCAAAGCGGATGCCCCGTAACGCGCGCAGTCGGTCCTCCCGCAGGCGCGCGTCGGGGTCGCCGACAGCCCGCACCAGCCTGTTTGCCAGATCGCCCTGCCCGTTGAACGGATCATGCAATCGATGCGCGATCGGATCGTAGGCGATGGCGTTGATCGTGAAATCGCGGCGCGCCAGATCCTCGTCCAACGACGCCCCAAACTCCACCACCGCATGCCGTCCGTCGGTCTTCACATCCCGCCGGAACGTGGTGACCTCGTGCATCTGCCCATGCTTATCGAGTACACCCACGGTGCCGAACTCGATGCCCACCGGAATGGTGCGCTTGAACAGCCGCCGGACTTCCGTCGGCACCGCCGAGGTGGCGAGGTCCCAATCAAGGTGTGCCTCGCCGAGCAGCGCGTCGCGGACGGCGCCGCCGACACACCATGCCTCGTAGCCGGCATTTTGGAGCGTGCGCGCGATGTCAATGACCACGCCGGGTGGCCGCATCGTCTGAGAAGTCGGGTAAGCGGTCACCCGCAGAGGACGCTCCCGCCATTCACATTCAGCACTTCGCCGGTCACGTGACGCGCGAGCGGACTGGCGAGGAAGAGAATGGGGCCCGCGATGTCGAGCGCGGAGGCGACTCGTCCTAGCGGAATGGCAGCCTCGATGCGGGTGCGCCCATCGCCGGCAAAGGGCCGCGACACCGCCTCCGTGTCCACCCAGCCGGGTGCGACACAGTTCACGGTGATGTCGCGGGGCCCAAGCTCCACGGCGAGCGACTTCACAAAGGCGATCATGGCGCCTTTGGTGGCGGCGTAGTCCGCGTGACCGGGCTCCCCTCGCTGGCCAGCCGTACTCGAGACGAAGATCATGCGCCCACCGCTGGGCAAGACACGCGCGGCAGCCTGTGCTCCATAGAAGAGCCCGTCGAGATTGAGCCCTAAGGTATCACGCCAACGTTG
>Ga0105045_10001830_pt1 | contig 17584 bp, 5 predicted proteins | sample MAT02_FD_78089 | JGI IMG/M metagenome (GOLD analysis project Ga0105045, IMG submission 78089) | Freshwater microbial communities from Lake Fryxell liftoff mats and glacier meltwater in Antarctica - MAT-02 (megahit assembly) | ecosystem: Environmental > Aquatic > Freshwater > Ice > Liftoff... | reverse complement strand
TTTGTAGCTAAACTGCACTATAACTGTCAGATGTTCATTTTCTTTCATGAATTTGGTCATGTAGTTCAAAATATTGATGGGTCAAGCAGGTTTCATAATGAAATGGCGAACCAAACTGATTATAAGTTGAAGAAGAGTTTTGATTTTAAGGGTTAATGGACAAAATTAATGGTAAAATGGCTGTGAAGTCCTTATTTGATTAGCTTTGCGCAAAATTTTGGCAAATGAATAAAAAAAGTGTTTTTACTGTAAGAGTAAAATAGTATCAAAACACGGTATTTATAAAGGAAAACAAAAGTATAAATGCTACAGTTGTGGTAAGCAGTTTTATCAAAGAATTAGTATAGATGTGTCAATACTATATGAAGAATATCAAAAAGGTAAACAGACTTATGAGCAATTAGCTGATAAGTATAATTGCAGTACAAAGACAATAAAGAGAAAACTGGATAAGTACTCGCCAATAGCGTCAAAAGTCGAACCGAGAGCCGTTATAGTATTGATGGATACAACTTATTGGGGGCGTAAATTTGGTGTAATGCTATTTCGTGACAGTATCACAAAAGAAAACCTATTGAAGTACTATGTAAAAAATGAAACCGTATATAAATACAAAGAAGGAATAAGGGAATTAATCACAATGGGTTTTGAAGTTAAATCGATAGTCTGCGACGGGAAGCCAGGGTTATTAAAAGGGTTTGGGGACACGCCAGTACAAATGTGCCAGTTTCATCAAAAACAGATAATAAAAAGATATTTGACTAAGAGACCAAAGCTTATAGCATCAATAGAACTAAAACAAATCGTTGATATACTATGTGTTACAGATAAGGAATCATTTGAAGGAGCTTTAGGAGATTGGTATCTAAAATGGGGAGATTTTCTAAATGAAAGAACCACAAATTTAGAAAATGGTAAATCATTTTATACACATAAAAGACTAAGATCTGCGTATAACAGCTTGACTAGAAACTTTAAAAACTTGTTTGTCTGGTACGATAATTATGAGCTTAAAATTCCAAACACTACGAATGGAATTGATGGTCACTTTTCAGATTTAAAGAACAAACTTAGAAACCATAATGGCTTAAGTGAGCATAGAAAAAAGAAATTTATCGACAGTTACTTACGAGTATAAGATGCAAGAGTGACATGGGTTTTAAAAGGCATATGGTTGCCTAAAAGCTTAAAAAAAGGGTAGATTAAAAAAGAATCTACCCTCAAATTATGACTTTTTTGTCAACATCAATGGCTATCCCTAGTAGGATGCTCCCCAGCAGAGCCTGTTCCGTTTTACCATGGCAAAGCAAAGGTAATATCTCAAAACCTATTAGAAAAATAGCAAATAAAAAAAGACCATTAATTTTGTCCATTAGAAAGAGAAAACTAAAAAAGACCATTAATTTTGTCCATTACATCGATTTTAAACATAATTTTTAATTTGATTTATTTGATGTAGTAAAGATATATAGAAAATTCTTAATTTATAAATTTTCCAAAAGATACAAACTAATCTAGTCCTGTTTCTCATAAACTAATGAGGTTTCATACAGTTTTTTAGCATATAACCATCTGTTAATTAATTAAATATGTTTGATTTTAAAATTAGATTGAAAGTGTTAATTATTATAAATGTATAGAACTTCAACACAAAGGTTCTAACACTATTAAAATTGTTAACCATACAGTATTAAATGTTAAAAACTTGAAAGTGAACTTTTTTTGATGCTTTAACTCATACTAAATCCATTTATTTCAGAAAAGACTAATTACTGCAAATCATAAAATCTAATTCAGAGCTCTAATTTGTTTCAAATGAAAGTTTTATATTTAGCTTAAATTCTTTGTAGTTCCTTGAGATTAAAATAGTGGTTTTAAACTGTAAATTGAACGAGGAACACTGACTATGTTAAAATTTATTAACCTTTTTTAGTTTATTTTAATATTAAAAATATTGAAATATGTATCTAACTGATTCAGATATCAATTGAATATGTATTGTTAATAAACATATTGGCAAAATAAAATTTTATTGGATATTATAAAAAATGGAAAAGAGGTATTATGTTTGCGTCGTACTAAAATAGAATAGAAACAATTATACTGACTATTTTAAAGAATCAATAATCGAAAGGTCAAACTAAATTAGATACCAATATAAAAATAAATAGCAAAAATAGGAATATTTGTTTTGACGAAGACTTTATAAAAGCTTTTGGCGCAAGGTTACCAGTAGCGCTATTAGAGATAAAAGATTTTAATTTACAGGAACTGAAAGCTTTTTCTGTCATAGAGATTTCCATTGTAAATTACTAGATGTAGTAAATTATGCACCAGTGAAGTTTTCATTTCATTTTGATATAACCACAGGATCAATTCTAATGAATTGGACTTACAAACTTTTTTCCAACAACCGATAAATGTTTTTAAATTATGAATTTTCAAAAAATTAACTTCCAGCTATCCTCATCAACGAGAATAATAGGACTAGTTCTATTATTAGCTTTTGGCTTAGGATTTTCGTCACTAAGGGCTCAAAATAGGAGCAATTTTCAAGACTGTCCATTTTCATTTCCAGTATGTGAATTTAAAACCTACCACTTTGGTCAAATGAAGGGATATGGAGTAGAGCAAGAAAAGGCAAAATCTGTTTCTTGCTTTGATGTCCCATTTGTAGAAACAAATTCGTTTTGGCTCAAATGGAAGGCAGAGGGCGAAGGTACACTGACTTTTGTGATTAACCCAATCAATGATGAGGATGATTTTGACTTTATTCTTTTTAAGCGAGATAATAAGGATTGTAATAAATTGACAGAGGTGAGATGTATGGCTGCTGGACAAAATATCGGTGATACTGAGGCGGTGTTGATTAATCGATGTAAAGGAAGAACTGGACTTGCAATCAATTCAATCGATGAGTTTGAGTCTCAAGGATGTAAGTACTCATCAGATAATTTCTTGAAAATGCTTCAAATGGAAAAAGACGAGGAGTACATTTTAGTAATTAATAACTATGACAATGGTGAGGGTTTTTCGATCACTATAGAGGGTGAAGCCGCATTATCAAAATACAATGATTGCGAATTATTGACAATAAGTGAGCCACTAATGATTTACAATCTCTATCCAAATCCAGCAGTGAGCAGTGTTAACATAGAGTACCTTGCGCAAAAGATAGATGTAGCTGAAATCGATATACTGGATATATCAGGTAAAGTATATCAACACTTTGATATAGTGCCAGAACTGGGTAAGAATAAAAATACATTTCTACTATCAGATATGGCAAAGGGTTCTTATTTACTAAGAATTAAACAAGGCAAATTTACAACCGTAAGACAATTTGTTAAACTATAGTATCTCCTATTATCCAAAACCGAATACTTACTTCTTAAAATTATATCCATGAGAATTTTCAATCAAATCCTGATTATATCTTCGTTTCTATTAATATCACTTATTACTAACGGTCAAACCGTTAGTAATAATAATGGGATTAAAGACTTTATACCTGGAACAATAAAGCGTTCGTTTGCTAATATAATAGATCCTATTGGTGAATGGCCAGGATGTACTGAACCAAAGGATATCTTAATTTCTGAGGATAAAGATCACTTTATAATAAATTGGGACGGGGGTGAGAAAAGATCTAATTTATATGACTATGAATTTAAGTTTTCAAATAATGAGCTTGAAAGCAGAATTATAGAAAAAAGCTTTGTTGATGTTAACAGATTAGAAGTTAGAAAGGTAGCATTAGGTTTAACTAATTATCTAAAAATATCAGTTAGACGAAGATGTAAAATTAACGATGAAATCTATTATAGCAATTGGGTACAGACGAGTACAAATATGGACGATGACAATAGTTCTGTGAATGAAATGCCGGTTCCATGTATTGAAATCCTAAAGATGATTAATATAGTTAGATCTTCCTCATTTACAGAAACATATAACACCGCTACTTGGTCAAATACTATTTATGACAATATTAAATTTGTAGTAACGAGTGATAAATGGGTCAATAATGGTGAGGGGCCAATCAAACAAAGCTTTAGTCAAACTTATTCTACAGGAAAATATCAAGGTAACTCAACTGTATTTCCGGGATTAACTGGGTTAAAAATTAAAGTTATAGAAGTCACATATAACGGTAATGTTGTACTAGTTGATTGTTCAACTACTGAGTTTATAAATCCTGTAGATTATGGTTGTTTAATAGATGCCACAATAGCATATGTTACTCAAGGAGTAAATACATTAGTTAGTATTAATAGTACTGGACAGACAGCCAGTGGAATAATCTTATCAGGTGGTAACAGCTACCCAATAAGCACTTCGGTAGTGACTATACCATGTGGTGATTTTTCATTGAGCTTAACTGGTGTGAATTCTCAAGGTCAAAACGTGATATGCAATTCATTTTTGATTGAGAATGATTGTCCATGTGATTTGATCTTAGGACCAGAAATAATATTTGTTACTTTACCTACATGTAACACTCTTGGGAAGATTGGCATAGCCCCAACAGGTTATCTAACATCTATTGGGGGAGACTTTTCATCAGTTGTTTCCTACTCGGGATTACAAGAAGGGGTGTATACAGTTAGGCTTAAAAACATTGAGACAGGATGTATTACAGAGGGCTACACAGTGGTTATTCCAGCACAGCCTTCAGTTATAGAAGCGCCGCTATATAAAATTATACAGTATCCTGGATGTAATGGACAAAAGGGTATAATTGAATTTCAAAATAGTGGCTCAAATTTACAATTTAGTATTGGGGGACTTTACGGCGGATGGACGTCGAACCCAAAATTCTTTAATATGACTGCGGGTACTTCTTATCAATTGTGCGTTAGATCTTCAGTAAACTGTGCTTCACAAATTATTCCATTTCAGTTTTCACTTGATCCAATTCCAACACCTAGTGGTACAAGTATTCAACCTTCATGTACTTCATCTATAAATACAGGAACAATTACTGTACAAAACCCATTAGGTAGCCAATACCTATATTCAATAAATAATGGAGTTGAACAATCCAGCCCGACTTTTGCAAACCTTCCTGCTGGCCAATATGTAATTCAAGTTAGGAATATTAATACGAATTGTACCAAAATATTTAATAGTGCAATTCTTCCAATTGCTAGTGTACCTACACCTGTTGCAACTATTGTCAAACCAACTTGTACTCTCAGTACTGGTGGAATAAATATTTCATCACCGACAGGGTCGTCTTATTCTTATAGTGTAGGTGGTGTATATAAAAGTTCAAGGAACTTTACAAATTTACTCCCAGGTACCTATTATGTTACAGTACGGAATAACAGTAGTGGGTGTATTTCGACGCCACTAATTATAATAATACCTGAACTAATTCCAGAAGCAAGTGTAACAGTTCAACCAAACTGTACACAAACAAAGGGTACTATTTATTTTACGTACCCAACTTCAGGGTATGAATATAGCATAAACAATGGGCTGTCTTATCAGACCACAAGAACTTTCTCCAATTTGAACCCAGGTGTGTATCAATGTAAGTTTAGGAATGGTAATTGTGTATCACAAGCATTGACCATCCAAGTAAATAGTGTACCTACGTTTGATGCGCCTGATGTTTCAGTGATACAGCCTACCTGTTCTAACCAATTTGGTTCCGCAAGTATTACCACACCTATTGGTAGTAATTTTACATATTCTATAAACAATGGATCATTTCAATCTTATCCAAATTATAATAATCTTTCTCCGGGCTCTTATACATTAATAGTTAAAAATTTAACTACTAACTGCCTATCTATTCCAACTGATTTTCAAGTCTATTTCATAGATCCAGCGCCTTCTACTCCGACAGCAATGGTAATAAATCCTTCATGTATTTCATGGCTGGGAATGATTATATTTCAATCACCCATTAACAATGCCAATGAATATAGTATTGATGGGACAAACTATTTTTCTTCTTCTTTTTTTGAGAATGTAAGCCCAGGATATTATGGGCTTACATGTCGGAATAGATTTTCAGGATGTACTTCAAGTGAGTATTATGTTACTGTACAAAATGTTCCTTTAGGTATAACAAATGGACCAGTATGTAGTGTAATTGAGCCAAATTGTAATATTTCGACTGGATCTATAACCATAAACTCCCCACTAGGAGGTAATTATGGTTACTCAATTAATGGGGGCGGTTATGTATCAAGCCCTTCGTTTAATAACTTAACTTCTGGGCAGTATTCAATCAATTATATAAATTATATTACTAATTGTGTTAGTCCTCCTACATTAGTAATAATTAGTAATATACAAGCTGGTATTAGTTTGCCATTACATACTCTTTCTATTAACCAAACAGAATGTAATCCTATCAATAGTTCCATTAGCATTATTCAACCATTGGGTAATGATTTTGAATATAGGATTAATGGTGGGAATTTCCAATCTAATCCTATTTTTAAAGAATTAGAAGCAGGTGATTATAAAGTAGAGTACAGAAACTCAATATCTGGATGTCTTCATCCTAATCAGAAACATAATCGCATAAATGGGTTTCCATGCGATCCAGATCCTGAGTTTGTATGTGGCGTAATATCAAACTTTATTGGGGTGAAGGCTCAGAATTCGTTTATACTACGAGCACCCGATAATTTGTTTAGTCTTTTAGAAGCACAAGGTATTAGTCATGAGGGTATTAATTATCAATTTAACTTTATAAAAAGCTTAAAGCTACAATTAGATTATGAAGAAAATAATATCCGAGTTAGCAAAACATTTGAGATCTTTGACAAAAGTATGTTTATTGGTCCTAATGGGATACAAAATTTTAATATACTAAATTGGTCAGTTTTAATCGAAAATGTAAATACTCAAAATTTTCATGGTTCTTACAAAGTAATAATAGAATTAAATGATGGTGCTGTGCATTTTTGTAATAGTAATAATTTAGTGTTGACAGACGAGACGGTTGTCGATCCAAGTAACACAAATAACTTTCCTAGTTTGCCTGTGCTTAACTGTAATACTGTTTTGCCATTAGGGAATACTAGTAGTAATTTACCAAAAGAGCGTTTAAATGTCGGTGATATATTTATTATTCAAGCTTTTCCTATTCAAATTACTAGTTTTACTCAACAACAAACTGTAAATGGAATTTATTCTGGATATGGCATATTACCAATTCCATTTGGGTCGAAAAATGTATTAGTTGAGTTTAATAATATTTTTATAAATGAGTACGGTGTAGTTACACAAGGACAAGTATCAGTTGTAAGATCAGGTCCAACTCCCTCTATAGCTAATGCGGGCCCATTAGTAATTGGTGGGGATATATGTATACCACCACCACCACCACCATCAGTATCTGGACCTGGTGGGGTAGATCCGTTAAGCGGACTTGACCCATATGGGTTTAATCCAACTGACGGCTTGCATTCTAATGGTACACCATTTGATGATAATGGTTTTGATATAAATGGTTACTATCAAAATTCAGAACCACCATCACTTTATAATCCTAATGGTTGTAGTAGAGAGTCAAAAGATAAAGATGGCAATCCATGTGAACCAACCTATAATCCTGATGGCCCACTACCAGAGGTAGATCGATTTTTAGTTGAGAATGAAAGTAAAATTAGTACCGATATAATTACTATTCTAAATGCCTTAAAAACGAAAGCAATTAATGATTTGGCAGCTCTAGGATGCGTGGAAATAAGACAAAATGTAATAGATTTAAGTAATGGCGATTTGGGATATTCTAACTGCTTTACAATCGGTTCAGATCAAAAGTATGTGGCAATACCTGGCATGTTAGATAAATACACTACACCTCTAATAGCACCTGAACTTAAATCATCACATAAGAACCCTAATACTGTTACACTTGAGAAAAAGCATGCTGATTTATATAATTGCGCAACAAAAGCAAAAAAATATCAATTAATTATTGAAAACATAAACAGTGTTCTAAACGACCCCACTAAATTGGCATCTATACAAAATTTTATTAAGAATAAAATTGAGAATTGGGACGAAGAAGAAGCAGGAAAATATATTGGCACCAATAATGAAGGTGTATTTACTGAGTGGCTAACTGAAGCATGTAAAGATTATATATCTGAGAATGCTAATGTACCGGATCTATTTTCTTTAAATATTAAGCGTAAATATGACATTCTCCCTATTCAACATGAGGTGGACTATATTGATTATTATCATTCAATGGCGTCTATTAATAGTGAATTTTCTAATATATCTAATGATGAGCAAGAGGAGTTAGATTATTATATGAAGAATAATTTTAGCACGATTAAAGGAATTGATAGAGCCTTCTATCTAGAAGCAATGAGTAAAAATATCAACCTGACCGATGTTGGGAATAATGTTCATGCACTTCCTATTACTATTACTAAACCTGTAGGTAGTTTATTACTGACTTTAATATTGGATAATGTATATGTTACAACTACTTCTGGTATATTAGATGGATATATAATAGTAGAAGATCCAGAAACAGGGCGGAAAGTAGTTTTTAAAGGTTTAAATATAGCTTTTAATACCAATGGATTAGTAGGTAATAATAAATTAACATTAGATAATAATGTTGAGCTTAGAATTAATAATGCAGCAAAATTAATATTAAAAGGGAATCAAGATACCTATGTAAATTTTAATTGCAGCGGTTTTGCTGGAATGGGAATAGATGCAGATATTGAGTTTTGTCGAAATTTTATTGTTCCACTTGATCAAAATCTCAATGTTAAGCCGGATCCAGAAAGATATAATTTAAGCTTAAAAACAACAATGGATAAATGGTTAGACTTTACCTTTACATTCAATGCACCACCATTTGCATTAGCAAAATATGAGAATGTAAAGTTTCAGCTGACAAATATGGTTCTAGATATGAGCTCTATGTCTTCACCGCCCATTACTTTCCCAAAAGGGTATCAGAATCCAATTGCTAATACCGCTGGATGGAGAGGATTCTATATTGAAAATCTAACTGTTACTTTCCCAAATGAGTTTAGTAAGAATAATGTATCTGCGGTTGCAAGTATTCATAATTTTGTCATCGATGGTACCGGAGTATCTGGTGAGGGATCATATAGAGCAACAATCTTATCTTTGGCTGATGGTAGCATAGGTGGCTGGGGTATGTCTATAGAAGAAATAGGCATAACAGTACTTCATAATCATTTAGCAAATTTTAAACTTGCGGGTCAATTAGAGCTTCCATTATTTGGTGAGCCATTTAATTACATTGGGTATGTTTATCCTAATAAAAACTATAAATTCTCAGTCCTACCAAAAACTAATCTTAGTTGCAACTTGCTTTTAGCTGATGCAATATTATCAGAAGGGAGCGGAGTTTCTATAGGGCATGATGATTTAGGTTTTAATATAACGGCAAACTTGAACGGTAAGCTCACTGTAAAGGGGTCTGAAAGCATCAATATTTCACTGCCTGAGGTTAAGTTTGAGAATGTGGTTTTAAGTAATAGAGCACCTTATTTTTCACCAGGAAATTGGCCAATACCAGAGGGTTTTGGGTCACAATATAAAGCCTTTGATCTAAACATTGACGAAATTAGACTCTATAAGCCTTATCCAGATGACCCTCAGTCTGCTGGTTTACTAATTAGTGGATCAGTTTCTTTTCAGAGTAAAATGAGTATCTCATTACAAGGCGGTATAGGAATAGCTGGTAAACTGTTTATCGAAAATGATAAACAAAAATGGAAATATACCAATATAAAAGTAGAAGATTTTTGCCTTGCTGGAAGCTTTCCTGGAGTAGATCAAATTGTTGGTTGCGTTAAGTTTTTTGAGAATGATAGTGAATATGGTGATGGATTTAAAGGGGGGGTATCTGTAAATTTTACTGGTTTTCTGAAAGAATTAAAAGCTGTTGGGCAATTTGGTAAAGTAGGTAGTGAGAGATATTTCTTCGTAGATGCCTCGGCATCATTTACTAAAGGTATTCCATTAGTGGCTGGGATAGAATTAAAGGGATTTAGTGGTGGCGCGTCATACCACATGAATTCTACATTTGACCCAAATAATCTAAATTTTAGTGAACCACAGGAAGATTTTCAAAATTTTTCGCCAGATTTGGGTGTTGGTTTTTCTGGGATGACTTACCATGTTAATATGGGCATAGGATTAGGCATAAAAGCTGGTGCAATGTTTACACTAACTGGGAAGGAGAAAATTTTTAATGGGGCTATTGAAATAGGTATGAAATTTTATGAAGGTAGTGGTGGGCTTGCCGAAGCATATATTGTAGGTATTGGTCAATTTTTAGCAGACATTAATTTGAATCTGCCAATAAAAAATCCAAAAACTGGTAACGAATCACCACCGATAGAAGTCGAGTCTGTATTAAGTGCTTATATATTTCTTAAATGGTTGCCAGGAAAAATTTCGGGTACATTGGAAGCGTTTTTAAATGCTGGACCAGTCAAAGGCTCATTGGGCAATAATGGTAAACTTGTAAATGTAGATTTAGAATTTACTTCAGGTGCATGGCACGTATATTTTGGACATCCTGATTATGGTAAAAGATGCGGAATAAAGATAGATTTTGGGTTTGTTAATGTTGAGTCAAATGCATACTTCTGTATGGGTACACAAATACCAGACATGCCGGAACTGCCTCAAGAGATTCAAGTAATGTTGCCAAATGTCAAATCAAATAAGTCTCTAAGAGGAGGGGGGGGTGGAATCATTTTTGGCGGAATGGTTAAAGCAGGTCTTCATTTGGATTTAATAGGAATTGTACAAGCTAATGCTGAAATGATAGCTGGGTATGATGTTATGATTAGACAATATCAAAATATGTCATGCAATGGAAAACAGATTGGAATTAATGGATGGTATGGCGCAGGTCAGCTCTATGCTGCTATAAACGGCGAGCTCAAGTTTGCAGGTATTAATATGTTAAAGCTAGGTATTGGTGCCGTATTGCAGGCAAGATTACCAAATCCAACATTTGTAGCAGGTACTATTGGAGTTTATATAGATACATGGGTACTTTCAGGTAAGTTTGATTTGAGTATCTCAGCTGGGCAAAATTGTAACATTACATCATCAAATCCAGATAATAGATTAGGGATGGAAGTTATTCAGTCTATTAATCCTTTAAATACTGCGGAGGAGGTAAATGTCGATATTAAGCCTCAAGTTGATTTTGCTTTAGCAATAGACAAAATGATAACAATTAAAGATTTTAACGGAAATGATAAAAAATATTTAGTTAAAATTAAAGAAGTATCTTTGGTTTATGATGGGACAAATGAAAAAATTAAGTTCACCCAACAGTGGAATCTTAAAAAGACCTCATTAAAACTTGTACCGATATACTTTTTACCACCGAATCATGCTATTAAAATGACAGTATTAGTTGAAGTATTTGAGGGGGGCATAATAGTATCTACTGAGGAGAGGGTTGTGAAATTTACAACTGGTGGGCCATTGGAGGTTATTACTGAGTCAAATATAAAATCTACTTATCCAATGAATGGGATGCAGAATTTTCATAAAGATGAAGTTGATAAAGAGTACATTGAGCTAAATCAAGGAGCTTATGATGTCTTAAATCAAGAGGATTTTAACCTTTTTATTAGGGTCAATAACGATATAGAGATTCCAGTAGTAATTAGCAAGAACTCTTCGTTAATAGAATTTGATATTTCTTCTTATTTGTCACCTCAAACAAACAACAAAATTGATTTAGTTCGATTACCAAAGACAGCCTCAAAAGGAGAGGAAGGAACAGAAACAATATTGTATACTATAGATTTTAGAACTAGCAAGTATAATAAATTTTTAGATAAGATGGTTCAGCTCAAACAAAGCCCTATAGGGTATGAAAATGGTATGATGTACAGAACGAGTGATGAGCCTTTTGATGGATTTGACACAGGGGGATCAAATAACAGATCAGCGGTAGTTGTAGTGCCTGTAAATATTCCTTATGATTATAATAATCTACGATTGATTGCAGCTAATGGATATATGGATAATTATACTTCAGAATATTACCCTGGTTCTAAAGTTAGAATAAACATTCCATTATTAGAATATAAACCATCTTACGCAGGCGACCCTAATGGTATCACTACTAATAGACTTGTTAATAATAGCAGAGGGTATTTAAAAAGTTTCTACGAACCATTTATAAATGGAGTAAATGGAGCGGTTAATACCATGATTGAAAATGGTTTTGTTCTAGATGCTAGTGTTGGATGGAATTTATTTTATAGTTATTATCAAGCCAATCCAGGTAAAATAGCATTTGGTCAACCAAATGTCGAGGTTTCTTACTTTTTGCCAAATGGTAAACGGGTATCTTTTACAACAATAAATTTCTAATTCACATAAATTAATATAATGAAAAATTCATTAATAACAATATTACTAGTTATATTTTCATTTGTCATGGGTTTCTCTCAAGATGGCGTTATCAAAGTTATATCTCACTACCAAGATAATAACCTATGTTTTCGTCTAGGTGTAGATATATATAAAGATTATGAGAGTATCAAAATGAACGGCCTTAATATCAGCAGACGAACTTTGATACAAGGTAATGATACATTAAGTAAGGCTGATCAGTTGCTATCAATTGTTAACATTGCAACTGGAATGAAGCCTAAATCGGAGCAATGGATGATAGATAGCTTACCTGATACTGAATTCAGTACCTTATTGAAAACAGCATTATATGCTCCGATGGATGGAGCAAATATTAATTATCAATCGCCTAGATTAGTTGATGCTGTAAATCTAGAAAAGACAAATGAAGGACGATTATTTGGTATTATGTTTGCTGTAGAAAGCGATTTTAATCTAGCCAAAGCAGCTGCATTAGGTGTTATAGATGAAAGCGCTCAACCTGGACGATTGTATCAATATACTTTTTCAGTAAATGATACTACTGGGCAAAACATAATAAAACCCATCGCTATAAATGTGTCAACTTTTGTTGAAGATTTATTTAAACCAATAGTTAATCTTAGAGCCGAAGGTCAGCCTGAAAGTATCAAACTTCAATGGGTTAAAACTAATGATACAAAATATTCTAGTTTTAATATATTTAGATCATCTGATGGAAATGAGTTTGTAAAAATAAACCAAAAGCCGTTTTCATTTTTTAAATCAGATGGGATGGATTCAGATTTCATTACATATACAGACAGTGTGGATGCTGGCACAACTTATTATTATAAAGTTTACGGTCAGACGCCATTTGGTTTTAATAGTGAAGAGTCTTTAGTGGTAAATGCAACATCTACATACCCCCGAATTGACAAAATGTTTGTTGAAATAGCTGATATTGAGGCTACTATGACAGAAGTTAATCTCACATGGGAATTGGTAGAAGAGGATAATTTTGTATTGAACGGCTATAATGTTTATAGATCTGATAATTATGATGGCACTTATACCAAGTTAAATACAAATATTTTACCTACCCAACCCTTAAGTTTTACAGATAATGCACCAATTGCAATTGGGTATTACATAGTAGAGGGGTTTGATTCTCATGATTACATCTATAAATCAACCCCCAAAATGGTTTCGTTGCCAGATAGTATTCCACCTAATGCACCGACAGGTGTCGTAGCTCAATATTATGGAAACTCTAGAGTAGATATAGTATGGGATGAAAATAGTGAAGAAGACTTACTGGGATATAGAGTTGAGATGTCAAATCATAGATATGGCACATTTATACAAATAACTAAAAATCATATTGATGCTACTACCTACACTCATTATACCGATCCTAATGTCGTATCTGATAGCATATTTTTTAGAATTTTTGCTCAAGATAAACGAGGTAATTATTCTCAAAGATCTATAGCAGAGGGCTGCAAAAGACCAGATATAGTACCTCCAGCTAAACCAAATTTCGCTTTAGGAATGGCCTCCCGAGAAGGTATAAAACTAGGTTGGTCGTATAGCCCAACCAAGAGTGTAATAAGTTACAAATTATTAAGAAAACCTGTAGGTACTCCTACATGGACTACAGTATTGAGTTTTCCTACAGAGGACAAAGAATTGTATATGCCTACAGACTCTACAGAATATAATTATGTGGATACGACTAAACTAGAATATAGACCCTATGAATATAGTTTTATAGCAGAAGAGGCAAAAGGTATATCCGCCGCATCAAACTCAATGGTTGTAACCCCACTACCTGTAGTAGTTACGGCTTCTACTATAAAAAACTTTAGTATCAGTGAAGAGCTAATAACAGGCAAACCTAATGCGATAATTCAGCAGCAAATAGAAAACCTGCGAACTGCTCAAGGCTCATCGAGGTTTAATGCAAGCCTTAATACTAAACATAATATCAGGTTAATCTGGGCATATAATTTGGATCCAAATGTGCAAGATTTTCAAATTTATAGAGCTATTACGGGTAATGAAATAATATTATACAGAACTATTACATTAGCAGAGGCTATGGGTTTAGATCCTAATACCGAAGAAGTAGTTGTAACTGAAGATATGGGCCTAACTGATTTCAGTATTCTGGATAGTGATTTAATGACTGGTAGAACTTACACCTATCAAATAGTTGCGAGACATAAAGACCTAAGTTCAACATCTCGAAGTATGGCTTTGAGTAAAAGAATAAATCCATAATCAATGTATAATGTAAAGCAGAATAGAGCTTTACTATTATAAATTTAAAGCAATAAAACTTCCTTATTATGCAATCATCAATGACATTTAGAAATAGAATAATTAGCTTTCTATTTTTTATATTATGTAATATTACGGGGTACTCTCAAAATTATGAGGCACTTACTGACGCCACTGGATATGATTACTCAACCTCAGAAATCAATGGCCTAGAAACTCAGGCAGCGAGACTTAATTCTATATTTGGTTTTACATCTCAGCAATGTAAAGTCTATACTTTTGGATATTATGTGCATTCGAGTTCAGCGCCATTTGGGACACTAGAGGCGCGACAATGTGCAAATCAGGTGGCAACATCAAATAATTATTTTATGCTTATAGGAAAAGTATTGAATAAAGATGGCAACTTTGAAAGGTTTGATGTTACATTTAATTTTCCTACTGGTGGTGCATTTGCTTGTTTTAATGATAGGATGCGTTCAGAGTTGGAAAATCTACTAAACACTACAGCTTTCAATTTAAAAAATACATCTCCTTTAGCTTTTCCATCTCCTGAAAACATAGTTAAAGAAGCGGCTGACTATTTTGAAATACTCAAAAACTGTCCTTCATGTGCCACACAAAATGGAGATATTTGTTTTAAATCTTCATTTGAGGGTATTGACAAGATGTTATTGGGACTTGGATTTAGAAAAACATCTACAAGCGTGGTTAGGGAAAGTCCTTGGCCAATGGGTGAAGATGGTATTTTTGATTATGTACAAAAGGAATTAAAAATAGATGGAGGCGATTATCATATACCAGACCAAATAGTTGATAGTAAAAGAGCTTTTGAAGCTGGAGCTATTGTAACTAATGAAGATACAACTATGGCAGCTTCTGGGATTAATGGTAGAGTATATATTTTTAAGAATGAAAATTTTGCAAATGGGGACTGGGATGGAATGCAAGCCATTGCTGCATCTGTTGATTATGTAGAGTGTTGGGTATTATTAAAGGATAGTAACAATCAATATTGGCTTTACTCTAGATTTTCGTTTGGTGCATTTAGTCCTCCTACAGCTGATGGGGGATCTGCTGTTAGAGGTGAAAACAGTGGAAGTAGATCAGCAGCACTGTCACCTTGGGGCGCAGCATTAAAATTACTTGGGAATGCTGCTATCGATGCTTGCTTGCAAGCTGTTGGAAATAGACTCACTGATGAAAATATTAATAATTGGACATCAGCCTTTAAGTCTGTAAACTATATGGGAGCGACATGGGAAGGTATTTCAAGTCTACTGCCATGGAAAAAAAGTAAGGCTGCTTCGACTCTAATGACAGCCATAGGAAAAGGGTTTATTGTTGTTGTAAGTAAAGCAACATCTGATCAATCTTATACTGCAGAAGAAGGATTAAGAGATTTTCTATGGGCTATTGGCGAAAGTGTATTATCCCAAATCATTGGTGAAAAATTAGCTGCAAAAATACCTCAAGCTATTTCCGGATTAGTTAGATTTGTAGGTAACAGTTCTGGAACATCCGCAAAAATAGGTGCAAAATGCTTCTCTACAAACTTAATGAAATACGGTTGCTTCACTGGAAGCATACCAGTGTATACATCATTAAGCAGTCAAAAACTAATAAAAGATGTCGCCCTTCATGATATTGTGCTAAGTCAAGGGTCTATCAATAAAAATAATTCTGCTGATGTAGATTTACTATCAATAAACGAAAAAAATACTTTCAAATTAAACGCAGTATCTTTTGTGTCACAAAATGGTACACACTCTTGTCAATTATCACTGAATGATGCATCTCTAGTTGAGTATGAAATTAGAGCCATTGGTGACAGTGCCTTCTTATCCATCCCTGAACAAGGTATAGATGGCATATATACAGTAACTGATATTCGTAAAATTAATCCACCCAAAATCCCGGATGATGATAACCTAGCTGATGACTTTGTTTTATCACCAGTAACAGCTATCTTTGCCCACACTTCCGATGACGTTTGGAAGTTAACATTTGAGGGAGTGGAGGAAGTAGAGGTGACATCGATGCATCCATTTATGGATGCTGTATCGGAGACTTGGAGACCGGTAACGTGGCTCAATGTCGGTGATGCTGTCAAAACCAAGGAAGGAGTAGCAGTACTAACCTCCAAAGACAAGCTGGATGGCATACATACGGTGTATAACTTTACGGTGGAGGGTACCCACAATTATCATGTAGGCAATGTAGGATATCTGGTACATAACTCTTGTGGGGATCTGGATAAGCTGGCCGATAGGGTTTTAAACGATTTTAGCACAACACTCAAGAAGAATGAAATTGCTACTTGGTGGGCAAAAGGATTTCCAGGTTTTTTTATTAGAGGTACATTTTTTGAAAGGCTGGTGGCAAAATCGAAATTTTATTCTGGTTGGAAATTAACTCATCACAGTTTTAAATTAGTAGATTTCATAAAGGTGGATAACAATAAACTGTCTGTAATAAGTATGAAGACAACAAATACAACTAATGTAAATACATGGATTTCAAATAATAGGACACATCTAAAAGATTTGGAAAAAGGTCAAATAAAGGATTTGCAAGGAAGCCCTTTTGCAGATCATAAGCAATTAGATATATTTATTAGTGATACTAATTGGAATGAATCTTTAAGGGATGCTTGGGTTCTTGAAATAAAAAAACAATTTAAAGAAATAACATTAGTTAGGGTTACAACAATTGAAAAGGCACTTAAAATTAATTAATTATCGTAAAATGAAATTATATATCGAAACAAAAGAAGGAATTTACAAAGCTGATTTTCTAAAAGTAATGGAAGTTAATAACTTTTTAATTAATGCCATTGACTGTGAAAGACACAGTTCCGATAACTTATTCAAACGGTATAAAACCATGATGTTAGAACAGAAAATAAGAAAAATTATAA
>Ga0105045_10001829_pt1 | contig 17588 bp, 12 predicted proteins | sample MAT02_FD_78089 | JGI IMG/M metagenome (GOLD analysis project Ga0105045, IMG submission 78089) | Freshwater microbial communities from Lake Fryxell liftoff mats and glacier meltwater in Antarctica - MAT-02 (megahit assembly) | ecosystem: Environmental > Aquatic > Freshwater > Ice > Liftoff... | reverse complement strand
TAAAAAAGTTCCTAAAGAGTTATTTGAAGCAATAAACCTTAAGCCTTGTGATTTTCACCCTGAATGGAACTACACAATCCAACCGAATTCTTCAATCCTAAATATTATTTAGTCTAACCTCCTTAGAACTATTTTATCGAAACTTAAGTTTTATTTTGCTGATTGTTTTTCTGTTGTTTATATAATTGCTTTATCGCTGTCAATATAACTCTTAGCTTTTCTTTGTATGCGGATTTAGAAAGCACTTCAGACTCGCCATGACCTGCGAGTGTACTACAGGCGCCTTGTAAATTAGATCCATTTGGTAATTTAAAGCGTAATTGTTTATGAGATCCTTTTTCTGCTACCACCTCTAAACCACACGATGCCATTAATTTAGCACTAGCTCCTGAGTTTTTCGATGCAACAAACTTATTTAAGTTGGTTCTGATTTTTTTAAGGTCAACCTTATCACTTGAAAGAGGATCCCTTTGATCTAATTTATCTAATTTGTCTAATTTATCTAAATATTTCTCAATGGCTGCTTTTAACTGCTCAGTTGATTGAGTCATTTTCTGTTTATCTTCTATTGGCTCGTCTTTAGAAATGGAAGGCAGAGACAATGCTTTGAGTTTTTCTATTTCTTTTCTGAGCTTTTGATTTTCTTTTTCTATTTTTATATTGCGTTGCTGTAACTGTTTATTATCCTCTTCTAAAGAAAGTGTTTTAGATTTTTCATTACGACGTTCTAGTTTTAACTCTTCTTTTTCTTTTATTAAAGAGCTAACTTTTTCTTGTGTACTTTGCAACTCTTTTTCTAAATGAACAACCTCTTCACTTTTTTCAACTTCATCTTTTAAAATCTCATTAATAGATAAATTTTCTAGCACAAATAGTCTTTGCCAATTTCTTAAGCACTCTTTTGCTTGCTCAGAACCTTCTTCAGCAGCTATTTTATAATAGTTAAGAGCAATTGTTAATGGCAGTTCTGTACACTTAATCTGATCCCCTTTCTCTTCATAAAGTTTCGCTAAATTGCATAAAGCACGTATGCGTCCTTCTTTATCTTCCTTCTCTGTATCTTCTGCTATGCCTGAAAAATAGTTGCGGTCGGGCAGAACTAATGCTTTTTTGAAATAAGTAATAGCTGTTTGTATCCAAGCTTTAGGATCTGTATGATTTTCATTTTGATAAATTTCACCTATACGGTTATAACCTTTTGGTGAATTGGCTTTTTCATAATAGAAAATAGCTCTTTGTAAGTCTTTTTCTACACCTTTGCCAGTTTCATATAGGGCAGCCAAACCCATGAACGGTTCTTCTAGATTATCACCTTTTTTTTTGGAATCAATTGCTTGTTTATAGTATTTAAATGCCTTTAAAAAATTTTGCTTTATTTCATTTTGACCTCGGTTATAAATATGTCCTATAGCTTTATAACCAGCGACCCCTCCTATTTTTTCGTAATAATCTATAGCTTTACTTATATCTTGTTCTACACCTAACCCCTTTTCATACATTTGTGCTAGAAATAATTCGCTAATATTAGAATTCGGTGTCTTTTCACTTTGTGTAAAATATTTAAAAGCTTCTTCATAATTTTTTTCTAAACCTAATTCTCCTCGATAATAACAAATTCCCAACATAACGAGAGAACGTACATGTTTTTCAGCAGCTGCTAATAGAAAATATTCAAGAGCTTTTTTGGGAGGCCAAACGGTGCCTTTCCCTTCTAAACACATGCATCCCAAATGATGTAGAGATTTCAACTGATATTCATTTGAACCTCTTTTATTTATTTCAGAAAAAAATCTAAATGCTTTTGTATAATCTTGATATTGAACCGACGCATAGTGTATTTCTGCTAAAGCATATAAACATCGAAGTCGCGCCGTAGACAGATCTTCTTCAGATGGAATACCCTTTTTATAATAGTCTATTGCTTTTTCTATACTTCTAGCATGGTTATTATATTGATAAAGATCACCTAAAAAACTTGGACAGATGTGATTCGAACTTCTTATTGCTTTTTCGAAACAAGCAATAGCCTTTTTTATATTGTCTTCATCACCCATTTGTTGATAAATATCTCCCAGTTGGTAGTTAGCTTCTGCATAACATTCAAGATAACGACGAGTAACCAAAATATTATCTGTCTTTTGCAAACTTTTACAGATTTTATCCAAACTTTCTATGGATTTTTTAAAATAAGTAATAGCCTTTTCTCTATTTTCTTTATCGTCGATTCCTTTATAAATAACTGCAAGCCTGTAGTTATCTTTTGCATCATCGCCAGCATAAGTAGCAGCGAGATTCAAACATATGTCCGCTTTCTGCTGATTTCCCAATTTCAAATGAACCTTTCTTTGTTCCATAAAAGATTTAAAATTATTCACTTTCTTATAGAATATTAATGATTCTTCACCTTTTTGAAATGCATGTTGATGTATGCGACCCAGTAACAGATAAGCTTTGTCTTTAATCTTTGCTTCCATCTTTGACGCACCAATAGTTTTTTCACGACATTCTGTTGCTTTCGGGTAAGGAGACGCTTCCTCCTCTTTTATACATAGCTCTGCTAAAGCAAAATAGGCATTTACTAAAGGATTAATTTTTGGTTGGTCAGTAATAAATTTTTTAGCAAAAATAAATCTTGTCGTATAAACATCTACTTTTTGTTCTAGTGTTGGATCTAAAAAGAGACCTTCATCTGCTTTATAATATTCTTTATTTTCAAATTTACTAACCTTAAATCGGAAATCACTACACTTTTTATTATCAAAGCGGTAACCTTCAGGAACTACATCCAGATTATCTACATATATATTATTATCATTTTTACCGATAAGTGGATTCATGGCAATTAAACTCTCTTTTATTTAAATTAATTATTTCCATAGACTATAAAATTTATTAAACTTATTTACAATTTATTTTTAATAAATTGTAAATTTCACCATTTAATTCAAATTCGAAATAACTATTTTATAATAAAAATTAAGATTTTAGAAAGATTTAGTTTTCTTTAATTGGTAATGGAGTTAGCGGAGTTAGCACAGTCTTTCAGACTAATTCTATTTTTTTATACATACCCGGCGCGTTGCGCCGGGCTGTTGCAATTTCAGCCTGTCAGGCTATTAGTAAGGTTATTTGAGGCAATAATGTGTTTTATTGAATACTCTCTAAGGGTATAATAATCAACACATCTTGCATAAAAAACTTAATAGCAAAACACAATTGTCTTGATAGCCTGAAAGGTTAATTTTGCAACAGCCCGGTGCAACAAAGCCGGGTATGTTAAAAAATAAAAGATTAGTCTGAAAGACTGCGCTAATTGCTTAGAGAGTGTTTTATATTTTAATTATTTTTTTAAGTAAAATTGTAGGATGATAACAAAACCTCATTAAAATTACATTATCGGGATAGGTTCACTGATAAAAATCATTAAGTAAAATAGGAATAATTAAATTATTTAATTACCCCTATTAACAAATTAGTTTTTTTTATAGATTTCGAATTCTAACAAGCGAGAGTCAATTCCCCCATTATTAAAAACATGACGTCGACTTGCAGCCAGCCCCACTTCTTTGCATAATTCTAGACTACCTACAAAAATAAAAGCACGGCCAGGTTTGGCACAATTCTGCTTAATAAAATCTCCCAAAGATCTATAAAATGGACCTAAGTTTTTTACTTCTTCTAAACGATTACCATGCGGTGGATTTGTCATGATAAAATCAGGAGTGACTGAAGGAATAAAATCGCGAAAATCTATTTGTTCAATTTCTGCAATAGTGATCCCTGCAGCTTTCAAATTACTTTGGCAAGCTCTAATTGCTTGCGGGTTGTTGTCTAGTCCATAAAAATGATTAGGCTCTAAAGGAATACGTTGAGCATCAAAATTATTTTTGACTTTTAACCATTCTTCTTGCTGAAAACTTGGATGATGCATGAACGTCCAGTTTCTTCTTAGATATCCAGGTGGGGTATTGGAAGCAATTAACGCAGCTTCGATTAACAAAGTTCCCGAGCCGCAACACGTATCTAAAAAAACATTCTCTTTTTTATAGTTTGCTAATCTTAAAAGAGCTGCCGCTAAAGTTTCTTGTATGGGTGCTTCAACAGTTTCTTGGCGATATCCCCTTTTATTTAAAGGAGTACCTGAAGTATCAAAACTAATCAGGGCCACATTCTGGTTGATGTAGAGATTTAAATGCACATCTGGATCTTTTAAATCTACATCTGGACGCCATCCTTTTTTATCTCTGAGCTGATCGCAGATGGCATCTTTGACAACTTGAGCAGCAAACAAGCTATTGCGTAATTCACGGTGATGAACAGTAGAATCAACTGAAAACGTTAAATCTTTTTTCAAATAACTCGACCAGTCAATTTCTTGCACGGATCGATAGAGAGAACGTTTATCGTAACATCTAAAACGCTTAATTGGTAATAAAACGCGATTAGCCAATCGAGAAGCATAATTAATTGTGTAAATTGTAGACCAATCCCATTCACTAATGTAGACCCCTCTATATCCCATTTGAGCAGAAGTGATGCCAAGCTCACGCAATTCATCTAATAATAAAGGCTCTAATAAAGGAGCACAACTTACAAAAAGTTGTATATTTTCGTCATTCACAGAAGTATTTTCCTTTTTCTTAATTGTGCATAAATAAAATGACATCGCCATCTTTTACAATATAATCTCGCCCTTCAGCGCGTACTTTTCCCAATTCTCGTGCTTTCGCACGACCTCCATTAGCGATCATATCATCATAAGCAACAACTTCAGCGCGAATGAAACCTTTTTGAATATCTGAATGAATTTTACCTGCAGCTTCAGCAGCATTCATGCCTTGTTTAATTGTCCAGGCGCGTGTTTCAATCTCCCCTGTTGTTAAGTAAGTTACCAAGCCCAACATATAAAATGAGCTTTTAATCAACCTTTCTAATCCGGATTGATTGAGGCCTAAACTTTCCAAAAATGGCTTTCTTTCTTCAGGAGGGAGTTGAGCAATCTCTTCTTCTAATTTTGCACAGATGGAAATGACGCTATTGCCTTCTGCTTCTGCATAAACTCTGACTTTTTGTACAAATCCATTTTCTAAAGAAGGTAAATCCTCTTCCGAAACGTTAGCGACATACAACACTTTTTTAGCTGATAAGAAAGGATAACTTTGTAATATTTCTTTTTCTTCGTCGTTTAAAGTTAAAGAACGTACAGGTTGATTATCATTTAAATGTGCTTGAACGCGAACTAGGCAATCAATAACAGGTTGTAACTCTTTTTTGCTCTTGACTTGTTTTTCTAAACGTAAAAGTACATTATCGACCATCTGCAAGTCAGCCAAACGCAACTCTAAATTAATAATTTCAATATCACTAATTGGATCAACTTTACCGGCCACATGGATAATATCATCTGATTCAAAACAGCGAACCACATGGACGATTGCGTCTGTTTCACGAATATTTGCTAAAAACTGATTTCCTAACCCCTCCCCTTGAGATGCTCCTGCCACTAATCCTGCAATATCCACAAACTGTGTGGCCGCATAAACAATTTTTTTACTATTAGATAAAGCTGAAAGTTTTTCTAAACGTTCATCATAGACTTCAACAATTCCGACATTGGGCTCGATCGTACAAAAAGGGTAATTTGAAGCAGCCGCTTCATTAGAAGTTAAAGCATTAAAAAGAGTAGATTTTCCAACATTTGGAAGGCCGACTATTCCTACAGAAAGATTTGTTGACATAATTTCCTTGGTCTTAATTTATTTTATATAAAGAGTACCATAGAAATTTAATTCAATCAACTCAGCAATGCCAATTAAAGCTTGATGCTAATTTTTATGCACTTTTCTTGAATAGGTTAGAAACGACTAGTCTCTGAGGATTCCTCTAAGTCAATTCTTCTTTTCTGAAAAAGCTTTTTTAAATTTTCTGTGGGTTGCTGCGTTTGAAAGCTTTATATCATAAAATTCTCTCTTTAAAAGAGGCCAAATCAAGATTAAGCTAGAGTCTTTTATTTAACTATTAGAACATCTTTAATATGTTTATATTTTTAAGATAATATCAACTTTAAATTATTTACTTTAATTTTGAATTACAGACCATCTAATCTAGAAAAATAATAATTAATTTTATTAAAATATTGTTTTAAAGTTGACACTTCATCTTAAGGAGCTGTATACTTATGATTGTATCAATTTGAAGAGTTCATCTAATTGGGAGGACTATGGGCGAAAAAACCGAGAAGGCGACCCCGAAAAAGCTGCAAGATGCTAGAAAAAAAGGGCAAGTTGCTAAGGCTCAAGATTTGCCTGGTGCTTTTACATTTATCGCTTCAGTTTCAATTATTTTATATTTATCTCATACACTTTACGTGCAGCTTTCAGATTTTATAGTCGGAACATTTCGTACTGTTGGGGAATCAACAGATTTGCAGGTGACTATTCTTGCTCTTTTTTATAAGGCAATCGAAGTCATTTTTATGGCAAGCATTCCTGTATTGGTGGGAGTCGCTTTTATTGGTGTGATAGTGACTTTTTTAGCAGTGGGTCCTGTTTTTAGCACAGAAGTTTTTAAATTTGATCCTAAAAAATTTAATCCGGTAAGTAATTTAAAAGCAAAATTTAAGGTTAAAACTCTTGTAGAACTCTTGAAATCTCATCTAAAAGTTTTTATTGCAGGCTATTTGATTTATCTTGTGATGTATAAAAGTATACCGGTGTTAATTCAAACAGTCAGTATGCCTATTGAAGGTGCTTTAGCTATTTTTAATATGTTTTTGATAGAAGTATTGATAAAAGTCGGTTTATTTTTTGTCGTTATTGCGGTTTGTGATTTTGCGTATCAAAAAAAATCTTTTGCGAATGAAATGAAGATGGAAAAGTTTGAAATTAAGCAAGAGTACAAAAATACGGAGGGTGATCCTCAAATTAAGGGTAAAAGGCGTCAAATCGCTCAAGAAATTGCTTATCAAGATGGTCCATCTGGTGGCGTAAAAAAAGCCCAAGCAGTGATCACTAATCCTACACATTTAGCTATTGCGATTGGTTTTGAAAAAGAAGTTGATCCCGCTCCATTTATTTTGGCTATGGGAAAAGATGGTCTGGCGGAACAAATGATTAAAGTAGCAATGGATAATCAAGTTCCTGTATTAAGAAATATTCCACTCGCGCATACTTTATTTGATAATGGTACAGTAGATACATACGTTCCTGAAGAGACATATGAACCTTTAGCAGACATATTGCGTTATTTAGCTAGCATAAATGACGATGAAGACGAAGAATAGAAAGATATTAAGAACTATAAGGGAGTAAAATTCATATGGAAACCCTACGACGCATACTCGATGGAATAACTGCGCGCATGGGCGGTGAACGCTCGATGGAGACAATCTCGCGTTCAAGTGATATTGTATTGGCAGTCTTTATTATTGGCATTTTAGCCATGATTGTTGTCCCTGTTAATCCCCATGTTATTGACTACTTAATCGCACTTAACTTGACCTCGTCCGTGATGCTTTTAATGGTTGCGCTTTACATTCCAAGTGCGGTGCATTTGTCAATCTTCCCCTCTTTATTGTTGATTACGACTCTTTACCGCTTAGGGTTGAACATTGCCTCTACCCGCCAAATTTTATTACATGCTGATGCTGGAGCGATTATCTTCCAATTCGGTGATTTCGTAGTTGGAGGGAATTTCGTAGTTGGTGGTGTGATCTTTTTAATTATTACTATCGTGCAATTTTTGGTTATTACAAAAGGTGCTGAACGGGTTGCTGAGGTTGCTGCGCGTTTTACGTTAGATGCGATGCCTGGTAAGCAAATGAGTATTGATGCCGATATGCGAGCAGGAATGCTTGATGCAAACCAAGCCAGAGAAAAACGTTTAGCCTTACAAAAAGAGAGTCAGCTTTATGGTGCGATGGACGGTGCCATGAAATTCGTTAAAGGTGACGCTATTGCCTCTATTATTATTACATTGATTAACGTCGTAGGGGGGTTAATTATTGGTGTCACTATGTTGGGAATGGAAACTGTTGATGCTGCTAAAACCTATTCATTACTTTCCATTGGGGACGGTTTGATTTCCCAAATTCCGGCGCTTTTAATTTCGATTACAGCAGGTATCGTGACTACACGTGTATCGAGTGATAAAGCTGAGAACTTAGGTAGTGAAATTTCTGGCCAGTTGCTTAAGCAACCCAAAGCTTTAATGCTCACTGCCGCATTTTTAATGGGTTTTAGTATTATTCCCGGTATGCCTATGGCACCTTTCTTGTTTGGCGCGGCAGCTTTAGGATTAATCGGTTATTCTCTTTGGTCGGCTGAACAAAAAAAATTGATGGCAGGTGGTAGTTCTAGTTCTATCTCGAGCGCTCAAGGCGGCAGTACAGACACTTCAGTTAGTGGTCACAAGGCGATTGCCGGTGGCGGGGTGGATAATTATGCATTGACTCTACCGGTTGTACTAGAAGTGGGTAAAGGCATTACTGTTGAAATTCAAAAAGCCACAAAAAATGGAGTGAATTTTATTGATCAAATGATCCCTAAAATGCGCCAAGCTCTTTATTCAGATTTAGGAGTACGTTTTCCGGGAGTACACGCACGCACGGATTCGCCTGTTTTAGATAAAGATGAATACTCCATTCACTTAAATGAAGTCCCTATCATTCGAGGTAAAATTCTTGAAAATCATCTTTTAACTAATGAATCTGAAGAAAATTTAAAACGTTACAATTTACCTTTTAACACTTATAAAAATTCTTTAGGTTTGCCTTCTCTTTGGGTCGATGTGAAACATAAAGAAGTTCTTGACAAAGCAGGAATTAAGTATTGGACAACTTTAGAAGTGATCATTTTGCATATTTCTTATTTCTTTAGGAATTATGCGAATGAATTTGTGGGAATTCAAGAGGTGAAAGCCATGCTGGAATTCGTTGAAAAATCTTTTCCTGATTTAGTTAAAGAAGTGACGCGTTTAATCCCGTTACAAAAAATGACAGACATTTTCAAAAGACTGATTCAAGAGCAAGTTTCTATTAAGGATTTACGCACAATTTTAGAGGCTTTAGGAGAATGGGCACAAACGGAAAAAGATACGGTGCTTTTAACAGAATACGTGCGTTCTTCTTTGAAGCGTTACATTAGCTATAAGTATTCCCAAGGCCAGTCTGTATTGTCCGTTTATATTTTAGATCCAGAGATTGAAGACATGGTTCGTGGAGCTATCAAGCAAACTTCGGCAGGCTCTTATTTGGCTTTGGACCCCGATTCAGTGCAACTCATTTTGCAAGCTGTGCGTAATACTGTTTCAGCTCCTCCTCCTGGTGGTCAACCTCCTGTTATCTTAACAGCGATTGATGTAAGACGTTTCGTACGTAAGTTAATTGAAATGGAATTTCCAGATACCTCTATTGTTTCATACCAAGAAGTTGTTCCAGAAATACGTATTCAACCTTTAGGAAGAATTCAAATTTCATAATAATCCTTTAATCAGGTAGATAATAACTATGAATGATATTTCTCTTGCTAAACATTTGGCTGTCGAAGGCGTTAAATCGGAAATGGTTGATGAAGCTTTGGCTGATGCAGTCCAAGAAGATGCCCAAGCAGCTTTTTCAAGTAAAGCAGATGCTAACAATATTACTGCTCGTGTTAAAACTAAAGAGTTAAAAGCAGAGGGTAAAGAAAAAACTAAACTTGTTGAAAAAGTTGAAAAAGGCCTCTTTACCCGTAAAGAAACAGACAATTTAGCGAATGAATTTTCAAACAGAGAAGGCAATCAAAATTACCTTTTGCCAGTAGCTGCTTTAAGTGCATTAGCAGTACGTCTAGGCGACACGATTAATCCTGATACTTCTTACGATGATTTAGTCGCTTTAATTCGTAATGAATTGACAGAAAATAATAAACGTCCTGACGTCTCTCAAGTAGATAAAGCTTTTGATTTTTTGTTGGAAGTGGTCCAGACAAGATTGAATATTGCAGAAGGATTGCAAGCGACTGAACTTGAAAAACTCCAAGATAATATCTTGGGCATCAAAGCACGCCATTATGAGTTATTTCGCGTTGAAATAGAAACGGCTCATAATATTATCGCAGTTGCGCATGTGCTTGTTAACCAAAATCGGACCACAGCGGAAACACTCGATCATTTAAGGCATATGATCGATCAACCACAAAGTCCCCATGAAAAATTCAAATATTACGTGGAAGAAAAAAAATATACTTATGCGGAAATGAAAGAAGAATTTTCTTTATCTCTAAATATGCTTGGCAATCTGATGAAGCAAACTAATGTTAATCCCCATGTTCAACTATTAATAAAGGAAACTCGAACACTTCAAGCAACATTAGGAGTTTATAAACAAGGTAAACGTGAATACGAATCCCTATATGTGCATTTAAAAAATACAACGGGTATTTTTGCATGAATAAAGAAAATTTTAAAAGGCAGATTGGTTTTGAAAAAGTTGCTGGTTTATTTTTTAATATTTCAGAAGAACGTTACCCTGTTGCCGATAAAATTTTACAAACCATTTCTAAAATTGTTGATCCGTTAACTCGCGATGATTATGAAAGAATCGTCATAAAAATTTCCCTCACTAGTGCTCTTAGAAATATGGTCAGGGAAGTCTCCCCCACTTTACTCTACCGTTCAATTCAACATCGAGATGATTTATTGGCAGCAATCATTGAAGCTTCTGAAAAGTTAGAAGATGATTTAGAAGATTTAGAAGAGAGCTTCGAAGAAGAAACAGAGGGTTAACCTGATTTTTAGTCAGACTATTTTTTTTCATTTCATGTCCTTTGAAAAAAAGTACTTAAACCTATTTGAATTATATGTGACAAACCTTTAAAAATAGGTTATTGACACATTATGCAATTTCATTAGGTTTAACTATGGTCGAATCCCATTTAGATAATTTATTAAAAGTTTTTGAACCCTATTTTAATTGTCCCTTATCCGCCGATGCTCTACAAACCTGTCTGATCAAATTAAAAAGCGGCATTAAGATACAAATTGAGCTGAACAATTATGGCCTTATCTTGATTGGCTGTGAATTTGATTCAGTTCTTGGTCGTTATCAAGACTTATTGCTCAAAGAGGCGTTAAAAGCTAATCATCTCCATTCCCTGGCTTCCGGCTGTTTTGGCTTTAGTCGAAAAAATTCTGCTTTAATTTTGTTCAAATTTGTTGACCCTCTTGATTTAAAACCAAACGATATTTCCAAAATCCTCGATCCTTTTATTATTAAAGCTAAACTTTGGAATGAGGCAATCAAAAATAATCTTTTGCCAGCTGTAAGTGACACTAAAGAAGAAATAAAAGGGCCTAAACTCTTCGGCTTATAACCTCAAATAAATTAATGATTTAATGATATGAATACATCTAGACAAATAGATCCTTCCATTTTTACCCACTCACCTGCCGGAAGGCAATGGGAAAAAATTGGCGTAAAAGATCATCACGGAATAGTCGTTCCGTTATTTAGTTTGCACTCAGCTAAATCATGCGGAATAGGTGAATACACGGATCTTTTTGCACTTATTGAATGGTGTCACTCGACGGGCTTAGATATCATTCAATTTTTACCGCTAAATGATACGGGTTTGGGAACAAGTCCTTACAGCGCCCTATCGGCATTTGCTCTGCACCCGATTTATTTAAGCTTAGCTTCTTTACCCAATTTAGATCAATCTCCCGAATTACGTAAAGAAATTAAAATTTTGCAAAATAAGCCGACTCAATTTCGGATTGATTACGTAGATGTTTGGCAAAATAAAAAACGTTTTATCCGGCAATATGTTCGAGAATTAGGAGAGCCACTTTTTCAAAGTCAAGGTTATAAAGATTTTTACGAACAGTCTGTGTGGCTAAAAGTTTTTGCTGTTTTTAAAACCTTGAAAGTCATTCATGATTGGAAAAGCTGGGAAGAATGGCCAGAAGAACTTCAGCACCCTAACCCCTTGTTACTTGATCAGCTAGGTGAACAACATCAAGATGAAGTAAATTTGCATTGTATGATTCAATATCTTTGCCATCAACAACTTCAAGCGGTTAAATCCCATGCAGAAGCCAACCAAGTAAAATTAATGGGAGACATCCCGATTTTGACATGTCGAGACAGTGCAGATGTATGGTACCACCGTGATCTATTTGATCTTAATTTTTCGGCAGGCGCTCCTCCCGATTATTTTAACGTAGACGGTCAAAATTGGGGTTTTCCCTTATACAATTGGGAACAAATTTCAGAGCTAAATTTTAAATGGTGGGTAGACAGGCTACAAGTGGCCTCTAATTATTATCATCTTTATCGAATTGATCATATTGTAGGATTTTTTAGAATTTGGGCCATTAATCATGGAAAAAGTGGTAAGGATGGGTTTTTCATACCCAATGATCCTACTATTTGGGTTGAACACGGCCGTCGTATCATGTGGATGATGTTAGAAAAATGTGAAATGTTACCCATAGGTGAAGATTTAGGCGTTATCTCACCCGAAGTTAGATCTTGCTTAAGCATGCTAGGGATCTGTGGAACGCGTGTCATGCGGTGGGAAAGAAAATGGCTAGAAGATCAGTCTTACATTTCTTGTAGCGATTACCCCTTAGACAGTATGTCAACTGTTTCTACTCATGATTCTGAAACGTTAAAAATTTGGTGGCAAAATCATCCTGAAGAAGCTTTACTTTTTTCAAAAATGAAAAATTGGGTTTACCATCCTCTTTTAAGCGAAGAGCAACATCAAGAAATTTTATATGACTGCCATCACTCTAACAGTTTATTTCATGTTAACTTATTACAAGAATATCTCGCCCTTGTTCCGAATTTGCGTTGGCCCAATTTTGAAGAAGACCGAATTAACACACCTGGTACATTTTCCGACCTCAATTGGACAGTTTGTTATCGCCCCACTCTACAAGAAATCATTGAAAATCAGGAGTTAAAGTCAATTATTAAAGAAGTAATTGAAAAAAAATAAATAAATTTATAGACAGTTTTATCAACTTTAGTTGTAATTCAATTAACGTTCTAATTGACACTATTTGCTTGTCAATCCATTTTTAAAATTTAACTTTTTAAATTAATATAAAATTTTTCTTTTAATTTGGAATAAAAGCTAGGATAAAAATGAGTCAAGTGGTTCTGTTTATTAAACCTAAACATAAGGGGTGTGTATGAAAAAAGCTATGCTATTATTTTGCATGTTGGCTTCAGTAAAGATGATTCATGCGGATGTACGAGAAGATATAACAACAACAATGGCCAAGAATAATATAAGCCAAACTACTACTAAAGAAGGTTTTTTTCCTATTTTTAGAGGAGCGAAAGGAGCTACAGGTGCTACAGGCCCTGCAGGTCCTAAAGGTGATATTGGTCCAGCAGGTCCGGCAGGTCAAAAAGGTGCAAAAGGTCCAGCGGGAGAAAAAGGAGAAAGAGGCTATGCGGGTGAGCGTGGACTAGCAGGTCCGGCGGGCAAAGCTGGCCCAACAGGCCCTAGAGGTCCTAAAGGCACTTTATCTTCTTCTGGTGCAGATTTATTCACAACGGAAAATCGCATTTCAATTTCTGGCAGCTTATTTACACATTTATCAGCTAAGGACGTCACTACATTTGGAGGAACTCAATATATTCCTTCGGAAGGATCTATTAGTATCTCTGCTGATGGCTATTATTTAATCTCTTACGGAGCATCTACTAACAATAGCTCTCCTTTAGAATTATTTAATCAAACAACTCAAAAGGCTATTGCTGGATCACTCATTGTAACAAGTAATGATCAAGAATTATCTGGTCGTTCTATCATCCGTTTACTAAAAGACGGGGATCGCATCAGCTTGTGCAGTCCAACAGTCCCAGGTATTGCTTTAGCTTCACCACCAATTTCAATTTTGGGTGAACCTGTCACAGCTTACTTGACAATTAGTCTATTGAGGGATGCTGATTAATCAGTGCAGATTCATAAATTATTCAACTCTGCTTAGTCAAAAAGTTGTTTAGAATTGACTAAATGGGTGGCTGTATTTACAACTACCCATTTTTCTGTATTTTTATCTCAAATTTCATAAGTTTAAATTCATTCCTCTACCATTTTTTTCATTTAAATTATTATCAAAGCTGCTACATTTTTAAGCATGGAAAATTGAATTTATCAATTTTCATCTTTCTAATTTTTGAATTTTAAGCAAATTATGAAAATCTTTTTTTATCTCATATTTTTTTCTTTTATTTCTTTAGCTAGCCAAGAGCCAAACGAAAAAAAGCTAAATTTAATTTACTCCGGCTTAGATACAACTTCTATTAAACAGCATTTAGCTTTTTATGAATTATACCCTGATAGTGAAAAAGGTAGGCAAGCACTAAAAGATGCTTGGAATATCATTACCAATGAAAACAACTTAAAATTTGCGATTAATCAATCCCTTCCATTTTCTACAAATTTTATTCATGCTTTAATCTCTTTGGTCAATAAACAAGATAAAAAGGAATTGCCTATTTTATCTAATGAACAGCTTCTTGAAATTGAAAAAATCGGTTTTGTTCTAAAACACAAACAATTAAAAGGCCATCGATGTTTAGATGAACAAGAGGTTTTAAAACTTCCTTATTCGCAAATCGATTTAGCACGTGGATTATTTCTGACAGAAATGGGAACAGATTATCAACGTATTCGTTCCTATGAAGCTCTGTTAGATATTATGGCACTTCAAATTATGGCGCGTTTACCAAAAAATGCTTCCCCTACACAAATTATTTATGAAATAAATTATCTGATTTTTGATGAAATGGAATTTCGTTTTCCTCCTCATTCAACTTTCAAAGAAAATATCGATAAGTATACATTTTTACCTTCTGTTTTAGATACACATCAAGGAGTGTGTTTAGGTGTTTCCATTATTTATATCTGTTTAGCGCAAAGGTTAGGATTAGAAATGGAGGCCATCACCCCTCCAGGACATATTTATGTAAGATATCGAGATGAGCATACAATTATTAATGTTGAAACCACAGCGAGAGGGATACATTTAGATTCAGAAGAATATCTTTCGATTGACACCCATGATTTACAAATAAGAAATGTTAAAGAAGTCATTGGAATGGCACATTTCAACCAGGCAGCTGTCTATTGGCAAAAAAAAGACTACCAAGGTGCTTACCAAGCTTATTTGAAGGCCCAGCCTTATTTATTCCATGATCCCTTATTAAAAGAATTTATGGGCTATACTTTACTTTTTATTAATAGAAAAGAAGAAGGTGAAAAATTACTTTATGAAATTAAAGACTCTATTCCTTCTTTTGCTATGACAAATAGCACAATAGCCAATGATTATTTTCAAGAAAATATAGATGCAGAAGGAATTAAAATCATTTTTCTCAATTCAGAAAAAGAGAGATCTGCTCTCTTAAAACAAAAAGATTCTATTGAGGCTGTATTAGAAAAATACCCTCATTTTAGGGCGGGTTTGATCCAATTAGCTATGATCTGGGTAAAATTACATCATCATGAGAAAGCCCTTGAAATATTTAAAAAGTATCACCGGTTAAATCCTAGTGAACCAGAAGTTAATTATTATCTCGCTATTTTATATTTTTCTCGCTTAAATTATACAGCTGCTTGGTATCATTTACAAAAATCAGAGAAGTTCGTAAATTCTAAGAATTACTACCCTAAGATTTTAAAAGAATTAAGAGCCCAATTATTAATAAAATGCCCGGAATGCACACAGGAAAACTATTATGAAAATTTATACACGTACAGGTGATACAGGAAAAACATCTCTATTTACAGGAGAGCGAGTCAATAAAGATCACGCATATGTGGAAGCTTTAGGTACTGTGGATGAAGGAAATTGTTATATTGGAACGGCGATCTCTTTCTTGCCTATAGATGCTTTACTAAATACAATAAAAAAGCAATTAGAACTCATTCAACATACTTTATTTGACGTAGGAGCTGCTATAGCCACACCAAGGAGTTGCGATCAAGACAAAAAAAAAGAAAAAACGCGGTTTAGCGCAGAAGGTATTGAGCTTTTAGAAATGTGGATAGATGAAATGGAACTTTCTCTTCCCCCTTTAAAACAATTTATTTTACCAGGCGGACACCCTGCCGGAGCATCTCTACACAATGCACGAAGCGTTATTAGGCGTGCTGAAAGATGCATCACTCCTCTATTACAACAAGGTGAAGTAGACCCAGCAGTATTAATGTACTTAAATCGGCTTTCTGATTACTTATTTGTTGCAGCCCGTTTTTTAAATCATCTCTTAAAAATACAAGAAACAACTTGGCAACCTCATAAATGCGTTTAGTAATAAACGCATTTAAAGCATTCGATTATACCTATATGATTAGAAAGTTTTTTCGACAAAGATAAAGTTCTTCTCACAAGTCTTGAGTATCTTTGTGTATGAGTAGGATTAAATCTTTCAATAGGGTTCGTTTTTCCTGATTCTTTTCAGACAGCTCGGTTTTGTAATCCAAGACTAACCTTCGTAGTCGGTTGAAAAATTTATCTGTATAAAAGGTGACTTATAAAAGTTTAGGCTAGCCTGACATCTGTAAGCTTTATCACTACCTAAAAATCCTAAGTGAATTCAGTCATTCTATCAGATTGTGCAAATGACTTAAATCCATTGTGCGCTAGCCCGTTTGAAACGCAGTGGAAAGCAGGGATGACTAATCAAATAGCATGCGAGCCGCGGCGAGCTGCGACAGAAATCTCAATAGACTTAATTAATCAATAAAAATTTTAATAGGCTGAGTAGTTAACCCAAGTTCGGTATTACTAAGTTAAAATAAAATTAATTGATTGAGCAATAACAAAACCTATTAACTTGAGTTCGAATCCTAATGGAGTGACGGCATGAATTTTTCTAGAAAGCAATGCCGTAATATCACTAAAAGCAGTTTCGATTTTTTTTACAGAAAAAATTTAGGTTTTTCCAATCTTCAAAAGATGATGTCTAAGGGAATTTTCTTTTCGCTCTATTATTACCCGAAATTGACGTTCCTTTAGGTTGTCTTCATATTCATAATAACTTAGTAATACCGAACTTGGGTTAGTTAACAACTAGTTACTAAATTATTAATTTTTAAACACAAATTTAATATAAAACAATTAAATAAATGCGAAGATAGTATTATCAGAAATTGATTTAACTACATTAGCGTTCCTCAATTTTGTTAATTTTATTAAGAAAGGTTTAAATATGAATCCTTTATTACGGACAGTAGGCCCTAACATAGCTCGGACAATTTGGGCTCCAGCTCCGCGCATACTTAATTCAATAAATTCAGGGGTATGCAAAGTTGCCCAATCACAATTACAATTCGATGCCCTGCATATTAGGAGCCAATCTATTAATTTAAATGAAAGAAATATAACATTCCAGACTCCTTTTATTACTAATACTAATAAGTATCCTAATTTTGTATCGAAGTTAGCAATAAAGAACTTAGACAACAATTCCACAGCTTTAGCAATACCTTCACCACCACCACCCCAACTTACAGAAATAGTAGAAAAACCAACAGGGCTAGCATTATTCCAAGAAAAACCAACAGGGCTAGCATTATTCCAAG
>Ga0105045_10001828_pt1 | contig 17589 bp, 14 predicted proteins | sample MAT02_FD_78089 | JGI IMG/M metagenome (GOLD analysis project Ga0105045, IMG submission 78089) | Freshwater microbial communities from Lake Fryxell liftoff mats and glacier meltwater in Antarctica - MAT-02 (megahit assembly) | ecosystem: Environmental > Aquatic > Freshwater > Ice > Liftoff... | reverse complement strand
TTACCCGAGGGCGGCATGTGTCCCCTTCGGTCTTTGGCCAATTTTTCGGATATGGCGGACGGATGGATACATTCTTTACGACCTATCTGCAGCCCCATGTGCTACGGTCGTCGCGTGGGCTGCAGGCCGCCCCCGAAAGCGCTATCGGGCAGCGCCTTTCGGCGGCGACATTGACTCAGTTCGACCGAGCAGAGGCCATCCGTCTGGCGTTCTTTGTCAGCGCTTCAATGGAGCCGGCAGTTGGCATGTCGGTGGCGCATCTGTCGTCTTCGCCCACTGTCGACCTTGCAGTGTTTTCGATCAACGGTGCGTCCATCCGGACCCAGCCCAATAGCACCCCGGCGCGGCTGGAATGGCCCGGTGCGGCCGCGGGCGTCGCGCTAGAGTTGTTTCCGGCGGAACGGGGGCGCGAATCTGCGATAAACATGGTCGATGGCCGGTGGGATATCGTGACCTTCCTGCGTCAAGCCCGAACCAAGGTCAGCGGCAATGTAGCCGATGTCACACAGGATATTGGCGGAAGGTCGATCACATACCGGATCGAATTCGACAGCACGACAGTGCCATTCCTTATGCCAGAGTTGCGCGACTTCACCTGTCCCACGTCTTTGGAGTGATCCCATGGCCATAGAAACACTCTGCATCGGCGTGTTGGGCAAGCACCCTAGCTATGGTGATTTTCTGCGTGCAGGCCTGACCGAGCAGACAGCCGATGCTGTGTCGGCCTGGCTGGATCAAAGTCTGGCCGCGCTACGCGATGATTTGGGAAATGACTGGGCCGGTTTCTGGGACGCAGCGCAAGATCTGCGGTTCTGGATCGGTCGGGGTGTGATGGGGCGGACGCTTGTCGGGGTGTTGCGGCCCTCGCGCGACAGGGTGGGGCGGCGCTATCCGCTGATCCTGATGCTGGAAGGTGCTGCCGTCCCGCCGCCTGTCATGGACACGGAGCAGGCGATCTGGGACAGCCTTGCCAGCCATCTTGACGCGATGACCCCCGGCGAGGGCGCTCGGGCGCTGCTGGATGGCCTTGCGCCATCGGCGATGGCCGAAGATGTCATTACCGCGTCAATCGGCCCCACGATCTGGGCACATCACCCCGAGGGTGACCTTGAAGCCCTGTTGCGCGCGGCGGCCAGTGCCGATGCGGAGCGCGCCTGCTTGACTCGATCTTACTGGTGGTCTCCAGGGTCGTCAGATCGGACGGCCGTCTGGCTAGGATGCCCCGGTCTGCCCGGAATGGCCGCTCTGGCTTGGTTGCTGGCGGGTGTTGCCGCCGATAAAAGCCCCGAGGTGTTTCAAAATGCATAGCAACGAATTCTTCCTTTTCGATACTGGGCAGGCCACCGACGTCGGCTGCCATCGCGAGGTGAACGAAGACAGCTTTCTGACCCGGCCCGACTATGGTGTCTGGGCGGTATCCGATGGCATGGGCGGTCACGCCGCCGGCGATTTCGCTAGCCAGACCATAGTGCGCGAGCTGAATTCAATTGGCGTGCCAAGTTCGGCCGAAGATCTGCAGGCGCGGTTCATGCAGCGTCTGACTCGCGCCAACGAGATCATCGTGCAACATGCCGTCGAATTGGGCTGGGGGACCATCGGCTCGACGGTTGTAGCCCTTTTGATCCATGGCGAGGAATATGCAATCATCTGGTCCGGTGACAGCCGGGCTTACCTGCTGCTGGACGGCCATCTTGTGCAGCAAAGCCGGGATCATACCGAGGTACGGGCGCTGCTGGATGCAGGGTCGATCACCGCCGAAGAAGCCGCGCAATGGCCGCGCAAGAATGTGATAACTCGCGCAATCGGTGTCACCGACTTTCCGCATTGCGACTCCGTGACGGGGCGGCTGCAGTCGGGGGCAGTTTTCGTTTTGTGCTCGGATGGGTTAAACGAACATCTGACGGATGCCGAAATTGCGCAGCATGCCGCCAGTTTGCCGCCACAGCAGTCGTGCAATGCGATGATCGCCGAAACCCTCGCCCGCGGTGCCCGGGACAACGTCACAGTGGTGACGGTCAACTGCCGGCGCTTGCCGCCGCCAGTTGCGAATGAGCTAAGCGAGGACGATATCACTGTGCAACTGGAAGGCGGAGTTGTAGGCCAATGACCCCGATCCCGAAGGGAATTGGGGAATCAGCCCCGGACGGGTCGGCCCCGGATGACGACGACCGCACACAGTTCGCGGCAGGCTCGGCTAAGGCGCGCCCTGTGCCCGATGATGACCGGACGCGGACTTCTGCACCCAAGATGCAGACGCCCCCCGCTGCCGGAAATGATGGCACCCAGTTTGTCCCGGCTACCTCCCGACGCGGCCCCCCTGCCGACACCCCGCCCTCGGCCTTCATTCCGCTGCAAACCGCCGGACTGCTCCCCGAAGACGCTGACATCACCCAGCCGCCCCCACTGGAGCGGCCGCTGACCGCCCACATCTCGGCTAAACCGGCTGCCGTGACGCTGGGAACTATGATCAACAACAACTACCAAATCACACATGTGCTGAAATCCGGTGGCATGGGCGAGGTTTTTCGCGGGGTCGAGATCGGCACAGGTGACCCGGTGGCGATCAAGGCGGTCCTGACTTACCTTGCCGAGGATGAAAAGGCGGGTCTGCTATTCAAGCGCGAGGCCCGAACTCTGCGCCAACTTTCGGACGAGGCAATTGTCCGATATTACAACTATGTATATGACCGCGATTTGAACCGCTATTTCTTGGTAATGGAATTTATCGAGGGGGTTTCATTGAAGGATCATGTTGCTGCCCATGGCGCAATTGCAGCACACACCGCGCGCACTCTGCTGCGGCGTCTGGCCAAAGGATTGTCCAAAGCCCACGCGCAACAGGTGATCCATCGTGATCTTTCGCCTGATAACGTGATGTTACCCGGCGGCGTGGTCGCCGAGGCACGGCTGATCGACTTTGGCATCGCCAAGTCGAATGTGGTCAAGGAAGGCACCATGGCCGGGCAATTCGCGGGCAAATTCAAATATGTCGCCCCCGAACAGCTTGGCGCGTTCGACGGGACGGTTACCCCCGCCACCGATGTCTATGGCTTGGCCTTGCTTATCTGCGCGGCGGTGATCGGTCAGCAGTTGAATATGGGTTCGAACGAATACGAGGCCGTCAGCGCCCGGATGTCCATTCCCGATCTGGGCGCGGTGCCGCCGGATCTGCGGCCGCTGCTGGCCTTTATGCTTGAACCCGATCCACGCAATCGGCCGGCGACCCTTGATGATGTGCTGCGCTATCTGGAACGGCCGGACCAGATTCCAGCCAGATATCTGGGTGGGCTGCCCGTCCCGCCGCCGCTGGAGGATAACCAGACGTTCAATGGTTCGTTGGTGACGCAAAGCACGGTAACCCACAATCCGACGCCCGGTTTGCAGGTGCCGGGCAGCATCGGTCAAACGACGCAGCGCACGACAATCTCCTTTCCCGTGGTTCAGCCGCTGGACGAAAGCTTCGACAAGGCGGGTGGTCGGCTTTTGTGGCTGATGGTATTGGTATTCGCAGCGATCTTGGGCGGGGCGGGCTGGTATGCCGGGACTATGGGCCTGATCGGTGTAGAGGGAGCGCAACGTCGGCATGCAACTCCCGTGCCGATCGACGGAATGCTGCCAGCGGTGCAGATTGCAACACGCGACGGGTTTCTGGCGACCTTTGAACTTGAGCCATGCAGTTTTGCCACGCGACTATCCTCGGGGCAGAATGCCGGCATGATCGAGGGGTATTCGGCCAGCGGCGCCGATTTCGTAGGCTTGCTAGCAGCTTATGAGACAACCTTCGGCAGCCGGCCCGAAATTCTTCCACGTCGCATCAGCCAGGCACAGTGCGCAGCACTGGATTTCGCGCGGTCGCTGCAGGGCCGCGCACCGGCGCCAGTGCAGCTTTTGATGTCGTCGGATCGGGTGGCAAGCGGCGGAACCGTGACAGCGTCGGTCACCACAACCGAGACGACAACGGCTTGGACAGTGCTGATCACACCGCTGGGCGAGGTCTACAACCTGACGGAACGTCTTACGCAAGCCGCCGACGGGCAGCAATCGGTCAGTTTTGGCTTGCAGATTGACCCCGGTAAAGACCCCACACCGCAGCTTCTGCTTGCCGTCAGTGCAGAACAGCCCCTGACCCGCGCGGCGGCGATGCGGGACGGCGCGCGCGCGGCTGACCTGTTGCCGGCAGTGCTGCAAGAGATCACAGCGCGGGGCGGTGGGGCCTCTGCCACGATAGGTTGGGTGCTGCTGTCCCCATCCGAAACGCTGCCCGCAGGCGAAACGCCATAGTTGCCCATGCCCGACAAATAAAACGGACCTACCGCTGCGCCAAACTTTGTAAAAAGGAAAACCCCGGCCATGACGACGGATGATTCCGCTGCAGACGAGACCCAGCCGCCAACGACCATGCTGCGGTTCGAAACCCCGTCCGCTGTCTATGCCAACATGCCACATCTTCCGCAGATGACCCAGCAGCGCCCGATGGAAACCGAAAACGCGCTCAACTTCCTGCTACGCCTTCGCGGCTCAACCACGCCTGAAGAGGCGATAACGTTTGTCTCGTTCGCGGTGCTGCCGAAGATGGCCATCTGGTGGGGCTACGAATGTCTGCGAGATGCCGCGCATGTGCTGTCTGCCGAAGATCGCGCGATGATGGAGCTAGTTGCCATTTGGACGACCTATCCCGACAATGAAAACCGTTACCGCGCCATGAAAGCAGCACTTTATGCACCCGTGCGCACACCAGCAATATATCTGGGGCTGGCAGTCGGCTGGTCAAGCGGTCAGATCGCCCCCAATGACCCTTCGCCCGTGCCCGCCCACCGCGCGCCTCGGGCGATCAATACGGCCGTTCTGTCGTGCCTTGCGCGCGTCGACTTGGCGCAGCGACAGGTGCGCCTTGCCCGGTTTATCAATCAGGCCACATTGCTGACTCGGTAGCGGCCGTGCGGACATCGGCTCGATCAGATCGGTCTTGAGATTGTTGCACGTCTTGTGCCAAGTTGGCGGGGGCGAGGCAATTCCAAACGGTGGAACCGTGAATGACCCTGACGTTGAGGATCGACAATTTTGACACGCTGGAGGACGGCGGCCCAACTTTTCTGTTTGTCGACCCACGAGATGCAAGCGTTGGCCGTAAGCGAGGAATGGATTGGGTCCTGCCCGATTCCATGAAACATGTCTCGGGCCACCACTTCGACATCACCTATGCTCGAGGGGCATACTTTCTTATCGACGTGTCCACTAACGGCACCCTCATTGAGGGCAGCCCGCATCGGCTGGACGGGCCCTGTTTGCTGAAGGGCGGAGAGCGGCTTCTGGTGGGCAAGTATGTGATTTCCGTGCAGGTTCGGACAGAAGCTCGCAGTGAAATTCGCCCCGAAGCACCGCAGCAGGTCTGGGGGGGTGGCGGCATACCGCAAGTCACTCCGTTTCGGTCGGCCGCCCCCGACGATCCCGATCCTTGGGATCTGGGGCCCCACGCGTCGTCACCTGCGCACGGCTTTCCGTCTTTGCAGGTGCCTTCACACATAAACAATGACTCAGCGCAGGATGTGGCGCAGCCTAGTCGGTCTGCAATTGGTGCAGCCGACATTCAAAGCCCCGGCGTTCCGCAACAGTCGCAACCCGTTGCGATTCCGCCGCAATTTGCTGATGATCCCGACAACGTGCCCCCCGGTTTTCGCGTGCCGCTGCTGCTCACCCCGCGACCGACTGTGCGTCCTGCCACACCACCCGCGCCGCCCAGCTTTTCACCCGTCAACTATCCACCACCTCCCGTGGTGGCCCCCGCTGCGCCATCATCTGGACCTGCTGCTTCCAGCGCCTTTGCCGCCGCGTTTTGCGAAGGGGCTGGCCTGAGCTCCGCCTTTGCGCAATCTGTCGATGCCGAGGCTTTGGCCCGCACTTTGGGCCAGGTTGTACGCATCACAACCGACGAGATGATGCACATGCTGCAGGACCGGGCGAAGGTAAAGCAGTTCACCCGCGGCGGCGAACGCACCATGCGTAGTGCCACCGGAAACAACCCGATGAAATTCATGGTGGATTCCGAACAGGCAATTGAGGTCATGTTCTTGCGTGCGCGCGACGGGTTCATGACTGGGCCGGATGGTTTCGACAATGCGCTGAAGGACCTGCGCGCGCATCAGATGGCTGTGTTCGCTGCGTTGCAACCTGCGCTTGCTGCGGTGCTAGCGGGCCTGTCACCCGAGGAGATTGACGGTGCGGAAACGGCCGGCAACATGCTTGGCGGTCCACGCAAAGGCAGGCTCTGGGACCAGTTTGTCCGGCGTTGGGACGAAAAGGCCAAGGCAGGCGACCATGGTATGCTTGACGAATTCCTGAAGGCCTTCGCACGGGCCTACGCCGGGGTCGTTTCGCGTGACGTTTGAGGGCTGCAACGTAACCCGGCACGCGCACGGGTCTGCGGAACACCGGTTTTGGAAATGAACGGCAGGTCTGGATGATACGCGATGCCTTGCTGCAGCCGGTTTCGCAGGATCAACCCTGCGGCCCTGACTTGAACCTCGAGATGGATCCTGAATTTGAGGATTATTACTTTGCCGCGCTGGGTCGGTTACCGGCCTTTTACATGCAACCCGGCGTCGTGCGGCCGGATAAGGAGGGCAGCCGTACACCGGACCGCGTGTTCGATCCGGCGGATGTCAATATCGCGGCTGAAGCTAAGGCGATCGAATCCCTGCTGGAGCGCAGCCGCGACCTGCGCTTGCTGGTGCTGCGCGCCCAGTGGGAGTGTCTGGCTGGTCGGCTAGCGCCCATGGCAGAGGTTGTGCAATGCATCGCGGCGCTGCTAGAAACTTATCCGGATCAAGTTCACCCGCAAACCGCGAAGGGCGCTTCAGACCGGCGTGATGCGATCAATGACCTGAACCAGCCGGTGGTGATGGTGCAGGCGATGCAGTTCGCCGGATTAACGGGCAACACCGAGGTGACGTTGCGTAAATTGCGGGTGGCTGCGGGGGTGAGCACCGCCTTGCAGCACGAAGTGGGGTTGTCGACCAACGCCCTGATGGATGCGCTGGGCCAGCCGTCCTACCGCAAGAAGGCCGATGACGCCCATGCTGCTGTCCTCACCCTTCTCGACGGACTGTCGCGCATTGAGCGGGCTTGCAAAATGAGTCCGACTGCCCCGTTTTCCCCCGCGTTTGACGACATCCGCAAAGTAGCAACCGCCGTTTTGCAAAGCATTACCGATGCCCGGCCCGATCTGCGGGGCAGCGACATGACTAATCTGGCAGAAGCTGCCGGCACCTCGGACGCTGAAAGCCCAACCGCCCCAGCAGACATGACTGAGGCCCCCAGACCGGCCGCTTTGAAGCTGGTTGCCGTCGTCAGTCAGTTGCACGCAAAGCGCCTGCTTGAGGCCAGCGAAATCTACTATCGTCGACACGAGCCGTCGTCGGCTGCACTGCTTTTGGTGACTCAGGCGCGTCTACTGATCGGTCGCCCGCTGGTCGAGGCTTTTGAAACCCTGTTGCCGAAACAGGCTGGCCAAGCGATAATAGACTTTGGTCAGCAGACTGGGTTCCAGATCAGCTATGATAGGTTGAAACTGCTATCCGAATCAGCGTCTGAGTTGATGGCGGGGGCCGCACCGCCCACGCTGGGGCCAAGCCCGGACATTCAGACAGCAGAAGCCGCGGTTTCAGCGATTCGGTCGGTTGAGGACTATTTCCGCAAGGTGGAACGCAGCAGCCCGGTTCCGGCGCTGTTACAACGTGCCCGCAGCTATCTGGATCGGGATTTTCAATCGCTGGTCGACGAATTGATCCCTCGTGCCAACAAGAATTGAAGGTTGCTTTTTTTGTATCGGCAGTCATTATGACCGTGCAAGGCAAATTTCTGGATCGCTTAGGCGGAATCGGATGTTTATTGGTTATACACAGCTTGATGGTTTTTCGGGGGAATAAATGGCGTCTGACTCGGGTTCCAGCTTTATCAAAAGAAATCGCCCCCCGCGCGTGCAGATCCAATATCAGGATCCGCATGTATCCGACAAGATGGTAGAATTACCCTTCGTGATGGGCGTGATGTCTGATTTGTCGGGGAACCATCCTGGGGTAGAAAAGGCCCCGGTCGAAGATCGGTCATTTTCTGACGTGACCAAGGATACTCTTGATGATTTCATGCACTCGATCGAGCCGGGCGTGACATTCACAACAGAAGATCGTCTGACACCGGGTTCTGGGCAGAAGCTTGGCGTGAACCTGCGCTTTAATAAGATGGGGGACTTCGACCCCGCGGCGATCGCACGTCAGGTCCCGTCGTTGCGCAAGCTGCTTGAAGCGCGCGAACAATTGGCAAACCTGCAGCGATATATTGCGGCTAAACCAAAGGCACAGCAGGACGTGCAGCGGATGCTGTCCGATCCCGCGCTTCTTTCGGTGATGGCATCGCGCCTGCCGAACGATAGCGACGATGCCGAATAATAGACAACACCACGACTTTGGGTAAAACGGATGGCGGGATTTGACGACATGTCACAGGAAGCGCAGGCAAAACAGGTTGCTGAGACCGGAGCACTCGACGAACTGTCCGAGTTTTCCGCGATGCTGCAACAGAAGATAAATCCGCGCACCGATTCTGCGAAGAAGGAAGTCGACAACGCGGTGCTGGCACTTGTGCGGCAGGCCAGCGAAGATTCGTCGCTGATCTCCGAGGATGTGATCGATACGCTGTCGGCGATGATTGCGCAACTCGACGAAAAGCTCAGTGCGCAGATGAACGCGATCATGCACCATGATGAGTTTCAGAAGTTTGAGGCCTCGTGGCGCGGCTTGGCCTACACTCTGAACAATGCCGAAACTGACAGTAGCCTTCGGGTCAAGGTGCTGAATGTTTCAAAATCCGAATTGCAGGGCATGATGCGCCGCTATCCGGGTGCAAAGTGGGACAAGTCCCCTCTACATAACATGGTTTACGAAAAAAACCTTGGAACCCTGGGTGGCAAACCCTATGGCTGCCTGATCGGGGACTATTTTTTTGACCACACGTCGCCTGACGTAAACCTGTTGAATTCGTTGGGTAAAGTCGCAGAAAGTGCGCTTTGTCCGTTCATATCGGGGGCATCACCTGCGCTATTGGGCCTTGATTCCTGGAACGAGATTTCGGTACCGCCTGATGTGTCTGAGATTTTTGAGACCCCGGAATATGCGCAGTGGAACAGCCTGCGCGATAGTGAGAATGCACGTTTCATTGGATTGGCTTTGCCCCGGGTACTGGCGCGAGAACCTTACGGCCCCAGCTCCAACTCTATGGTCGAAGAGTTCAACTTTGTCGAAGAAACCGATGGCCACGGCGGAAAGCTGTTTTCTTGGATGAATGCCGCGCATGCGATGGCAGCCAACATCAACCGCGCCTACAAGGACCACGGTTGGACTGTGCGGATCCGCGGAGTGACGTCAGGGGGCGAGGTGGCTAATCTGCCGACGCATGTATTCGATACCGGTGATGGGTCCAAGGACATGAAATGCCCTACCGAAGTGTCAATCACCGACCGGCGCGAGGGAGAGTTGTCGAAGGCTGGGCTGATGGGACTCATCCACCGCCAGCATACCGACAAGGCAGCCTTCATCGGCGCTCAGTCTCTATATCGCCCCAAGAAGTATGTCGACGATCTGGCGACGGCGTCCGACAACATGTCGTCCCGTATCCCGTATATTTTTGCCGTATCACGATTTAGTCATTATCTTAAGGTCATGGTGCGTGACAAAATTGGCCAAAGCCCCGATCGCCGCCAACTTGAAATGGAACTGCAAGCGTGGATCAACAAATATGTCTCAGGCAATCCTGATGGTGCGGATGAAGCGGAAAAGGCTAAGAAGCCGCTGGCTGGGGCAAAGGTCGAGGTAGTCGAAGACGAACTGAACCCCGGTTATTACACAGGAAAATTCTTTCTAAAGCCCCACTTCCAGATGGAGGGGATGGATATCGGCATGAGCCTTGTGTCGAAACTGCCGACCGGAAAGTGATTTACCCCGTCTTGCCTTCAACCTGCAGCGTAAAGTGTTAAAAAAGGAGAATGAACGATGGCGATTGACTGTTTTCTGCAACTTTCGAATAATATTAAGGGCGAATGCCAAGATAGCAAGCACAAGGACTGGATTGACGTCTTGTCTTGGAATTGGGGCATGACGCAATCCGGGACTACCCACACCGGTGCCGGCGGCGGTGGCGGCAAAGTGAGTGTCAATGACATTTCCATCAGCAAGTATGTTGACCTAGCAACCAATGAACTGATCAAGCGCTGCTGTTCCGGCGAGCACATCACCAACGGAAAGCTGATAGTGCGAAAATCGGGCGGGACAGCGCCGGTGGACTATCTGAAGCTGGACTTGGAAGACATCATGATAACGTCCTACCAAACTGGCGGGATGAAAGATGGACTTGATCGTGTGCAAGAGACCCTATCGTTGAACTTTCGCCGCTTCCAGGTTACCTACACTATGCAGGAGGCATCGGGCGCCGCTGGACCCGAAACGATGGCTGGTTGGGAAATCGCCGAGAACCAGACCTGGTCTGCGTAGTCCGACCACCGGACGAGGGTCCGAGTCTATCAAAGGCCGGGTCGAGGGGCCCGGCCTCTTTTGATTTGTCCGCTGATTAGGCAAAAGCAAACGGAAAGCTTGCATGACGATCGAGACTGAAAAACCTGCCAATCCGCAGCGGAGGCATTTGCGTCGGGGTGAACGCGCAAAAGTGTCGATCATGCAAATATTCCGCAGTTCGTTCGAGGACAAGGATGCGCGCCGCGCGAGCGAACGTTCCGAAATGTTTGACTCAAAGATTTCCATCCGCAGCCGCCAACGCCGCGAAGGGGTGTCAGAAAAACAGTTGCGCGATCATCTGCAGGCCGATCTTGCGGCCTTGCTGAATACAATCCGCCTCGATGCGGTGGTCGATCTGGAAGACGCACCGCTGGTGGCACGGTCTATCCTGAATTACGGGTTCCGCGATCTCAGCAGTATTTCTGCATCCGAACTGAAGTCGCCTCAGATCGTGCAGTCTTTGCGGCAATCGCTGATCGATCATGAGCCCAGGCTCGTTCCCAATTCGATCGAGGTCAAGGTGGTCAACCCCGACAGCTCTACCAATCAGCGGATGTCTATCGCCGTATCGGCCGAACTTATGGCTGATCCAGTCGACATTCCGATGAGTTTTGAAGCCGAGGTCGATCTGGGGGCTGGCAAACTGAAGATGTCCAGACTGCGGATCCAGATGTGAAACGCGCATTCCGGGACCACTTCAACCGCGAGTTGGCGTTGCTGAAGCAGCGCGCCAGTGAATTCGCCCAAGACTACCCAGGCCTTGCGGATCGGCTAGGCGGTCTGCTGGAGGAAAACCTTGATCCGACCGTCGCTGGCCTGCTTGAGGGTAGTGCGTTTCTGGCTGCGCGAGTGCAGTTGAAGATGCAGGAAGAGTTCCGCACCCTGACGCGGGAGTACCTTGATCAAGTGTTTCCGGGGGCATTGGCACAGACCCCCAGCGTGATGATGGTTCAGGCACGTCTGCCCGATGACCTGGCTGTCCTGGAAAATGGCATGAGGTTCAAGCCGCGCGACTATCTGGATGCGCGGTTTCTGGATGCTGACAAGCGCGTGGCCTGCCGGTTTTCTCTTGCAGCCCCGTTGGAGTTGTGGCCTATCGAGCTGTCTCAGGCTGTCTACCATGGCAGCCCCGGCCCGGTCGGCGCGCTCGGGCAAGAGATTGCGGAAGGCACCAAGGCCGGGCTCGTACTGACCCTCAATCGATTGAACGAAGCGGCCCCCAATGCCAAGGCCGTGCATTTTTCGGGTCTGATAATGGACGAGTTGACAATCCATTTGAACGGTCTTTTGGGCGATGCTGTGGCGATTTATGAACAGATACTGTGTGGGGTGGTACGTCTGTCGCTGCGATGGCTGAATGCTCAGGGCGATCCGGTTTTTGCGCGTATGGACAAGGGTTGCATCGAACAAATCGGCTTTCGTCCGACCGAACGGCTGTTCCCCGACGGCGGCCGCATCTTCAGTGGCTTTGCCATGCTGCGTGAGCTGTTCGTGTTCCCACAGAAATTTCTGGGCTTCCGGCTGACCGGGCTGGCGAAACACCTCGCCGCGGTCAGGACAGATCAATTGCAACTGGTGTTAGAGTTTTCCTCGGCCAACCCGCGCCTGTCGCAGCGGCTGGAGGTGAAGAACTTCGTGCTTCACGCCGCCCCCGCCGTCAACCTCTTCGAAGAGATTTCCAGCCAAGTGCGGATCGACAACAAACACCATGAATATGTGGTCACCCCAAACTCCAGCCCGATGACGCATTACGAATTGCACGACGTAAAAGAGGTCTGGGCCTTCTTCAGCGGCCGTCAGGATAAGGTGCGCGTCTATCCGCTGTATGCCCGGCCGCCGGGAGTAAAGAACCCGCATCAGCTGCTGTATTTTGCATCCCGGCGCAGACCGCGGCGGATGACGCTGCAGGAAAAGCGGCACGGGGCGTCGCGCTATCGCTATCGCGGGACCGAGACATTCATCACAATCCATGAACCGCCCGGAGAAGACAAGGTGCGGAGATTGCAGGTGCGTGCGATGTGTTCCAACCGCCACCTGCCGGAATATCTGCCGATCGCCCAAGGCGTCGATGGATTCCATTTTTGCGAGGATCAACGGATTGCCCTGAACTGTATCGCAGGGCCCACACCGCCGCGTGACAGTTTGGTTGATCTGGAAACCGGTAATAACCACCGCGGCGGTGAGGGCGATATGTATTGGCGGCTGGTCAGCTATCTGTCGCTGGCGAAATCCGGGATCGACGGGCCAGATCCCGAAGAGACGGCCGCCGCGCTGAGGGAACTGCTGGGCCTGTTCGCCGACCTGTCGCACAGCCCGACCGCCTTACAGGTGGCGGGGTTGCAGCGTGTCGAAACCCGCCCAGTGACGCGCACGATGGCGCATCCCGACGGATTTCATCCAGCGCGCGGGCTTGAGGTGACGCTGACCTTTGACGAGGATGAGTTTGAAGGTTCGGGCGTGATCCTGTTCGGGGCGGTGATTGACAGGTTCCTGGCCGAACACGCCGCAATCAACAGCTTTTCGCAGACAATCATCCGGTCGGTCCAACGGGGGCAGATCAAGGTCTTTCCACCACGATCTGGGAAAGGGCCGATCCTGTGACCGACGACCTGACCGCTCCCGAAGCTGTGCCGCGCGCCGCCATGGACACGCGCTGGCTCGACGAGCGCACCGCGCAACGGCAAGCGGCCGAGGGTCTGGGATTGTTCTCGCTGTTGCGCGAACTGGAACGCAAGGCAGGGCCGCGCCCGCGTATCGGCCGTAACACCCGGCTCCGCGATCAGCTTGTCCGGTTGGGACAGGATCCATTTCTGGCCTTTCCCGACAACGATCTGGCGCGTGTCGACCTGACACAGTCGCCCCCGATGGTGAGGGCACAGTTTGTGGGTTTTTTCGGGGCATATGGTGCATTTCCTCTGAACTGGACCGAAGAGGTGCGACACTGGTTTGACGCCGGCGATGAAAGCTATGTCCACTTTGTAGACATCTTTGCCGCCCGGTTTCAGGAGCTGTTTTTTCGGGCATGGTCTGATGCGCGCGCCATAACGCAATTCGATCATCCCGCCGATGATCGCTTTCAATCTTGGCTGCTGGCCATGGTCGGTCAGGGGACGCCGGCATTTCGGGGCCGCGGCATAGTTCCCGACACGTTCAAACTGCAAATGCTGCCGCTGGCCATCCACAGCGTGAAAAGCCCGATCCGGCTGTCGCAGACCTTGGCATTGCATTTTGGGGGTGAGGTCAGCATTGAGGTGGAGGAAATGGTTCCGACCTGGCTGTTTTTTGAACTGGATGCCTTGTGCCGGGTCGGTATGCAATGCTCAACGTTAGGGCAGAACATTCATCTCGGCTCACGGGTAAAGACGGTCACTGAAAAACTACGCTTGCATATCCACGTGCCGACAATCACGATCTACGAACGTTTCCTGCCCGGCGGGGCCGAACATGCCAGCCTATCCGAAATCGTGTTCTGGTATCTTGGGCAAAGATTCGAGATTGACGTCGCGGTGTGGTTGCCAAAACCAGAGGTAACCCCGGCCGTCCTTGGGCAGACAGCGAACCTTGGCTGGATGGCCTGTATCGCCCCGCAACCCGGCGTTGCGGCCCACATGGTCCGGGCGGTTTGCTACGCGCTGGCCCCGCCGGAGTTGCCCCTTGCCCGACAAGCTGCCTGACCCGATACGTTCATGCGACGAGGACCCGGAAGATGACCGAAATCACAATCGAGAAATACGCAGGCAAAATGAATCGGGCGGGATACGACGCCTTTCTTCAAGCGATGCGTCAGGCGCGCACGGAACGCAACCGCTATGTCGACCTGTCGCATTGGCTCTTTCATGCGCTGTCGAACCAGAACGCCGACATTGCGACGACACTGCGCACGCTAGATATCGACCGTGGAAGGGTTCTGCGTGATCTGGACCGCGCGATGGCCGCGCTGGACAAGAACGTGACCGAAACACCAGGCATCTCGGACCATCTCTCCGATGCGCTGAACCACGCTTGGACCTATGCTACACTGTTCTTCGGAGAGGCGCAGATCAGGACGGGCCACGTGCTGACCGCGCTGTTGAACGATCAGCACATGCGACGGCAGATGATCCGGTATTCGGCCGCGTTCGAGGCGATCTCGGCACAGCGGTTGGGCCAAGACAGCCGCACGATCTGGGCGGAATCTGAAGAAGAAACGATGCGCCCAATGGATGGCTTAGGGCTAGGGTCGGCGCGGGCGGCTGTCGGTCCGGCAGAAACCGGCCGCGGTGGGACCACGGCGCTGGGGCGTTTTGCTGTCGACATGACGTCCCTAGCCGCCGAGGGCAAGTTCGACCGCGTCGTGGGCCGGGATGACGAGATCAGGCAGGTCATCGACGTACTGCTGCGCCGCCGCCAGAACAACCCGATCTTGACCGGTGAGGCCGGGGTGGGAAAGACAGCGGTGGTCGAGGGATTTGCCCAGCGGCTGGCCAAAGGTGAAGTGCCGCCCAAGCTAAAGGGCACCCGCCTTTTCGCGCTGGACATCCAGTCGATGCAGGCCGGCGCATCCATGAAAGGCGAATTCGAGCAGCGGCTGAAGTCAGTGATCGACGAGGTTCAATCCAGCGCCGTGCCTATCATCCTTTTCATCGACGAGGCACATACTCTGATCGGTGCGGGCGGCGCGCAGGGCACGGGTGACGCAGCGAATCTGCTGAAACCCGCCCTCGCACGCGGCACCTTGCGGACGGTTGCAGCGACGACTTGGTCGGAATATGCCAAGTATTTCGAGAAAGACCCCGCTTTGACCCGGCGCTTCCAGCCCGTTCACGTGGATGAACCCAGCGTCGAGCAATGCTGCTACATGCTGCGCGGCGTTCTAGAGCCGATGGAAAAGCACCACAATGTCCGCATCTCGGACGAGGCCATCGTGGCTGCGGTAACCCTGTCGCACCGTTACATCCCCGCGCGGCAATTGCCCGACAAGGCGGTGTCGCTGCTGGACACCGCCTGTGCGCGGGTGGCCATCAGTCAATCCACCAACCCGGCACGGATCGAGGACACTCGCGAAAAGATCGCGGCTTTGGATGCCGAGATCGCCGGCAAGGTCGCCGAGCGTGATCTTGGAGAAACCAACGAAGAGAGGATCCTTGAAGCGGAGGCCGAAAAGTCGGCCTTGATCGAACGTTTGTCCGATCTGGAGCAAAAATTCGCTGCCGAAAAGGGGCTTGTCGATCAGGTGCTTTCCCTGCGCAAGACCATCGCCGCAGCTGAAGGCCGCGGGGCCAATATTGTGCTGGATGCGCGGCCGTCTTCCGAGGACGCCGATGTGGTCGGGACGGGCCAGCACACAGACCCCGCACAAGCGCGCGCTGACATGAAAGCCCGCATGGCCGAACTGGAAGCCGGCAGCCCAGATGACCGCATGGTCTATGCCCATGTCGATGCACAGGCGGTGGCCAGCATCATTTCGGACTGGACGGGCATTCCTGCCGGGCGGATGGTACAGGACGAATTGCAGACCGTGTTGGCCTTGGCTGAGCATCTGCGCGACCGGGTGATCGGGCAGGATCATGGGTTGCGCGCAATCGCCAAGCGGATTGAAACAAACCGGGCGGGTCTGTCGAACCCGAACAAGCCGATCGGCGTGTTCATGCTGTGTGGTCCTTCGGGGGTAGGCAAGACAGAAACCGCGCTGGCCTTGGCCGAGGCACTGTACGGCGGCGAGCAGAACGTGATCACCATCAATATGAGTGAGTTTCAGGAGGCGCACACCGTGTCGCTGCTGAAAGGCGCGCCGCCCGGTTACGTGGGCTATGGAGAAGGTGGCCGGCTGACCGAGGCGGTGCGCCGCAAGCCCTATTCAGTGGTGCTGCTGGACGAAGTGGAAAAGGCCCATCCAGATGTGCACGAGCTGTTCTTCCAAGTGTTTGACAAGGGCGTGATGGAGGACAGCAATGGCCGCCGCATTGATTTCAGAAACACGCTCATTCTGCTGACCTCGAATGTCGGCACCGAGGTGATCATGGACATGGCCGACGACGTCGAAACCGAGGCCGAAGTCGACGACTTGGAGCGGGCACTGAAGCCGCATCTGCTTGCGGTCTTTCCGCCCGCTCTGCTGGGCCGGATCGTGACTATCCCCTATTTCCCCTTGTCAAAGGCTGTGCTTGGCGGCATCGCCCGGCTGAAACTTGGTGCTGTCGGCCGCCGGTTAAAGGGCGCGCACGGCGCGAGTTTGACCTATGGCGACGAAGTCGTCACCCAGATCATCGACCTATGCCGCGATCCCGACAGCGGCGGCCGGATGATCGACAACGTGATCACCAATTCGATCCTCCCCGACCTGTCGCGTGAGGTGTTGAAGCGGATGGTGGCGGGGGAAGACCTGCACGCGGTAACGGTGACGGTGCAGGAAGGCGGCGGCTTTGGGTATGAGTTCGGGTAGGGGGGGAATATGTTCAACTTAAAATATAGAATCGGCCAAGAAACCACCGAAGAAGGCTACATAACCACGCTCTGCTCGGTGCTGGTTGGGGGTAGCCGCCCTAGAGATCAGGAAGCGAAACTAGGATTTACGCCGGGGTCGATGTCTGACGGCTATTGGTTGCTCTTGCTTGACCCAAGGAAACCGATCAATACTTTTGAATTCGAATTCCGAGGCTACTCACATTTAACAGATGGGAAGCCGACAATCGAGGATTTCGACCCTAAGACGCAAACGATGAAGGTTCGCGACCCCAAAAATATCTTGAATGTCCATGATGAAATGAATCTTCGATATGGTAACAATAAGATAGACCAAGAAACTTGCAAGCGACGCAATGAAGAAGCCGTCGCAAAGCTTCGAAAGGGTGGGCTGGATCGCGTATGCAAGGTCTTAGTGAACTACGAAACCGGGAACGTCCGGTACATACCGGGCGCAGGTGTCGTACAGTACGTACTGTTGCAACCAAAGACATTCATTGTCGCAGCGTTCGTGGGTGCGACAGATCAGCTGGTCGGGTTGGGGGGTGACAGCGTAGGTGTGAGACCAGCATGACGCGCGCCTTGT
>Ga0105045_10001827_pt1 | contig 17591 bp, 14 predicted proteins | sample MAT02_FD_78089 | JGI IMG/M metagenome (GOLD analysis project Ga0105045, IMG submission 78089) | Freshwater microbial communities from Lake Fryxell liftoff mats and glacier meltwater in Antarctica - MAT-02 (megahit assembly) | ecosystem: Environmental > Aquatic > Freshwater > Ice > Liftoff... | reverse complement strand
GTGTCGACTCACAAAGAGATGATCGAGCCGCAGGAAGGCGCGCAGCGTCGGGAAAGTCGCGCGGACTCGATGCCCCGCGAGCCCCGTCTGGACGTCGCGCAACCTTTCGCGGATCCGCCGGTAGACTAGGGAACGCTCCTGCGAGTTGAGGTCTCCGCAGAGGATGACGGGCTCATCGTCGGGGATGCCGCCGAGCCAGTCAGGACCGAGGAGCGTCTCGACCTGCCGCCGGCGTTCCTCGCGCCCGAGACCGAAGTGCGTGTTGACGAGATGCAGTTTCCCCACGCCCGGCAGGGAAGAGAACGTCGCCCACATCGCCCCGCGGGCCTCGCGACGACGAGGGTGGGCGGGCGTGAGGTGATCCATTTTCACCACTTCGAAAGGAAAGCGGGAAAAGATCGCGAGACCGTATTTTTCCATCCGCTCTTCAAAAACAGCATAGAAAGCATGCTCCATGCGGAGATGGTCGGCGATCACTTTCGCCTGGTCATGCCCGCCGGAGCGAGGTCGGTGCGCATCGACTTCCTGCACTGCAACGATGTCGGGATTAAGATGGTTGATGACTCGCGCAATCCGCTCGGGGCGTATCCGCCCGTCGAGCCCGACGCAACTGTGTAGGTTATAGGTCATGACCCGAAGCGGCAAATCGACCTCGCGCGGGTTTCCGTTAAAGGCGGTCTCGCGGCGGTCGCCGTCTTTCCCGAGGTAATGCCGCACCACTTCCCGCAGGTCGGTGCCGCGCATCCAGCGACCGCTGGCGGCGTGGTGGGCGAGATGCCAGCGGAGGATGCGATCGGGGACGAGGACAAAGCCGTGCGTCTCCTCGCTCCCGGGTCCGCCGTGGGCGCCGCGCTCGCGTGGGAAGGAAATGGGCGGCGCTTGCGGATCCCATCCGCTGATGATGAAATTCCCGGCGTCAGGATGCTGCGAGAGCCGGATGAGATCCTCGACCACGGCATCGAGAAACGGGTGATCCCGGCCGACGACCTCCGCTCCGTCGCGCGGCAGCGTCCACTCACCGCGCGGATTATGTGCCCGCAGTGTCTTTCCGTCGGCCGAGAGATAGAGCACCAGCGGGATCGCCGCATCTTTCACCAGTGCGGCGGCATAGTCGGCGTAGTCCGCCTCCTCGAGCGCGACCGGAAGGTAGAGATGCCCGATCGGCCCCATCGCGGTGATGTTGATCTTTTCGGCGCATTCCTCCACCGTGCCGAATCCGGCATGGCCGGGCCGCTGCTGGAGGAGTCGGCGACGACCCTCGTGAAGGCTGCGGGGACGGTCGGGACGGCGGTGTTTTCCCATGGCCTTCCCTGCAGTAATGCCTCGCGAAAAGACTTCGGCGACGGCCTCCTCGACGGCACGCCCGTTGAGGACTTCGTAGGGTGTGGAGCGCTCTTGTCCATGATCGGAGTATACGAGCAGCTCGTAGTCAATCAGCGGTGTCCCGCCGGCGGCGCGATGGATGTCACGAATGGCTCGGTCGATCCCCCGCAAGGTCCAGTGGGCAAATTCCGAGTCCGGTCCGCGCCGATGCGCCTGCTCATCATAACCGAGGAAGTTCGCCTGGATCACGGGGACACTGTTCTCGATGTCGAGGAGAATCCGGAATCGGATCGCCTCCCGCGCCGCGAGACAGATCCCCACCCGCGCGGGGACAAACCGCAGCTCGTCGAGCAGATTCCCGTGACTGATCGTGCCGACGACGGCATCCCAGATCGCGATGAAGAACTCCAGCAGGGCGAGGCCGATTACCCGGATCACGGTGGGAAAATAGACGAGCCCCAGAAGAAGATTTTTCACCGGGTGAAGGCGCTTTTTGAACCGTTCGACGGTGAGATCGCCCGAGCAGTAGTGAGACTCGGCCGCGCCGCCGCGATAGATATTCGAGTAGACATGCGCTCCCTCGAAGAGCGGCTCAGCTCCCCCCGCGACCATGCGTGCCTCGATCTCATCGGCGGACTCGGCCTCATACATGCGGAACATGCGGCCGGTCCGATGATCGAGAAACTCGAAGGAAGGCACGACCGCTTTGACCCCGTAAAATATCTCCCCCTGCACTGCCGGGGTCGTCGAGGGCACTCCCGAGTAAAAGCTCTCGAGCGAGAAGTGGCGCCGCCGGAGCAGTCTCGAGAGGTAGGGCATGCGACCCTCTTTCATCGCCTTCTCGAGTTGACGCCGCGAGAGCCCGTCGATCTGGATCATGACCAGTCCCGGCAAGTCCGTCGACTCGGTCCGCAAGGGTCGACCGAGGATCCTCGCCGCGAGCCGGGTGCGGTTCCACCTGCGCCGCACCCATCGCCAGCCCACCCCGAACCGGTCAATCACGCGCCACCTCCGTCGTCGCTGGCTCCAAAATGCCTGTCGCAGCGGCCGATACCTTCGCGGCAAGAAGATCCCATTCGAATCCGAGCGCGTTGAGGAAAGGGTCCCACGGCATTTTCTCCTCCTCGGGTCGGGCCAGATTCTCGCGAATGAGACGTTCATACACGTCCGTCACCTCCCGTGCGCAGTGGTGATGGTCGAAGTCCGCCGCCGAAGATTTCGCCATTCCCCCTCGCCTGTGCATCGACGACTCATCCCCCGTGAGGTTACTGAGAGCTCCGGCGAATTCGTTGGCAGTGGCCTCGCCCGGAAGCAGGAAGCCGTTCGCTGCGTCGATCACGATCTCACGCACTCCCGGTCCATCGAGTGCCACGACCGGCTTCCCGGCCGCCATCGCTTCCGCGAGGACCATCCCTTGAGTTTCACTTTGCGAAGCGAAAACAAAGACCTCCATTGCCGCGTAGGCATCCGCGAGATGGGGTCCGCTCAGCTGCCCGGCCCGGTAAACTCTATCCCCCACACCGTGCTCGCGGAGGATCTGGAGCATTTCTTCACCCTCGTTGCCTTCACCAACCACCAGGAAGACGGCATCCGGATTGCCTTTCAGGAAGATTCCCACAGCCTCCGCGAGGAAGCGCAGGTTCTTTTCCGGCGCAAGGCGGCCGACATGACCGATCACCAGTGCCTCTTCCGGAATACCCGCACTTAGCCGGAGTCTCGACCCGTCGCCCGATGAGAAAAAGTCCGTATCGATCCCCGTCGGGATGGGGTTTATCGGAACCGTCACTCCGCGCTCGACGAGCAGATCGCGGATGCTCTCGCTCGGTGCGATCACCTCGCTGCACAGATTGCAGTACTCTGTCGCAAGTTGGATCGCCATCCGCTTCAGGGTCGGCGAGTCGAGCGGAACATAATGAGTGTAGCGCTCGTAGAGGGTGTGATGGGTGAAGACCACGGGGATCTCGAGCCGCCATGCCTGGCGCAAAGCAGAGTCCCCGAGCAGGAAGGGATGATGGCTGTGAATCACATCGGGCTGGAACTCGTCGATGAAGTCACGGATCATCACCGGCGCCGGGAGCCGCACCGCAAAGTCACTGCCGTTGAAATTCTGAATCGCGGGAACCCGGAGGACGTGGGGCGAGTCCTCGGCATCCGCGAACTCGGGCGCGACGATCTTCACCTCGTGCCCCCGCTTCCGGCATTCGTCTTCGAGCGTCTTCACGGAGCGCGCGACCCCGCCGACGTGTGGAAGATAGGTATTGGTGAACATGGCTATCTTCATCTTTCGTTTCTGGTGGGGTTAGATTAGGGAGTTGAAGACCAGAGCCGGAGTTCTCGCGTCTGCGGTTGGAAATGATTATTGCGTCAATGATAAAAACCCTCTCCGGAAGGTCCGGAGAGGGTCGAGTCCCTGAGTAAACAGGGTCAACTGAACAAGCCAACGGGGTCTTATTGCTGATCGCGAGTGGCGTCCGCAGCCTTTTCGAGGTTGTCGGCTTTCTGCTCTGCGGAGTCACGAACCGCGTCGGCTGCGTCCTCCTGAGAGTCGGCTTTGTTCTCGAGGGCGTCTTCCCTGGCACTCTCCCGGGGTGAGTCACAGGACACGGCGCCGAAGCTGAGGAGGGCGGCGCCAAAAAGGATAACAATGGATTTCATCTTCATATTTTAGGTTTTTTTCGATCCGGTTCGTCCGGTCACTTCATTCAATCGCAAAGAGCATGCCACTAGCCTTTTCGGGGCTTCGAGGGCCACGCAGCCAATTTTCCCGTGCAGATTGCCCAGCCCTCCCGCGCATCCTGCACGACAGCCAACCACGATGAACTTCAGCCACGAACGCGGCATCCCTCCGTCGCCGGGAAGTGTATTTCCGGCAAAACTGGCTGCCCGAGTCCTCGAATATGCGGATCAGTGAGTCCGTGCCCTTTGCAAGATACCCCCCGCAACTTGCAAACCTTGAACAACCAAAAACAAAATTGATCGCACACTAAATATCGTTAACTCACTCATCGTGAGAATCTTAAAGTTTATTTCAAAGCCTTGGCACAGCGCGTGCAATGCAGGGAAATGAAGTCGGGAAAAACCCCCGCCCTTTCCCAATTAAGACCGGGCTAATTTCATCGCTTTGTGAGCCGTCCCGTCGCCGCCGTTCATCCCCAAAAACCAAAAACTAGAAAACCAACCATCATGTCACACTCCGTAATCTGTCTCGCTACCACGCCAGCCCAGGCAGAACACATCGTCGATCAACTCAGGCAGGCCAACTTTTCCAACAACGACATCTCCGCCCTCCTCACATATCACCTCACATCCCACGATTTCGCGCATGAGACGCATACGAAAGCACCCGAAGGCGCCGTCACCGGAGCAGGCACTGGCGGCGTGATCGGCGGGGCGCTCGGCTGGCTCGCCAGTATCGGAGTGCTCGCGATCCCCGGCGTCGGTCCATTCATCGCAGCCGGCCCCATCCTCGCCGCGCTCAGCGGTGCTGCGATCGGAGCCACGGTGGGCGGCATCACCGGCAGCCTCATCGGAATGGGCATCCCGGAACTCGAGGCGAAACGCTACGAGAGCAAGCTGCAGGAAGGCAACATCCTCATCGCCGTCCACGCCGAGGACCCGGACGAAGTGGCCCGCGCCAAAAAGATATTTGAAACGGCGGAAGCTGCGGACATCCGCACGACGAGTGAGAATTCCGTGCCCTGTGCGTCGTGAAGTCACGAGAGGGGCACGATTAACGTGCGGGCTTTCCTGTTTATCTCCCGGATTGACAGGGCGGTCCACCAAGTGACGACGCATCCTGCGGACCCCCGCTCCCCGCGACACGCGTGCGCGTCGTCTCCCTCCCCGAAACAACAAGGCCTGCGGCCGGGTTCCCTCCCGGTCTCAGGCCCCTTTTTCCCGCAAATCCCATCCTCATCACGCTAATGGACACGCGCCCCCTCTGGTTCGAAGCGGACATCCCCTCTTTTGCAGCGCTGGATAATGATCTCGTCGTGGACACTCTTGTCATCGGCGCCGGCATCACCGGAGTGACGACCGCCCACCTCCTCGCCGCTGCGGGCGTCAAAGTCGCCCTCGTCGATCGCGAAGCAATCGCGGTGCGGGATACGGGGCACACCACCGCCCATCTCACTTACATGATGGACACCCGTCTTTCGCATCTCGCCGCGACGCACAGCCCTGCCACCGCACGCATCGCATGGCAGGCGGGAGCGGCGGCGATGGGGTTCATACACGGGACCGTCGAGTCGCTCGGGATCGATTGTGAATTCGGGATTGTCCCCGGCTACCTCGCGGCGGACCGAGGCAATCTTCTCGATCACGAGAGCAGCATCCTCGAGCAGGAGGCCCAGCTCGCACGTAAACTCGGATTTGACGTCACCTATCTCAATCAGGATCCCGTCACCGGACTTCCCTGTCTCTACTTCCCGGGGCAAATGAAGTTCCACCCTCGCCGCTACCTTGCGGCGCTGGTAAGTGAAGCGGTCCGGGCCGGAGCGATCATCCACGAGCATACCGATGTGACCGCCTTTCAGGACGGCCACGTCATCGCGAACGGTCATCGCATCACCTACCACCACGTCATTATCGCGACGCACGTGCCACTCCAGGGCGAGAGCGGGACCCTCGGTGCGGCGCTTTTTCAGGCAAAGCTCTCCCTCTATTCCTCCTACGCCGTCGCTGCAAAACTACCGCCGGGTCAGCGCGACGAGATGATCTGGTCCGACACCGCCGATCCGTTCAACTACCTGCGGATAGATCGACACGACGACGGCGATTTCGCGATCTTCGGCGGAGAGGATCATAAGACAGGGCAGTTCGATACGACGACGGGATGTTTCGACACGCTCGAAGAACGACTTGCCGAATTGCTGCCCGGGGCCGTCGTCACCCATCGCTGGTCAGGTCAAGTCGTCGAGTCGATCGACGGACTCCCGTTCATCGGTCTGACTCGCGAGGGTCAGTTCATTGCCACGGGGTTCTCGGGCAATGGCATGACCTTCGGCACACTTGCCGCGATGATGGCCCGCGACGCGGTCCTCGGGATCGACAATCCGTGGAGTAAAACATTTTCCCCATCACGCAAGGTTTTCGCTTCACTGCGCGATTTTCTCAGCGAGAACTCTGACTACCCGGTCCATATGGTCACCGACCGATTCCGAGTCTCCCACGACTCCCCCGCTTCCATCATCGCCTGCCGCGGCAAGATCATCGAGCATGACAGCGGACCCGTCGCCGCCTTTCGCGACGAGGAAGGGCAAATCCACCTCCACAGCGCCGTCTGTCCGCACCTCGGCTGCATCGTCGCATGGAACCACGTGGAAAAAACCTGGGACTGCCCCTGTCACGGATCACGCTTCCGCGCCACCGGGGAGCTCATCGCCGGACCCGCCGAGAGCAATCTCAAACCTGTCCCTCAGGAATCGAACTGAGACTATTACACCCACCGATATGAAAGCAAACAAGACCATGTCAAAGCTCAAGAAGGCGCCAATCACAAAAAGCTCACTCAGCTCTCGCTGCGGCACATCCCCGAACCAGGGGCCATCAGTGCGTGATTCGGCTCAATCCCGGTGACGTCCGCTCCCTCTGCTCCCGGTCCCCCGACGGGGGCGGAGGGATACGGCGCCCACTACTTCGCTTTCATCACCATGCAACCCCAACCCAAGACGCTTGCCGGCCGCAACGCGATCGTGACAGGCGCGGGCTCGGGAATAGGGAGAGCCACGGCGATAATGATGGCCGAACGGGGCGCCCGCGTCGCCCTCCTCGGACGGACGCGCGAGAGCATTGATCGCACCCTCCATGACATCGGCGGATCCGGCGCCGGTCACCTTTCACTGGAGGCCGACATCGGAGACGAAGCGCAAGTCAAGTCCGCCTACGCCGCCCTCTCGGCGCGTTGGGATCATCTCGATATCGTCGTCGCGAATGCGGGGATCAACGGCGTGTGGGCTCCGCTCGATCAGCTCGGAGTCGAAGAGTGGGACATGACCATGCGGATCAATCTACGGGGAACCTTTCTCACCGTGAAAGAGGCGCTCCCTCTTCTGAGACCGCGCGGCGGTGCTGTTGTTGTTGTCTCTTCGATCAATGGCACCCGCATCTTCAGCAACTCCGGCGCGACCGCGTATGCGTGCTCGAAGGCGGCCCAGGTCGCCTTTACGAAAATGATCGCGCTCGAACTGGCGAAGGACCGCATCCGTGTAAACGTGGTCTGTCCCGGAGCAATTGAGACCAACATCGACGACTCGACCGAACGGCGCGACCTCGACGATCTCCATCTTCCCGTCGAGTTTCCCGAAGGTGACGTCCCCCTCACCGGTGGCGGCCCCGGAGATGCCGCCCAGGTCGCGGAACTGATCACCTTCCTTGCCTCTGACGCCGCAGCACTCATCACCGGAACCGAAGTCTATATCGAGGGGGCGCAGTCGCTCCTTCAAGGTTGAAGGCGAGACCGAGCTAACATGAACCGAACGATGCTCGACCAACGAAGAGCCGGACTACTCGTCCCGGTCCATGCCCTGCGTCATGAAAGGGATTTCGGGATAGGTGACACCCATGCGGTAAAAGAAGCGATCGACTTCGCTGCGGCGACCGGATTCAGCGTGCTGCAGATCCTCCCCATTCACGAGACTCTCGGCGACCACAGTCCGTACAATCCCATCAGCTCGCGGGCGCACTCCCCCGCCCTGCTCTCGCTCACTCCGGAAGAGGTGCCCGGACTCACCAGAGAGATCCTCGATCAGGCGGCACCCGAGTCGTGGCTGACTCAGTTGCGCGACGGCAGTGTCCGCTACGAGGTCGTTCTGCCGCTCAAGACGCAGATTCTCCTCACGGCGGCTTATCATTTCTTCGCCCTTTCTCCCGATGCCGATCATGAGGAGTTCAACCATTTTTGCGAAACGAACGCCCCTTGGCTCGGGCCCTACACCCTCTTTCGCCTGCTAATGAGCGAGTATGAGGGCGCGAGCCGGTGGGTCGACTGGAGGCCGGAACATCAGACCTACGATACCGCCCGATCGTGGATCCTGCGGCATCCGCAGAGGGAGGATCTCGAACGGCAGCGGCGCGCTTTTGCTTTTATCCAATGGATCTCGTGGCGGCAATGGCGGGCAGTCCGCGAGCACGCCGATCGGCAGGGCATACGACTGATGGGCGAGATGTCCTTCGGGGTCGGACTCAACAGCGCCGATGTCTGGGCGAACCCCGCGCTCTTCGACCTCCAGTGGAGCATGGGGACGCGTCCCCTCACGCACTTCGACACGAGTAAAGACGCCGAGCGATGGGGACAGAACTGGGGTTTCCCGACCTACCGCTGGGAGAATCATCGCTCCACCGGCTTCGCCTGGCTGCGCGAACGCGTCGGGTGGGAGAGGGAGTTCTTCCACGGCTGTCGGCTCGATCACCTGCGCGGCTACTTTCGTGCCTACATGTTTCCGTGGCCCGGGGGAGTGCGACATGTTGAGTTCTCGAACCTCACCGTGGAGGAGGCAGCCCTCATCACCGGCGGTCTGCTGCCGCGTTTCATTCCCGGCCCCGACGAAGAGGAAACTTCGGCAAAAATGAACGAGCTGCGCGGTAGGGAAATCATCGGACAGATCATTGAAGCCGCGGCCGAGATGGATCTGGTCGCCGAGATCATGGGGGAGATGCCCGCATACATGCGCCGCACCCTTGAAGACCTGCGACTCGCCAACCTGGTTTTTCCCCAACTCGAGATCACCCCCGGGGGTTTCATACCTCCGCCGGAGTCCTTCCGCGAACTGAGCCTCGTCACTTACGCGAATCATGACAATATCCCGCTCGTTTCCCTCTACCATCACCTCGTGCAGCAGGCAGTAGAGTATCCGCTCGGGAAAGACAAACGAACCCTCACCGCCCTCGCCGACTTTGCGGGGCTGACGAATCCACCTCCCGCCGAGATGAATGACGAGGTCCTGGAGCATTTTCAATCGGCGCTCTTCCGGACAACTGGAAAACTCGCCGTGCTGATGTGCAGCGACCTCTTCGGGATCCCGCTTCGCTTTAACCTGCCGGGCAGCTACGGGCGGGGAACGTGGAGCGACCGCCTCGAGTTCCCTCTCCACGACTTTCTCACTCATCCGGTCTACGGGCCCCGCATCACCGCGGTGACCCGGCTGATCCGCGAGACGGGCCGGATTCCCGCGGGATAGGGAAGAGCGCACAATTGCATACTGCATTACCAGTAATTCATTGTGCAAGCAGAGACCGCTCCGGGGAGGCACTGTAAGCTAGCGTCTGTTGCCTCTTCATCCGCATGAAATGCATACTCTTGGCGCTCAGGCCCCGTCCGGCTTCAGAAATCTACCTTGGCGGAATGCCGTTTCCGGCAAAAGGCAAGCTTGGCACATTCGATGCGCGTGATGAGGGAAACGTTTCCGAACCCCCACTTATCCCCCATGTCCCAACGAACCATTATCCAGATCGAAAGCTCCCGCCCCCCGGTTGGCAACTCCTCCTCCCATTCTACTGCGGTCGGCACCCGGGCACCAGAGGGTGCTCTCGCGGGGGCGGCGATGTGCATCACTCTGGTCGGTGCGGTCGGATGGCTCGCCGGCATCGGAGTTCTTGCGATTCCGGGGATAGGTCAACTTACCGCCCAAGGACCGGGACTGGCAGCTCTCTGCGGCATCGTCGTCGGGGCGACCATAGGCGGAATCGCCGGCTGCCTGGTGGGACGAAGAATTCCTGATCTTCACCGTCCGCCCATTTTATTGGACGAGTCCAAGTTCTCTCTCCCGGGCCGCGCCCGCGACAGACACGCGGGCGAGATTCTAACGAAGCCACTACCCCTTTCGGAGTAGGCTTTACTTCTTCGCGCTTGTCAATCCGGAAAGGAGAGGCGGATCGATGCGCCTTTGGCGGGTGATTCCACGACGATGACGATGTCGAGGAGATCGCACAATTGTTTAACAATGGAGAGCCCCAAACCGGTGGAGATTTCGCCGCCGGTAGGACGCGCGCTGAGTCGCGTGTAGGGCTCGAAGAGTTGCTCGCGGTCTGCGGCGGAAAAGCCCGGTCCCTCGTCCACGACGGTGAGAGCGACGGGAGCCTGCTCCAGCATCATCGTGACGGTGGAGCCGTGCGGGGAGAATTTGATCGCATTCGTCACGAGATTCTCGATGATGCGCAGCACCGCGTCCCGATCGCTCTTCACTCGCAGGGGACCGTCGGGAAAATCGCGGTGAAAAATGATGTTTTTTGTCTGCGCCTCAGCCTGGTAATGCTCCAGGCTCGCCGTGGCGAGAGGTTCAAGGTCGAAGACCTTGCGCTCGAGCTCCAGCTTGGAGCCGGCGGCCCGAGCGTTCGCGAGATACTCATCGATAAAGCTGAGCGCCTGCGCCGTGGACTCTTTGATCATCGCTGAAAGGCGCCGGCCTTTGTCGGTGAGATCATCCATCTCATCGAGGAGCCCGGCACTGAAGTGTGAGTTGCCGACCCAGTTTCGCAAATCGTGGGCCATGATCTCGAGGAAATGCTCGGCTTTGCGGAGGAGATGCTGATACTCCTCCCGGGTCTTCTTCAACTCGAGTTGCGCGCGCACCCGGGCGATGAGTTCGGCCTTGTTAAAGGGCTTGGTGATGTAGTCCACCCCACCGGTCTCGAGGGCCTCCACGATGGTGGATTTTTCGTCATCGGCGGAGAGAAAGATGATGGGCACGCCTGCCATAGCAGTCATCGCATGCAGCTCACGACAGACTTCGAGACCGCTCCTGCCGGGCATGAAGATATCGAGGAGGACGAGGTCGGGGGTCTTCGCTTTGACTCGCTCGATGGCCTGCTCACCGTCCTGTGCAACCATGAGATCATAGCCAAAGGTCGCGAGAATCGTTCCCACGACCTGAATGTTGGCGAGTTCATCATCCACCACGAGGATGATACCGGTGTCACCTGAGAATCTGTTCATACTAGCAGTCTGTCGGACTTAGAGCGTCTACGTGAGGGAATTGGGGTTCGAGTCACAATTTTCATGAGTTTGAGGAGTTTGTGTGACCACAAATGACGAAAACGAGGGGAAATTCGGGCCGAATCCCCGATTTCCGCAGCCGGGCGGGATAAGTCCGACAGGCTGCCCGGTTACCATGAAGTCGGCGAACTCTAGATGACTCGTCTGCTCCGGATCGCGTGAATGATCGCAATGATCACCCCCGCGACGAGGAGAACCCAGCCAACATTTAGAGCGAGACCGCCCACTCCGCTGAAGCCGATGGCGAAAGCAAGGAGTCCGAAAATAAAGAGAGTGATTGCGAGGTTGATCATAAACAAGCGTTGGGGGTTTGGGATGCGTATTTCCGGGAGGAACAACCTCGCGTTCTCGCAACACCCATGCCAACCACCCAAACGGCAACGCAACAAGTTCATTTCAAATATATTACGAAAATTTTAAATTTGAATTTTTCAGGAGGGGAAGGGAAAATCGGGCAATCCGCAAGCTGCAAATCATGCATTTTACATGATGCGGCTCCACCGTGCGATTTGCATGCACAGATGCCCCGGCTGCATGCACTTTGCAAAACCGCTGCTCTGCCGCCCCCCCGAGCGCCCACACGCATTAATAACTTAACTATCTTACCATAAAGCAGTTACGATATAATCAGAGCAGAAGGCATGCGTTTTGCGCGGGGGTGAAGGGATGGACATTCTTATAGTCGATGACGAGAAAGCGATCCGAACGAGCACCCTCATCGCGCTCGAATCCGACGATCACTACGCTGAAGCCGTTTCAAGTGGCGAAGTCGCCCTGCTCCGTATGAAGGAGGAGAACTTTGACCTCGTTCTCCTCGACCTGAATCTAGGCAATGAGAACGGGCTCGACATCCTGCCGCAGATCCAGAAAAGAAGTCCGAGAACTCCCGTCGTGATCTTCACTGCCGAGGCCAGCATCAGCACGGCAGTGCGAGCGATTCAGGGAGGAGCGATGGACTATCTCGAGAAGCCGTTCACCCCCGATCGGCTGCGCAGCGTGGTCGCCCGGGCGAAGCAATGGTGCTTACTCCATGAGCGGATCGAGGAACTCGAAACCGAGATCTCGACGCAGTCTCCCCCCCCTCACTTCAGCTCGCGCGACGGGAAGATGAACGAGACCCTCGATCTTTTTTTCCGAGCCGCGCCGACGACCGCCTCCATCCTCATCCTCGGCGAGAGCGGCACGGGGAAAAGTCTCGTCGCCCGCGAGATTCACCGCCGCAGTCATCTCAAGGACAAGCCCTTTGTCACAATCTCGTGCCCCAGCCTGTCTAAAGAGCTGCTCGAGAGTGAGCTCTTCGGCCACGTCAAAGGGTCATTCACCGGAGCGATCAAGGACAAGTGGGGAAAGGTGCACGAGGCAAACGGCGGCACTCTTTTCCTTGATGAGATCGGCGAACTCCCTCTCGACATCCAGCCCAAACTCCTGCGTCTCCTTCAGGAACGTGAATACGAGCGCCTGGGAGAGACGAAGACCCGCATGGCCGACGTCCGCGTCATCGCCGCGACAAATCGTAATCTGAAAAAGTGCGTTGAGACGAAACTCTTTCGCGAAGATCTCTACTACCGGCTCGACGTCATCTCCGCCGACATGCCCCCCCTGCGTGAGCGCCCCCGTGATCTGAAAGAGTTCGCTGAAAAGTTCGTCGCCTTTTTCGCCGGAGTGAGCGGTCGAAAACTCGATGGCTTCAGCAATGAGGCGATGACCCGACTCCTCAGCCATCAGTGGCCGGGGAATCTGCGCGAGTTGCGCAATGCGATGGAGCGGGCCGTTATCCTCGCACGTGGCCCGAAGATCGAGGAAGATGATCTCCCCACCCCCACCTCGGCGATTAATCCTGAGCCGGAAGGTGAGTTCTCGAGCGTCGTCCCGGGAGCGTCCGTCTCCATCGATGAACTCGAGACCGAGCACATTCGTCGCACCCTCGCCCGGACGAGAACGCTGCAAGAGGCCGCCGAGATTCTCGGGATCGATCAGGCGACCCTCTACCGGAAGCGAAAAAAGATTGGATTATAAGTCTCTGCAATCACGAAGCATTGGCCCGCTTCTGAAGTGATTCGAGATTGAGGATGTGACTCGCCACCCGGGGGAGTAGCGAGGAGCGGACCATTTCCTTGCAGTGATCTAGCACGGCTTCGTTCGCGAGCGCTTTTTCATACATCGACTTCCCGATCTCTTCCCCCTGCTTCAGGGAGGCAATCGCAGACCCTTCACCGAAGAGGTTGGCCGTAACCTGGATCACCTTTCTGACACCCCCCCGGGCTCCGGAACTCAGTTCAGGGTCGCCGCCCATCGATCTCACATTTTTGCGGAGTCTGTTCGCGCTGTCGATATGATCCTCGCGGATTGTTTTCAGGATCATCACTTCGGGTTCCCCCGAATACTTGTCCATCGTGTCAGAGTAGGTTTCGATGGCGGACAGTTCCCCTCGCAGAAGATCGTTGCACACATCAATACATTGGCTGGTGTCGGGCAGATTACTCATGGGATATTTTAGTGTTAGATTTTTCGAATTTTCTCACGGACGCCTCGTCTGTCGTTTCACTTCTCACTTAATGCAGGGTTCATGCCTCGTGCGAATTTGATTCCTAACTACTTGAAAATTAGTCAATTGAAACAAAACTGATCATCTCCCATCCCAGATCAAAGCGGGTAAATTGACCGACTGCCCGTGCAATTGGCGAGATTGCATTTTGCACAACCGGTCTGGCCGAAGATACGGATTCTGCACGATCAATACCGTTTCCTGAAACAGTCGAATCCAACGCAAACGTCTGATTATCAGCCATCTGCGAGAAGTCAGCTCCCTGTGGCACAATCACTGCGATCCAGTAGGTAACATGAAGAAGAATGCCGCCCTCGAAAAGCAGAAAGACCGCAAGACGCCCAAGCGGACGAAGGAAAAAAGAGCGGACAAGGAGAAATCTCAAATCACTCCCCCGGAGTCAGCGACGGTCAAGGAGCGCCTCGCCGCGACCGGATCGCATCTCCAAGAGCGATTGCACGAGGTCGCCGATACCGCCGCCGAGGGCGTCGTGAAGCGAGCCGACCGGTGTGTGCAGCAGACTTCTGACCGTGTCCGGGAGATCGAGAAGACCGGTCACGAAGCGGCGCGGAAACTATCCCGGGATCATCCCGAAGTTCTCACTTATACGATTGACTACCTAGCCGGGCGAATCGGAGGCGTTGCCGACTACTTTGATGAGCGGGACGCTCGCGACGTCCTCCAAGACACGCGACGCCTCGTTCGTGAATATCCCGTCCCCACCCTTGGCGCGTTCGCCCTCCTCGGGATCGCGGTTGGACGGATTCTCCTTGCCGGCAACAATGGCGCGGAAGAATGAAGGATATCAAGAATCACCCTGACAAACCCATGTTAGCCCAGGAAAACCCGGTTCATCCCGCCGACCGCGCGACGGAGTCGGATGACGTCCCCTACCCCCGGCCCGAGGCTGGTTTTATCGAGCTCATCCGGCGTCTTATTGATGACCTCATTGCGTGGGTCACGCTGGAGGGCGATCTCGCCCGCGCCGAAGTCACCGAAAAAGCCCGTGCCGCCCTGCGTGGACTCGCGATCGGGGCAGCGGGTCTGGTCCTGCTGCTCTGTGGCGGGACAGCCGTGCTTCTTGCCTTGGGATTCGCCGCGAGCGGAGCTCTCCAGCACGCCGGTGTCGATCCCGCCTTTTCCCACTCGCTCGGTTTTCTCCTTTCCGGTCTCGTTGGCGCTTTCGTCGGCTGGGTCGTTATCCAGCAGGCCAAAGCAATCCTTTCGCCCGCGAACCTCGCGCCCGCCCGCACGACCGCGACCCTGCGCCGCGCCTTCACTTGGGTCGGGTCAAAATTTCACCTTCACCCCCACGACGATCATGAATAGAAACCACGGTCGGCCTGACGATCACAACGGACGCGTCAGCTCCGAAGTTCTTGTCGAAGAAATCGAAAAAACCCAAAACCGCATTGACACAACCATCAACCAAATCACCTCCAAAATGAATCCAAAATCCATCGGCTCAGAAATAGGAGCCTACCTCGTCGACTCCCTCGAACACTTCGAACTGGGAGACATCAGGCGCATCGCCGCCCGCACCGCTGACCGCACCGGTCAGGTCATCAGGGAACATCCCGTTCCGGTCGTCCTCGGCTGTCTCGCCGTCGCTTCGTTTCTCCTCCCCCGCGATTGGCGTTCGTTCCGTCGCGAGGAAGAGCAAATCCACGGTCGCTTGCGGTCCGCCGCCGAGACGGCAGCCGCGAGCGCCTCGGCCACAGCGGAGCGCCTCACCTCGGCCGCCGCACACGAAGCGGAAGTGCTCGCAAAGTCCGCTCGCTCAACCGGTCACGCCGTCTCCGAATATGCCAATCAGGGCATTGAAAAGCTCGACGAGCTCGCCCACAAAGCTTCTGACAAGATCGCCGATGCGGCTCACAAAACTGCAGAAGTGGCCCGTGACTCCTCCGCACGTCTGCGCTCCGCAGCGACTGATACCGCCGAGAATCACCCGCTCGGGATGGCCCTCGGTGCTCTCGCGGTCGGATTCCTGACAGCCCTCGTTCTGCCACGCTCGCGAAAAGAGGAGACGCTGATGGGTGACACCGCCGGCAGCGTCAGAGAATATGTGAAAGGTGTCGGATCCGCCATCGCCCACGATGCGAAAGAAATGCTGCACGAGAACGACCTCGACCCGGCCGGCCTCCAGAAGAGGGCTGCCAGGGCGATTGATCGCGCCGCCGCCCGGACGCAACGGGGGATTGAAAACCACCTCGATCGGTGAAGAGCCCCGAATACGCGGTGCCACTCCCACTCCATGCCGTTGACATCGGTGACCCTTTCCTCCTGTCAGGGGAAAGGGTTTGTCATGTACGTCCTTGGCCTTTTTGCAGACGATACTGCTTTACCGGCGCGAAGCGCTTGCCTCGATCCGGTTCAGACGTTCGCCGACGCCAGCGCGATCGCCTTGCCCGCTGCCTCGTGAAGGGAGGTCACGACCTCATCGGCTCCACTTTCTTTTAGCACGGCCGGGCTGTCTTTTGTTCCTCCGCTTATCTCACTTAGCACCGCGACGATTTTTAAGTTCGGGAACCGGCTTCGAAGTCTCAGACAGATATAACGGACTTGAAACAGAGTCGTCGGCGGCACATCCGTGAGGCAGATCACTTCCGCCCCGACCTCCTTTATCCATTCGAGGAGTTCTCCCGAGACGAGCGTGGCCGATGCATTTCCCGCCGGGTATCCGCGGCGACGCAGCAGATTCACCACCATGTCGCCGGCCAGCTCATCGCGGCGGGCACTAACGGGCACACAGAATATGCGGGAAATCTTTTCCTGATCGATCAAAGGGACCGGATCCTTGAGACTGAGGCGAAGGTCAACGTCCTCGATGACCGCACCGACGCGACGGTGCATCTCCGCGAGTTCATCTTTTGAGATCAGCTCCTCACGGTAATCCGACTCCGCCGTCGACAGGACGGGGAGGAGCATTGACTCATAAAGTTCCACCTCCGAATGTGACTGCAGGTAACGGTCGATGAACTCGAATTCCTCCCCGTCGCCCCTGCGCTGCATCCATTGATAGCACTCCTCCGCCGCGGTGAGCGGTCGTTCGTCACTCAGGATGATGCTGAAAAACGAAAGCCGGGGGATATGGCGCCCCATGACAACGAGGCAGACAGTGATCGGTGTGGCGAGAACGAGTCCGACCGGTCCCCACAGCCACGTCCACGCGAGAGCCGCCACGATCAGGGCGATCGGGGTGACACCCGTGGACGAACCGTAAAGAAGCGGCTCCGCGATGTTGTTGCTGATCAGCTCGAGGGCTACGAAAAGAGAAATGGTCATGATAGGCGCCAGCCAGCCGGGCGAGACGGTGAGCGATAGGAGAATCGGAAAGAGAGCACCGATCCACGGGCCAACGTAGGGGATGAACCGAAGCAATGTGCAGAGCGCACCCCACAGGATCGCATTGGGCACGCCGATAAAATAGAGGCCGATCGCCACGGGGATGCCATAGGTGACATTCACGACCAATTGCATGAGCAGATATTTCGCCACACTGGCTCCCGCCTCATCCATCGCGCGCGAAGTCTCACTGATGCGACCTTGGCCGACAAGTCGGAGGATGCGATTGCGGAGATCTTCACGACGCAGGAGCATGAAGATGAGCAGCAGAACGACGAGCCCGCCAGTGGCGAGGGGCCCCAGAATCGGAGCGAGGACGACTTGGACGAACTCCAGACGCCCGTCTTTTCCGCTCACCACCTCCACGGGAGTGACCGGCACCTT
>Ga0105045_10001826_pt1 | contig 17592 bp, 12 predicted proteins | sample MAT02_FD_78089 | JGI IMG/M metagenome (GOLD analysis project Ga0105045, IMG submission 78089) | Freshwater microbial communities from Lake Fryxell liftoff mats and glacier meltwater in Antarctica - MAT-02 (megahit assembly) | ecosystem: Environmental > Aquatic > Freshwater > Ice > Liftoff... | reverse complement strand
GACCTCCACACCATCCAGCGCCGAGCGACCGCGTTCCGGCGCCGTGGCGGCGTGCGAACTCAGACCGTGGAATCGGAACTTGCCGGAAATGTTCGCCATCGTGCGCTCGCCAGTCACCGAGTTCTCGTCACCCGGGTGCCAGGCGATCACCGCGTCGATGTCGTCGAACACGCCGTCACGCACCATGTACACCTTGCCTGCGCCACCTTCCTCGGCCGGCGTGCCGATCATGCGCAACGTGCCCTTCACGTTGTTGGCCTGCATCCACTGCTTGAGCGCGATCGCCGCTGCGGTGCTCGCCGTACCGAAGAGGTGATGTCCGCAGCCATGTCCCGGTCCGCCGGCGATGAGCGCGCGGCGGTCAGGCGTCGCGGCCTGTGACAGGCCCGGCAGCGCGTCGTACTCGCCCAATATCGCGATCACCGGCTTGCCGCTCCCGAACTCCGCGACGAACGCGGTCGGCTCGCCGGCGATGCCCGTCGTGACGGTGAAGCCCGCGACCTTCAGTTCGCCCTGCAGCAGTGCGGAGCTCTTCGTCTCCATGTAGCCGACTTCGGCGAAGTTCCAGATCTGCTGCGCAACCTCGGCGTAGTGGGCCGCGCCCGATTCGAGCGTGGCGAGCATTGGCGCGGTGTTCAGTGCCGGCCGCGGCAGTTGTGCAGAGAGCGGCATGGCGACACAGCATGCGAACGTCGCCGCGAGTGTGGATGACGTGAGTCGGGGCATTGGCAGTACGGTGGGGGGGAGGGCCGACCGCGCAGGCGCTGCGCGAACGACCTCCTGAAACTGTGGCCCGGTACCCGCTCCCGCGACGGCAAGTCACCTGACGGCATCTCGCCGCGAGTGTTCCCACCGCTTCGCGACACCCGCCTCAGAGCGGCACCACGCCCCGTCGCAGCCCGTAGCTCACCGCTTCGCTGCGCGTACGAACGCCAAGCTTGGCGAAGATGGACTGGAGATGGTACTTGACCGTGCTGGGGCTGATGACGAGCCGGCCGCCGATCTGCTTGTTGCCAAGCCCCTCGGCGAGCGCACGCAGCACGTCCAGCTCGCGTTCGGTGAGGTGCGGCTCGTCGTTGCCCGCAACGGCCGCCGTGATCCGCTGCTCGCGTCGCGCGGTGCGATCGCCGGTACTGCCCGGACTCGGCAGCACGTGCGGCGAAACCACGGTCAGCCCGCGAATCACGCCATGCGATGCCGCCACGACGTCGTCGGCATCGGAGTCGAGTGGCAGCCAGGCTGTGCCGCCGCGCGCGAGTTGCGCAGCGGGCGCATGCTCACCGGGATCCAGCAGGTAGATCGTGGCGGCGTGCTGTTCCGCGCCGTCGCTGCCGTGCGGCCACTCCGTCACGAAGACCGCATGCGCCTCGTGCAGGCGCGAGGCATGCCGTGTGCGCCCATCGACGAGCAGCACGTCCTGATGCGCACCAAGCCCTGCGCTCAGGCGAGCCCGAACCAGGGCGGGCATCGCGCCGAGCGACAGGTGCATCACGTCATGGGGCACGCCTGTCTAGCGGGACGAACGCGGACGCTCGCCGATCGTCACCGGCACGATCACGACCTCGCCGCCGCGCACCACCTGCAGCTGCACCGTGGTGCCCACGCGATCACTGCCAAGGAATGCCATCACGTCATCATGCTGCGTGATGCGCGTGGTGTCGATCTGCACCAGCACATCGCCGATCATGACGCCGGCGTGCGCCGCCGGGCTGTCGTGTTCCACGTCGAGCACGACCAATCCCCCGCGTCCGTCGAAGCCCAGCTTCGCGGTGGCCGCGTCGGAGAACCGGACCGTCTGCATGCTCGCACCGAGCCAGCCCCGCGCGACGTAGCCGCGGTTGATGACGGCGTCGAGGATGCGGTCGATCGTGGTGTCGGGAATCGTGACGCAGAGCGGCTTGCTCATGCCACCGGAATTGATGCCGGCGATGGTGCCATGGGCGGTGACCAGTGGCCCGCCGCCGAAGCCGGGATACAGCTGCACGTCGCTCTGCACACGCCGGTCGAGCGTGCCGCCGCGCCAGGTGCGCCAGGCGTCACCGACGCTGCTGACCACGCCGAAGGTGACCTGCGGTCCATCGTTGCCGGTGCGGGCCAGCGCGAGCACCAGGTTGCCGGGTCGCAGATCCGCAGCGGCCCCGCGCGTCGCGACGGGAATCAGGCCGGTCGGGATGCGCAACGCCGCGAGGTCGGTGCCCGGATCGCGGCCCAGCAGCGTGGCGCTGATGCGCTGTCCGTCGTGCAGGGTGACGGTGATGTCGTCGGTGCGCCTGACCGTGGCATCGGTGGTCACGATCACGCCGTCGCGCCAGTGAACGCCTGTGCTGGCAAGGCGTGGGCGCGCGTGGACCGCAACGACGCTCGCGGCGGACATGGCGACGGCGTCAGCGAGCTGATCGGAAATTTCCGAAAGGTTTGACATGAGAGTCACTGGAAGAATGTGGCGAGGTGCGGTGTCCGCGTCCGGCCTGCCCGGGCGCTGCGACAAGGCTCGCCCGTCGCGCCTCGCGGCAACATCGGCCGAACGGACGGGCCGACGACCGACGGTGGCAAAATTAGTGAACATTTCATGAACAGACCGCGTAACGTTGGTCATGCGCCCGCGTCAAATCCTCAGTACGGCGCTGCTCGCCGCCGCGCCATTGGCTGCCCAGCAGCGTCCCGACACCGCCGCAACCGTGCTGCCCACGGTCACGGTCTCCGCAACCCGGACCGCGACCCCGCTGTTGCGCGCGCCCCTGGCCGTCTCGCAGGTCGGCATCGACAAGCTGCGCAGCACGGCCGGCATCGGGCTCGCCGACGCGCTGCAGGGCATTCCGGGGGTGTTGGCCGTCTCACGCTCCGGTGGCGTGGACACGCGGATCACGATTCGCGGGTTCGGTGCTCGCGGTGCCGGTGACCGCAGCAACGCCGCCACGATGCGCGGCATCCGCGTGATGGTGGATGGCATGCCGGAAACCGAGCCCGATGGGCGCACGAGCCTCGACATCATCGACCTCGCGACCGTCACAGGCATCGACGTCGTTCGCTCCAACGCCTCGGCGCTGTGGGGCAATGCCGCCGGCGGCATCATCGCGATCAACACGACGCCGGCGGCTGGCAACCTCTTCGACCTGCGCACGATGGCGGGCAGCTTCGGCTTGCGCCGCGTCATTGTGCAGACGAGCACCGGCACCGGTGAGTCGCGCATGTACCTCAGCGCGTCGCGGACCGAGTCGGACGGCTGGCGACAGAACTCCGCCGGCGAACGTTCGCTCGTCAATGCCGGATTTCTCTCGCCGCTCGGGGATCGCACGCGCGTCGCGCTGCGACTCTCAGCCAGCCGGAACGGCTTCGACATACCAGGCCCACTCACCGCCGTGGACGCGCTGGCGAATCCGCGCGCGGCGAACGCCACCTACAACGCGCGTCGCGAGCGGCGCGAGAACCAGGTGATCCGGTTCGGTACCACGATCGACCGGGCCATCGGCAGTGCCGGTGCGCTCTCGATCATGTCGTACGTGACGCCGAAGACGCTGATCCGTTCCGAGCGTGGCACCTACCGCAAGTTCGAGCGCGTGCATGGCGGCGGTGGCGTGAACTACCGCCAGCCCTTTGGTGATCATACCGTGCTGGTTGGCGCGGACATCCAGCATCAGGACGGGCCTGCACGATTCTGGTCGCTCTCAGCCAGCGGTGACAAGGGTACCACGCTGCAGCAGGACAAGGACGAACGCGCAACGACCAGCGGCCTGCTGATACAGGACGAGTGGAACGCATCGCAGCGACTGACCCTCAGCCTCGGTGCCCGGCTCGATGCGCTGCGATACGGGCTCACCGATCGCATCACGCCACGACTCGGCGCGACGCGCGACTACTCGCAGGTCTCGCCAAAGCTTGGCGCAGCGTACCGCACCAGCGAGCACAACATGTTCTACGCGAATGTCGGCGCCGGTGTGGAAACGCCAGCGGGCAACGAGACGGATCCGGCAGGCACGTTCGGGCAGGACACGGTCACCGGCATCAGCGCGCTGCTCAAGCCGATCCGCTCACTCACCTATGAGGTGGGCACGCGTCACGTGATCACGACGGTGAATCAGGGCATCGTTGCGATGCGCTATGAGGCGGCCGTGTACAACACTGAGGTGCGTGACGAACTGGTGCCGTATCGCGGCGGGCGTTTCTACTTCAATGCGGGACGCGCACGCCGGCAGGGCGTCGAGTTGGGTGGCGAGATCGAGTTCCAGCAGGGCCTGGCCGTGCGCAGCACCGCAACGCTGAGCCGGAACACGTACATCGAGTACACCGTGGACTCGGTGCATTACGGCAGGCCTGGTCGCTTCGCCGACTACGCCGGCAATGCGGTCGTTGGCGTACCACGCTCGATCGGCATGATCGGCGCACGCTGGGACGCGGGTGCCTCGCCGTTCCGCGTCGACGCCGAGGTGCAGTATACGGGCCACTACATGCTCGACGACGCGAACACCGTCGAGCTGCCCTCAGCGACGGTCTTCAACGCGACGCTGTCGATGCGTCGTGCAGCACCGCTGTTCGCGAAGGTCGGCATCACGGGCTTCGTGCGCGTCGAGAACCTGCTCGACCGTCGCTTCATGACGTCGGGGTTCCTCAATCCCGATGTCGTCGCAGGCCGCCCGGTGGTGTACGAACCAGGCCTGCCGCGCGCCGTCATCGTCTCGCTGGGGCTGGTGCGTCTGCCCTGATTCGACATGTCGCACGATTCGGGAAGCGGTGCCGCGCGCTGGCAGCAATCATGAGGGCTCACCGACTTGGAGATCTCCGTGACTGCTGCCAGCTTGCATTGCATGCCCCTGATCGAGACGGTCGCGATGGACCAGACCCGCGCAGACCGAGCCGTGCTGCGTGCACGCGCATTGCTCGACGCCGCCGTGGATGCTGGTCGCGAGGGGCGCATGCCGCTGCAGGAACTCGCCGACGCGGTGGAGATGAGCGCGGCGCACCTGCAGCGCCTCTTCACGTCGATCGTCGGCGCATCGCCCTCGGTCTACCTGCGCAGTCGTCGCGCCGAGTCGTTCCGGCGTGCGCTGCGTGATGCGGGGACCGTGAGTGCGGCGACCTTCGACGCCGGCTACGCCGCATCGAGTCGCGCCTACGCCGATGCCACGCGCCATCTCGGGATGACGCCCTCGGTGTACCGCCGCGGTGGCGCCGGCGCGACCATCCGCTGGGCCGCCACCGACACGCCGCTTGGGCGTCTGGTGATCGGCGCGACGTCGCTGGGGCTCTGCTGGGTTTCGCTGGCCGCGAGCGACGACACGCTGGTCGGCGAACTGACGGCGGAGTTCCCGCACGCCACGATCCTGCATGATGCCGGCGACCAGCTTGCGCCGATGCTCGCTGCGGTGAACACGCGCCTCCGCGGCGAACGTGTCGTGCCCGATGTCGCCATCGACATGCAGGTCACGGCGTTCCAGCAGCGGGTGCTCGACGCGCTGATCGCGATCCCCTTCGGCGAGACGCGCAGCTATTCGCAGATCGCGGCAGCCATCGGCAAGCCTGGTGCGGCACGCGCCGTGGCGAACGTCTGCGCCACCAACCGCGTCGCCGTGGTGATCCCGTGTCACCGTGTCATTCATTCTGACGGCAGCATGAGCGGGTATCGCTGGGGCAATGAGATCAAGAAGGCGCTGCTGCACGTCGAGGGCGCGTCGTTGCCGCGCGGCGAGGGTGCCGCACCCGCCGCCGTGCGCAGGCGGCGCACGTCGTGAGCGAGTCAGTGGCGTGGTCGCGCCGCGTCCGCATCCCACTGCCGGATGATGTGGATGTGCGCTGGACGCTGCGCTACCTGGTGGTCCGCACGGTCGAGGCGTTGGAGCGCGTCGAGGGCGACTTCTACCTGCGCAGCGTGCGGAATCATGCGACCGGCGCCTGTCTGCTGCTGGAGCTGCAGCACGATGCCGCAGGTCACGCGCTTCTCGCGCGCACGCGGCCGGCACTACCCGCCGCCGAGATCATCGGCATGGTTCGCCGCAGCTTCGATCTCACGACCGATCTCGCGGCATTCCGCGCCGTCGCATCTCGCGATGCGTTGCTGCAACCGTTGCTCGCGGCACGCCCGTTCCTGCGCCTGCCGCAGCTGCTCGATCCGTTCGAGGGCGTGATCCGCGCAGTGCTCGGTCAGCAGGTCAGCGTGGTCGCCGCGAGCACCATGACGGACCGGCTGGTGCGCGCGTTCGGCGTGCCGCTGCCGGCGCTGGAAGGCCATGCACTGCTGTTCGGATTTCCATCGCCGTCGGTGCTTGCTGCCGCCGGCGCCGACAGCTTGCGCACCATCGGGCTCACGAACGCAAAGGCGGCGACGCTGCACGGCATCTCACACGCGATCGCCACCGGCGCCATCGATCTCGATGCGTTGCGTGGCGTGCCGACGGAGCAGGCGGAGGCGACCTTGATCACGCTGCCGGGTATCGGGCCATGGACCGCGCAGTACGTGCGCATGCGTGCGCTCGGCGATCGCGACGCATTCCCGGCGGCCGACCTCGGCGTGCTGAAGGCGATGGCGGCTGCGGGTGTCGCGAAGCGCGACATCATCGCACGGGCCGAATCGTGGCGCCCCTGGCGGGCCTACGCCACGTTGCATCTCTGGGAATCGCTCGGCAAGCGCGAGTGATCGCGTGTGCCGGGCGGGTCGGTCAGCCGTTCGCCTTCGGCGATGGCATCACGACCAGCACCACGCCGAGCAGCGTCACCACACCGGCCACCAGCATCATCGGCGTGATCAGTTCATGCCCGATCGAGGCGCCGAGCAGCAGGGCGACGATCGGGTTCACGTAGGCGTACGTCGCCACGTGCGACGTCTTCGCGACGCGCAGCAGCCACACGTACGCCGTGAAGCCGAGCAGGCTGCCGAATAGAATCAGGTAGGCCAGGGCGATCCAGGAGCGGGTGGAGACGGCCGGAAGGTCCACCAGCGACCATTGGCCGGTGATGGCGCAGCCCACCACCAGCACCGCACCGGCGGAGAGCATCTGCAGTGCACTGCCCATGAATGCATTGTCCGGGTGCGGGACCTCGCGGCCGATCACGGAGCCGATGGACCACGAGATCGCTCCGATCAGGATCACTCCCATCGCGCCGACATCCAGGCTGCCCGCATCACCACGGAAGGCCGCAGCAAGGCTCGGTCCGCCGAGCAGTGCCAGGCCGGCGAGTCCCAGGGCAAGACCAATCCACTCCTTCGGCAGCGGCAGGCGGCCACCGGGCCGCGTACTCGCTGCCGCCACGATCCAGATCGGCGTCGTGGCCACCACGAGACTCGTCACGCCACTCGCAATCCGATGGGCGCTGAACGCAATCAGTCCGTTGCCGATCACCAGCAGCATGATGCCGCCGATGATGCCGCCCTTCCAGTGTTCACGCTTCGGCGCCGGCGTCCCGGTCAGTCGCAGCACCGTGTAGAGGATCATGCCGGCGAGCGAATGCCGCGCGGCGATCATCGGCCATGGCGGCATCGTCTCGACGCCGATTTTCACGCTCAGGTACGTGCTGCCCCAGATGATGTAGAGCGCCGCGAAGGCCGCCACGAGCAGAAGCCGCGAGGGCGGTGCAGTGCGCGCGTCGGACATACTCGCAAGTTAATCGCCATGACGATGTCACAGCCCGCGCTACGAAACTTTCGGACTCAGGTTTGGCGTGAGGCGATATGTCGTCGTCACGCCGGAGGGTCGCTGCCCATGCTCGATCAGGTACGGCATGACCTCCGCTGCCGGCAGCGGCCGTGAGAACAGGAAGCCTTGCCCGAACTGGCACCCGAGTGCCAGCAGCACGTCGTGTTGCGCCTCGTTCTCGATGCCCTCGGCCACCGTGCGCAGGCCCAGCGTGTTGCCCAGCGCGATCACGGCACTCGCGAGCGCGCTGGCGCCCGGACCGCCGGCCACGCCTTCCACGAAACTCTTGTCCATCTTCAGCACATCCACCGGGAACCGATGCAGGTAGCTGAGTGACGAGTAGCCCGTGCCGAAATCGTCGATTGCGAGGCGCACGCCGAGCGACTTGAGCGACGTCAGGATGCCCACGGTCTCCTCGCTGTTGGCGAGCAGCGTGGTCTCGGTCAGTTCCAGTACCAGCTGGTCGCGGCGCAGCCCCGCGACACGCAGCGCATTCGCGACATCGTCCAGCAGGTTCTCGTCGCCGAGCTGTCGCGCGGAGAGGTTCACGGTGACCGTGATCGGGTGCAGCTCCGGGAGCGACCGGGTCCAGTGTCGTGCGTGCGCGCACGCATGCAGCAGCACCCACCGCCCGATCGGGACGATCAGGCCCGACTGCTCGGCGATCGGGATGAAGTCGGCGGGGGAGATGCGCCCGCGGCGCGGATGATCCCAGCGCACGAGGGTTTCCAGGCCGCTGACCCGGCGCGTGGCCATGTCGACGATCGGTTGGTATTCCAGCTCCAGTTCATTGCGCTCGATCGCGTGTCGGAGGTCGGCGAGCAGGTCGAGCCGCTCCACCACTTCCTCGTGCATGTGCGTCTCGAACTGCTCGACGCGTGCCTTGCCGCGCTTCTTGGCCAGGTACATCGCGAGGTCGGCGTTGCGGAGCAGCGACTCGCCAGTCTCGTCGCCGGTGCTCATCGCCACGCCGATGCTGGCCGTCACGAACGCCTCGCCCTCGTCCAGCGCGAACGGGCGCGCGAACGACGCGGCGATCCGGCCCGAAACGTTCGCCACCTCGATCCCGTCATCGGACAGTTCCTCCAGCAGCACGGCGAATTCGTCGCCACCCAGTCGCGCCGCCGTGTCGCCGGCGCGGAGACAGGCCCGCAGCCGATCCGCGCTCTGCGTCAGCAGCGCGTCGCCTGCGGCATGACCCATCGAGTCGTTCACTTCCTTGAAGTCGTCGAGATCCAGGAACAGCACCGCAGTGCGCAGCGCGTTGCGCGATCCACGCAGCAACGCCTGTTCCACGCGATTCGTGAACAGTGCGCGGTTGGCGAGTCCGGTGAGCTCGTCGTGGAAGGCGCGATGCACCAACTGCTCTTCCAGGGCCACGCGCTGCGTGACGTCACGCGTGGTGAGAACCAGGCCGGCCACGGTGGGTGTGGTGAGCAGGTTGACCGCGACATTTTCCACGCGGCACCAGCTGCCGCTGGCGCTCCTGATGCGCCAATGGCTGGTGCTGGCGCGACTGTCTGGCTTCGCCGCATCAGCGAGGAATCCGAGCATCGACGCCACGTCCTCCGGATGGACCAGCGCGCGCAGCGCGGTGCCCTCGAGCGTGTGCGGCGTGTAGCCGAACACCCGGGTGATGGCGGGACTCAGGAAGCGGATGGAGTCTGCATCATCGATGATCGTGATCAGGTCCGTCGAGTGCTGCACGAGCGAGCGGAATCGTGTCTCGTTGGCTTCGCGCGCCTCGTTCCTGCTGCGGAGTGTCGCCTCGCGGACCGCCTCTGCCTGTCGAAGGCTGACCAGCACTGTCAGCACGAACATCACGCTGATCAGCCCCATCACCTCGCGATTGTTCGTGCGCGAACCCAGCTCCAGCAGCATCGCGTAGCCGGCCACGATGGAGACGGAGGGCAGCAGCGAGCTGTGAAACCTGGACGGCGATCCGGCGCGGCGGATTCGTTGCGTCTGACTGCTGTTGAAATGCACCAGCATGCCGAGCAGCAGCAGCGTGGCACCGGCGCCGTCCAGCAACGCCGGTGCGGACGTGCCGGCAAAGGGCTGCCATGCCGCACCGACGTCGCTCAGCAGTTGCACCGTGAGGCCGGCGCCAAACATGGCGAGGCCGACGCGAGCTGCGCGGTGTGCAAGCCGGATGAACAGCGCACCGAATGCGACCACGGTCATCAGCTGCAGCCCGGCCTGGATGACGAGCGTTGGCGAGAGGCGCATCCAGGCCGCAACGCTGCCGGTCGGATCGGTGCGCCGCATCAGGAACCAGACGAGCATGGCGCCAGTCAGCAGCGAGATCGTGAGGTCCAACGCGAGGGTGATGCGCTCGGCCGGTCGTTTCAGGTTGGTGCGAAACAGCAGCAGTGCAGGCACGATCGCGCTGGTGCCGAGCACCGTGCAGGCGAGAATCCAGCTGGCGAACAGTTCGGGCGAGGCGGCATAGGGGCGCAGTACGCATCCCGCCTGCCCGAGCGCCAAAGCCGTCAGGCCGACGCCCAGCAAACGCCAGGAACGCCGGACCGTCCCACGTCGCTCAATTGTCGTGTGCAGGAAGCAGACGATCGCGCTTGCCGCGCCGACGGCCAGCGCCCAGACATCTCCGATGTGGGTAGCGTTCCCTCGTCCGGCGAGGATCGCGACGCCTGCCAGCAGCGATGCGCCGAGGGCGCTGGCGGCCAACTGACGGGTCCAGGGTAACCAGTCGGCGCCCGGCAGCGACCGTCGGCGCATCACTCGGGCAGGGAGTTGCATGTCATCAAGGATCGACCCGGCGGGATATTCCCTGTAGCCGGGCCGCGCAATCTGTTCGCGACCGAAACGCGGCGGTGGTTTGTTCGGTACTATGAAGAGGTCGTCCTGTCGGCCCGGACCTGCCCATGCCCGTCAGGTCCCTCGTCTCCTTCTGCCCTACGATGAAGAAGTCCACGAGTATCAAGTTGCTGTTCGTGAATTCCATCGTGCTCGGCGTGTCGGGTTGCGACTCCGAGCCGCCGCCGGTCGACCCCTGCAACACCAGCACCTTCAACGCGCAGGCGTGCGAGGTGGCGGTGCAGAACAAGGGGTACAATTACCACGGGGCGTGGGTGCCGATGGTCTACCCCAGCCCCTACCTGTTCTACTACGCGGGGTTCACGCGTGCCCTGGGTGCTGGTCGGCCTGTGTATGCGGCGCCGGCGTCGGTCTACGCCGGGAACTACCGTTCACTCGACGGACGTGCCTCGACCTATGCCGCACGTGTCGCTCCGACCGGCACCGCACTTTCGTCGCAGCGCATGTCATCCATCCTGCGCCGGCCGGCGTCCATCGCGCGAGGCCGGTCAGGCTCCACGGTGCGGCGCGGCGGCTTCGGTTCCATCGGCCGCGGACGCTCGTCGTTCGGCGGCTGAGCGCATGCGACGACTCATCTGGCTCGCGTTCGCGCTCGCCGCCTGCACCAGCGACGAGGAGAAGGCGCGGGAGCGCGAGGCCGCCATGATCGCGCAGGCAAAGGCCGACGCCGTCGCGGAAGCGGAGTTTACCGACGACTCGCTCACGCTCGCCGCGTCCATTACCGTCGACACGGTCCGCAGGCTGGAACGGCGCGACAGCTACACCACGAATGACGAGGGTGATGACACGAGGGGTCCCCGTTTCGAGGCCATCGCGGCAGACGGACAGGTCTGCCTGTTGACGCCGACCCGATTCACGACACTCATCGTCGGCGACACGCTGTCGTGCCAGTGGGGTCCGCGCGAGTGAAGCGGGTCACGCACCCGGTCCGCGCGGATTGGCAGCAGAAGGTGGAAGCGCTCGGCCTCGCCTGGCACTCGGCCAAGGGCGCGTACTGGAACGAGTCGGCGTACTACTCCTTCACGATGGATGAAGTGCTGAAGCTGGAGCACGCGACCAACACGGTGCACGCCATGTGCCTCGAGGCCGCGCAGCACATCATCGACCAGCGCCTTTTTCTGCAGCTCGGCATTCCGTCGCACGTCATCCCCCTCATCGAGGCCGCATGGGAACAGGAGCCGCCGTCCATCTACGGCCGCTTCGATTTTGCGTACGACGGACTCGGTCCACCGAAGCTGCTGGAATACAACGCCGACACGCCGACGTCGCTCGTCGAGGCGAGCGTGGTGCAGTGGTTCTGGTTGCAGGAATCGTTTCCGGCCAAGGACCAGTTCAATTCCATCCACGAGCGGCTGATCGAGCAGTGGAAGGCGCTGCAGCTCTTCCTGCAGGGCGACCGGCTGCACTTCGCCGGCATGGACGACATCGAGGACGGCATGACGCTGGCCTACCTTCGCGATACTGCGCAGCAGGCCGGCATCGCCTGCGAGACGCTCACGATGGACCAGATCGGCGTCACCACCGACGGCTACTTCACCGATGCCGAGGATCGCGTGATCGAATCCATCTTCAAGCTCTATCCGTGGGAATGGATCGTCGCCGAGGACGAGCGCTTCGTGCAGGCGCTGCTGCGTCAGGGCACGCGCATGCAGTGGATCGAGCCGGTGTGGAAGATGCTGCTGTCCAACAAGGGATTGCTCGCGGTGCTCTGGGACCTGTTCCCCGACAGTCCCTACCTGCTGCCCGCCTCGCTGGACATCGCCGAGACGCTCACGTGGGATGCATACGTGCGCAAGCCGCTGTTCTCGCGGGAAGGCGCGAACGTCACCGTGACGATGTTCGACCAGACGCTGGTCGAGTCACAGGGCGACTACGGCGAGGAAGGGTACGTGTACCAGTCGATGGCGTCGATCCCGAACTTCGACGGCCGTCATCCGGTCATCGGCTCGTGGGTCATCGGACAGGATGCAGCCGGTATCGGCATCCGCGAATCGAAGCGGATCATCACCGACAACCTGTCGCAGTTCGTGCCGCACGTCATCGAGGGATGATCTGCTGCACTGTCTGCGCCGACTCGCCGTGAATCGCACGAGTCGGTGGCATGCCGTATTCCGTCAGCGGGCGCCGGCGGGCACGGCGCCCAGCACCTGCGCGACGCGTGACGCTGCCGCGCGGAGTTCCGCCGCCGGTGCCACCAGCGACAGCCGGAAGTAGCGCGCGCCCGCCACACCGAAGGCGAGGCCCGGTGTCATCATCACCTGTGCCTCGACCAGCAGCCGCTCCACCGCTTCCCATGGCTCGACGCCATCCGGCAGCGGCAGCCACGCATACATCGCGGCCTGCGGCGCGCTCACATCCCATCCGGCCTGTTGCAGCGCATCGTACAGCGCATCACGACGCGACTGGTACTCGGCGATGATCGGCGCCGTCAGTTCGCGCACATCGTCGAGCGCCTGGGCCGCCGCATGCTGGATCGGCATCGACACGCCGTAGCCCACGTTGGAGCGGTAGGCGAGCAGCGCATCCAGCGCATCGGCACGACCCACGACGAAGCCCACGCGCATGCCCGCCATGTTGAAGCTCTTCGAGCAGGAATGGAACTCGACCGCGACGTCCCTGCTCCCGGGCACCTGAAAGACGCTCGGTGCGACATGTCCGTCAAACGTGAGCTCCGAATACGCCAGGTCGTGCATCAGCACCAGATCGTGACGACGCGCGAACTCCACCAGCTCGGCGAGGTCGGCCAACGTGGTGACGGCGCCGGTGGGATTGTTCGGATAGTTCGCGATCAGGACCCGGGCGCGTCGCAGCACGTCAGCGGGAATGCTGGCCAGATCCAGCTGCCAGCGGCGCGCCGGGTCCATCGGAACCAGGTGCACCTCGGCACCATGCATCAGCGGTGCGCGCACGTAGACCGGATAGCTGAGCGACGGTGCCAGCACCACGTCGCCCGGTCCACACAGCGCCGCCAGCATCTCGGCAATGCCTTCCTTCGAACCCGCCAGCACGACGGCTTCGGTCGACGGGGAGAGCTCGACACCGAAGCGCATGGACATGAAGTCTGTGGCGGCCTTCAGCAGTCGGGCGCTGCCCCGAAACGGCGGGTAGGCGTTCGTGGGGCTGTCGAAGGCCGCCTGGCGCAGCGCCTCGAGGATCGGGGCCGGGGTCGGCTGGTCCGGACTGCCGATGCCGAGGTCCAGAAACGAGTGCCCTGCGGCACGCGCCGCAACCTTGCGACGTTCCAGTTCCGAGAAGATGTACGGCGGAATGGTCGCCAGAGAGGGGAGAATGCGCACGGACACGGATTGGGCGGTGAAGGAAGTCTGCGGCGCTGAGCGCGTCCACGGACATGACGAACGACAGAGTGGGGCCAGCGGTCGCGCGCGCATGGCGCGCAGCCTTTTGGTTGGAGAAGAATGACGATTCACCTTCCGTCAGGAAAGCCAGTGTTCCATCGCAATCGAGAGTGTGAACGCCTCGTCGCGGCGCGCGGTGCGCGACGCATGGTCACCGTGTCGGCACATGTCGCATGACTGCACTCGCGAGTGGCACGGCTCGCCCTGGCCGGCCCGGGGTATCTTCCGTCATGCGTGCGTTCCAGATCCTGCTCCGTGTCCTGCCACTCCTGCTCAGCTTTCGTCGGGACCAGCGCCGGTGGCTGCTCCTCGGCACCCGGCTGCCGCGGACCGGGGCGTTCCACGCCGCGCGTGCAGAGCGGATGGTGCAGATGCTGGCGTCGCTCGGCCCTACGTTCGTGAAGCTGGCGCAGCTCTTCGCGGGCCGCGCCGACATCATCCCTGAACCGTATGTCAGTGCCATCGGCACGCTCACGGATCGCGTGCCCGGTGTGCCGCCCGAGAAGATCCGCGCTAGCCTGATCGACAGCTACGGCGCGCCGCCGGAGACGGTTTTCGAGTGGTTCGATGTCGTGCCGTTGGCCGCCGCGTCACTCGGCCAGGTGCACCGCGCGCGCGTCGATGGTCGCGAGGTGGTCGTGAAGGTGTTGCGCCCCGGCGTCGAGAAGCTGGTGGAAGGCGACATCCGCGCCGCACGACGCATCCTCGATCTCGTGGCATCGCGCCTCAATCCACCGCATGTGGCAGGGCTGCGCACGGTGCTCGACGAGTTCGAGAAGCGCGTCGCCGACGAGATGGACTTCCGTCAGGAGGCGCGGTACGCCCAGCAGGTGCGCCGGAACTTTGCGAAGAGCCCGGGCATCCGGATTCCCGAAGTGATCGACGCCTACACGCGCCAGCGCGCGCTGGTGCTGGAGTTCATCGACGGGCGGCGTGTGGACCAGCTGGGTGACTGGATCACGACGGGTCGCGTGCAGGCCGACGATGTACTCCGCTCCGTGATGGAGCTCTATGTGCAGATGATGATGGTCGACGGGCTCTTTCACGCCGATCCGCATCCGGGCAACGTGTTCGTGGACACGCAGGGACGACTCACGCTGCTGGACTTCGGCATGGTGGTCCAGGTGCCGGTCGCGACACGTCGCACTCTGGTGCAGACGGTGTTCGCCTCGATCCGCGGCGACGTCGAGAAGGTGGTCGATGGCTTCTACGCGCTCGGCCTGATCGAACCAGGCGCCGATCGCGCGATGATCGTCGCGCTGGCCGCCCAGCTCATCGCGCTGGCGAACGAACGCACCACGGCCATCGAGCGCATCGAGCGCGTGACGCGACTGGCCGAGGACGTGATGGCCACCCTGTACGACTTTCCGGTACTGCTGCCCGGCGACATGGTCTACTTCGCGCGCACGGCGGCGTTGATCGAGGGACTCGGTGTGCGGTACGACGCGCGCTTCAACGCCATCCGTTTTGCCACGCCGATCGTGCTGCGCCTGCGCCGCGAGATCCTGTCGTCACTCGGTGAACCGCTGGGTGGTGAGCGCGATGTGGCCGCCGCCATCGGTGCCACACTGGGGTCGCTGGTCGCCATCGCGCGCCGCGCCAGCCGCGAGGTCGTGACGACGCTCGCCTCGCAGTTGATTCCGGTGTTCACGTCGAGGGCGCCGTGATCACCGGTGCCATTCCGTGCCGCCGTCGACCGCCGACGTCGCTCGCGCGCTACTGACCGAGCGTCGTCAACGCGCGCTTCACGTCCACCGTGATCACGCCGGGAATGTCGGGCATTACCGTGTCGATGGACGGTGCGCTCGCCTGCATGATGTTCGCGCTGGCGGCCAGCGGCATCGCCTGCATCGACGCGGCCATGTTCGTGGCCTGACCCCCGTCGTTCGGCGGCGTCTGCGGTGCACGAGTCGATGCCGCCGGCCGCGGCGCGCTTACGTCGCCCACCTCGAGCAGGTCCGCCAGGTGGTACGACGAGATCGGCTTCGAGTACAGGTAGCCCTGCCCGTAGTCGCACCCGAGGTTCAGCAGGTCCCGCTCCTGTTCTGCGCGCTCGATGCCCTCGGCCACGACCTTCAGCTTCAGTGAGCGGCCCAGCGCGACGACTGCCGATGCGAGTGCGCGACCGTTTGGCCCCTTGTCCATGCCGGTCACGAAGCTCCGGTCGATCTTCAGGACGTCCAGCGGATACTGCGACAGGTAGCCGAGCGACGAGTAGCCGGTGCCGAAATCATCGATGGCCAGGCGGACGCCGAGTGCGCGAATGCGATGCAACAGCGCCATCGTATCGGAGCTGCGACCCACGAGCATGCTTTCAGTCAGCTCGAGCACGAGGCGTTGCGGATCGAGCTGCGTCGTTTCGAGCGTCTCGCGCAGCACGTCCACGAAGTTTCCGTCCACCATCTGTCGCGCCGAAAGGTTCACGGTGATGGAGACCGGTTTCTGGCCCGGCGGCACCGGCCAGCGGTGCGCTTCCAGCGCGGCCGTCTGCAGCACCCACGCGCCGATCTCGACGATGCTGCCCGCCTCCTCCGCCAAGGGAATGAAGTCCGCCGGCGACACGAGGCCACGGTACGGGTGGTGCCAGCGCACCAGCGCCTCGGCACCGATGATCTGCTGTGTGCTCAGCTCCACGATCGGCTGGTAGACCAGCGCCAGTTCGTGTCGCTCGATCGCCTTGCGCAGATCGGCCTGCATCTCGATGCGGTCCAGCACCGCAGCATGCATGCCGCCCTCGTAGAGCACTGCGCAGGACTTGCCGCGCGCCTTCGCATGGTACATCGCCACGTCCGCGTTGCGAAGCACCTCGTCTGCCGACTGCTGCGGCTGTGCACGTGCAATGCCGATGCTGGCGCAGAGGTCCACGTCCTTGCCTTCCACCTGCAAGGGGCGTCCCAGTGCCGCCGTGATGCGCGCGGCCACGTCCATCACCTCACCTTCGCCCCGCACCTGCTCCAGCAAGATCGCAAACTCGTCACCACCGAAGCGCGCCGCCGTATCGCTGTCGCGAAGGCAGGTGCGCAGCCGGTTCGCCGTCTGGACCAGCACCGCGTCGCCGGCAGCATGGCCCAGCGAATCGTTGATCTCCTTGAAGTTGTCGAGATCGAGAAAAATCACCGCCACTTCGTCGTTCGTGCGCTCGGCGCGCGCAAGCCCGTGCGCTACGCGGTCCTGAAACAGCGCCCGATTGCCCAGGCCGGTCAGCGGATCATGCAGCGCCTGATGGCGCAAATGCTCCTCGAGCGTGACGCGTTCGGTGACGTCGCGAATCGTCAGCACGATGCCCTTCACGTTGGCGTCGGCCAGCAGGTTCGTCGCGACGGTCTCGGTGCGCATGTATTCGCCGTTCACGCGGATCATCCGGCAGCCGATGTGGCTCAGCTGTGTGCCGCCCATCAGCGACGCCGAAAAGTGCGCCTCGTACAGACCGCGATCCGCTTCGTGTATCAGCTCGGCCAATGTGTGGTTCACCATCCGTTCGCCACTCTGACCGAAGACGCGTTCCGCAGCCGGACTCACGTAGCGGATGATGCCAAGCGGGTCGAGGATTGCGAACACGTCGGACGAATGCTGCACCAGCGAGCGGAAGCGCGCCTCCGTCTCGTTCGCCATGCGCGCGATGTCGAGCCGCAGGTTCTCGCGTACCGACGTGAGCTGGCGCGTCATGACCAGGATGGTGAGCACGATGGAGCCGACCACGAGGTCCGTGACGTGCGCCGTTCCCTGCAGCGGCTTGGTGAACAGCAGCCCATAGCCCCGCGCCAGGGCGAGGT
>Ga0105045_10001825_pt1 | contig 17593 bp, 10 predicted proteins | sample MAT02_FD_78089 | JGI IMG/M metagenome (GOLD analysis project Ga0105045, IMG submission 78089) | Freshwater microbial communities from Lake Fryxell liftoff mats and glacier meltwater in Antarctica - MAT-02 (megahit assembly) | ecosystem: Environmental > Aquatic > Freshwater > Ice > Liftoff... | reverse complement strand
CGACCGGCCGACACACCACTATTTTAATGGCAGCGCTTGCGGCCTTTATTTTCGTGAATGGCCATTGGCCCAGGCCCGAAACAGGTAAAAGCAAATGAATCGATTATTGCTCCTTTGTTGGATTCTCTTTATCGCGGCCCCCGCGCATGCCCAAGCATGGGATGACCGGCTGGACAAGCTCAATAGGGTGATTGGCGAAAACAAGCGCGATTTACGCCATGTGGACGCACTCAACGAAGTGGCCGAATTACTGCTGGCACGCGATGTGGACAAGGCCATTGACCATGCCGACAAGGCTGCACGTTTGGCCGCATTGCTTGACTATGAGGTTGCCGAAGCGCGGGCATTGGCCAATTTGGGCTATTTGTATGCCATCAATAAAGGCAAGTCTGAGCGGGCACTCACTTATTTCACCAATGCCTCGGCCCTTTACCACCAACTGGTTTCGCAAAATAAAGTAGCCAAGAATACTGTCTATGCCTTTGTCACCACCAAACTGATTCCTGCCACCACGGTACTGGAGGATCAAGAGCGCGGCGGTAGTCTTGGCCGTCGGGATAAAAAAGTACTGAAAGACTATAAAAGCTTACAGGGAGAGTTTGCGGGCTTGATTGCAGAAATCGTTCGGAGCAAGGAAAGCGAAAGCCGGAGCAAGGACAATAAAATTGACTCGGCATCGGCAATGCTGGTCTCTAAAAAAACCGAGCTGATGGTCAAGGAAATGGAGATTAAGCGCCGAGAATCGGAACTTCAAAACAAGAACAAACAGATTACCTTCAAAAACCGGGAAAAGCTACAACTCTCGCGCATCAACGCTGAGTTGTCCGATGGGTTGACGCGTTCTTCGGACAGTTTACAACACGTGCTGGATAGTTTGGAAGCCACCGCAAACCACCTCCAGATCACGACCGAGACCCTGCTCCTGCATGAGATGCGCCTGCAACAGGAGGCACTGGCCAATAGTGAAGCCAAAGCCCGCAACGAGCAACTGCAAGAAGAACAGAAACGGCAGTGGTGGATCATTGCGGGTGGATCAGGCATTTTTGGCCTAGTGCTGATTTTTTCGCTGGTGCTGTGGCGGCAAGCAAAAATCCAGAAAAGACTGTTTTCCAAACTAGAGGCACGAAACGTGGAACTGCGCCACAAAAACGCTGAGATCAGCCTACAAAAGGAAGAGATAGAGTCGCGCAACGAGGACATTATCTTGCAGAAAGAAGAGATTGAGTCCCAACGCGATGATATTTTGGCGAAAAGTTCCCAGATAACGGCCAGTATCCAATATGGCCAACGAATCCAAGCGGCCATTTTGCCCGATCCATCAAAGCTGGCCCTGTTGGTGCCCGAGTCGTTCATCATGTTCATGCCCCGCGATGTGGTCAGTGGTGATTTCTACTGGTTCACCGAGACCCAAGACCACCGCAAACCTGGGTTTGGGGATCGCAATATCGATGCCCCCAACTGGGAATCTCCGGTGGTGGGCTGGGGGGCAGCAGGCAACCGGCCACGCAACCTACCCATTGATGACAGCCACTTGCCCAGCCGCAGTACCAAAATCATTATTGCCGCTATTGACTGCACCGGCCACGGGGTGCCAGGCGCATTTATGAGCATGATCGGCAACAAGCTGCTGGAAGACATTGTCCATGTGCGGGGGATCAGCTCGCCCGACCAGATCTTGCTCGAACTCCACCGGGGTGTGGTGGGATCGTTGCGGCAGCGCGACACCAACAACCGCGACGGGATGGATGCCACCATCTGCGTGATCGACCGCCAAGCGGGGACAATGGAATTTGCCGGGGCCATGAACCCCCTTATCTACATCAAAGATGAGGAATTATTTGAGATCAAGGGCGACAAAAGATCAGTAGGGGGATATACCAACGCCGATGAGCATATTTTCACCAAGCATTTGATTGATATTTCCAAGCCGGGCACCTATTACCTTTTTTCGGATGGGATTGCCGACCAGTTTGGTGGGCCGCAGAAACGCAAGTTCATGCTCAAAAACCTGCGCAATAAACTGGTGGCCATTTCGGACAAACCGATGGCCGAGCAACAAAAAACGATGGAACAGGCCATAGAACATTGGCGCTACAACTACGGTTATACCAAGCAGACCGATGATATTCTGTTGATCGGTTTTAGGTTGTAACACCTGCCTTCGGCGCAAATGGTTTTTACAGCACCGTTGCTGCCCCTTTCCCCAATAATTAGTCAATGGCGGCCAATATTTCGTAGAACCGCCATACGTCCCCAAAACTGTTGTAGAGCGGTACCGGGGCGATCCTGATCACGTCAGGCTCGCGCCAGTCGGCTATGACGTGTGCCTGGGCCAGCCGATCGAACAAGGCCCGGCCATTGCCTGCCACCAGTAAAGAGAGTTGGCAGCCCCGGGCCGCTGGATCCACTGGGGTGAGCACTTGGATTTGGTAAGTGTTTTGTTCTGAATTAAATTTTTGCACCAAAAATTCGGTAAATCCGGTCAATTGTAGGCTTTTTTGGCGAAGCTTGGCCATGCCCGCCTCGGCAAAAATGGCCAATGAAGCTTGGTGGACGGCCATGGGCAATATTTGGGCATTGCTCAACTGCCAGCCCTCAGCCCCGGGCATGGGGATGAACCCCTTGCGCATCTGGAAACGTTCTTCTTCGCGGTGGCCCCACCAGCCGGCAAAGCGCGGCAGATCGGGCCGCTGGGCGTAGCGCTCGTGGATGTAAGCGCCAGCCGCCCCGCCCGGTCCCGAGTTGAGGTATTTGTAGGAACACCACACCGCAAAATCAACGTCCCAATCGTGCAGTTGCAACTCGACGTTGCCTGCCGCGTGGGCCAGATCAAAGCCCGCCATTGCTCCCACCACGTGGGCGGCCCGGGTAATGGCCGCAAGGTCAAATGCTTGGCCAGTATAATAATTGACCCCGCCAAACAGCACCAAAGCCAATTCACTGCCCGTTTCTTGGATGGCCTTTTCGATGTCCCCGGTGCGCAAGTAGGTTTCGCCAGCCCGGGGAAACAGCTCAACAATGGCCTCTTCGGGCCTGAAACCGTGGAATTTTACTTGGGACTCCACCGCATATTGGTCGGAGGGGAACGCGCCACCCTCCATCAAGATCTTGAACCGCCGCTGATCGGGGCGGTAAAATGAAACCATGAGCAAGTGCAGGTTAACGGTCAGGTTGTTCATCACCACCACCTCGTGGGGCAAGGCTCCCACTACCTGGGCGGAGGGCAGGGCCAAAGCTTTGTGGTAGTGCAGCCAAGGCTTGCGCCCCGCAAAATGCCCCTCCACCCCAAGTTCGGCCCAGTCGTCAAGCTCTTGCAGCACCGCCGCCCGGGCAGTTTTGGGCTGTAAACCCAACGAGTTGCCACAAAAATAGACCATTGGCTGGCCACCCGCTTGGGGGAGGTGAAACTGGGAGCGAAAATGTTGGAGTGGATCCTGCGCGTCCATGCGCTGGGCAAAATCGGGAGTAGCTTCGTAGGGCAGTTGCATTGGGTTGGCTCATTGGTGATGCCCAAAACTAAGCAAAAACCTTGGCCTTTGGGTGGGCAACGGCCAATTGGTAAATTGACGACCAAAGTTTTGGGCCAGTCAAGACGTTGGTGCGCGTTCTTTTTGCCAAACAGCCAAAGTTGAAAAACCACGATCCGATCATTATCAAAGGGTAAAGACAAGGGGTTTGGGTGTTGGCAAAAGCTCACTCTTGCGGCCAGCGCTGTGGGCAAAGCAAAAAAATGGGCAAAAAAAAGCCCAACTACCTGTTCTTGGCGTAATTGGGTTTTAATGTGTTCACGGCAGGAGTCGAACCTGCAACCTTCAGATCCGTAGTCTGACGCTCTATCCAATTGAGCTACGCAAACGTTCTGTTCTGTTTCGGAGTGCAAAGGTAGAACCTTGCGGTAAATTTGCAAATACTTTGCCCAATTTTTTTGTAAAAAATTGCGGACACACTCCGAAAAAATGCAAACTGCATGCCAATCAAGGGCTTTTTGGCCTAAATTTGCCCGTGGATATTGGGCCAAGCTGGAGTGCTCGGCCCCAATTCGCCAAACAAAAGGTATTTTGTCCAACTAGATTTGTTTCAACAAACGCATAGCACCTTGAAGATCACGGAATACTTACAAAACGCCAAACGCACTCTATTTTCCTTTGAGCTGATCCCGCCCTTGAAAGGGGAAAGCGTCCAGACCATTTACCAAGCCATCGATGCCCTGATGGAGTTTCAGCCACCTTTTATCGAGGTCACTTACCACCGCGAGGAGTATGTTTACAAGAGCAACGGTGGCGGGTTGCTCCTCAAACAGCGCACCCGCAAACGCCCCGGCACAGTGGGGATTTGCGCGGCGATCATGAACAAGTACAAAGTGGAGGCCGTGCCCCACATCATCTGTGGTGGCTTCAACAAAGAGGAAACTGAAAATGCCCTGATTGACCTCGGTTTTTTGGGGGTGGAGAATGTGCTGGTGCTCCGTGGTGACGCAGTAAAGTCGGAAGGATCGTTTGTACCCCACCCCGAGGGCCATGCCTATGCCACCGACCTGCTCAAACAAGTAGTGGACATGAACAATGGCAAATACTTGGACGACGATCTGAGCAGCCCTGCCCCCAGCGATTTTTGCATCGGCGTGGCCGGCTATCCCGAAAAGCATTTCGAGGCCCCCAACTTGGCCAGTGACCTAAAGTACCTAAAAATGAAGGTCGATATGGGGGCGGATTACATTGTCACCCAAATGTTTTTTGACAATCAAAAATATTTTGATTTTGTCAAAGCCTGCCGCAACATGGGCATTACCGTACCCATCATCCCCGGCCTGAAACCGCTGGCCACCAAAGCGCAATTGAGTGTACTGCCCCGCATTTTCCACCTCGACATCCCGGTCGATTTGGCCAATGCAGTCGAGAAGTGCAAGGACAACCAAGCGGTGAAGCAAGTGGGCATAGAATGGTGCATCCAACAATCGCGCGAGTTGATGGCCCAGGGAGCACCTTGCCTGCATTACTACACCATGAGCAAATCGGACGGGGTACGCAAAATTGCCGAGGGCGTGTTCTAGCCATTGATTGAATGATAAAAGCAATGTTTTACGACTAATCGGTCATCACGTATGTCATTATTGGTCAAGAACCTCACCAAGGTTTACGGTGAACAAAGGGCGGTGGATGATATTTCCTTCTCAGCCACCAAGGGGGAGATCGTTGGGTTTCTGGGGCCAAATGGGGCGGGCAAGACCACGACCATGAAAATCGCGACGGGCTACCTTTCCCCCACCGGCGGCACGGTGGAGGTGTGTGGCCACGATGTGCGCACTGCTCCCTTGGCGGTGCGCACATCGCTGGGTTACCTGCCCGAGCACAATCCTTTGTATCTGGATATGTACGTGATTGAGTACCTGCATTTTATCGGTTCGCTCCACGGGCTGCGGGGTGCTCTACTGACCAAAAGAACCCAAGAAATGGTGGATTTGGTGGGGTTGGAACGTGAGCAGCGCAAGAAAATCGGGGATTTGTCGAAAGGATACCGGCAACGGGTGGGTTTGGCCCAAGCATTTATCCACGATCCCGAAGTGTTGATTTTGGATGAGCCCACCACCGGGCTGGATCCAAACCAGATCGTGGAGATCCGCGAAGTGATCCGCCACATTGCCCGCGAAAAAACGGTGGTTTTTTCGACCCATATTTTGTCCGAAGTCCGGGCGCTCTGTCACCGGGTGGTGATCATCCACCTGGGCAAGATAGTGGCCGATTGCCCCGTGGCCGAGTTGAAAATTTCCCAAGGGGCGGTCAACCTCACCATTGAGTTTGCCCAGCCGCCCGATTTGGTACAATTAAGAAATTTGCCCGGGGTTGATGCGCTACAAGAAATTTCCGCCAATCGGTTTAACCTCGTTTGTCAACAAGATTTGCGGTTGGCGGTATCCAAATTGGCCAGCGAACAAGGCTGGCTGTTGCTGGGGATGCAAATGGAAGAAAGCTCGCTCGAGCAGGTATTCTCGGCCCTGACCAAGCCAGAGGAAGCCACCAGCTAGCATAGATTCGGTTCCGATAAAGGCCAATCGGCCCTATCCAAGGCCCGGTTGACCGATCTTACCCCCGTTATTGCTGATCAATAAGCCATCAATTTTTTGATTTTGTCCTTGATCCTTTCTTTGGGCAAAAAGTTTTTTTCCAAGTTGGGGCTAAAGGGAACAGCCGTGTCCAAACTGCCCTCGCGCATGACGGGGGCATCGAGGTGCTCAAAGCAGTGTTCGCCGATCCACGCCGCAATTTCCCCGCCAATGCCCCCGGTGAGGCAGTCTTCGTGGCACACGAGGACTTTGCCCGTTTTGCGGACAGTGGCCGCCACCGCTGCCTGATCCCAGGGCAGGAGGGTGCGCAAATCTAGCACTTCAATGGAAATTTCGGGCAGTTCGGCGGAAATTTGTTGGGCCCAATGCACTCCCATGCCGTAGGTGATGATGCTCAGATCGGAGCCAGTCTGCACCACGCTGGCCTTGCCGACCTCAATGGTGTAGTAACCATCGGGCACGGGCCCGGCCACCGAGCGGTACATCATTTTGTGTTCGAAGAACAGGAAAGGGTTGGGATCCTCAAAAGCGGCCAAAAGCAGCCCTTTGGCATCGGCGGGATTGGAAGGATAGACGACTTTGAGGCCGGGCGTATGAAAAAACCATGCTTCGTTGCTTTGGGAATGGAAAGGGCCCGCCGCCACGCCGGCCCCGGTGGGCATCCGCACCACCACATCGGCGCGCTGGCCCCAGCGGTAGTGCGACTTGGCCAAATTATTCACTATCTGGTTGAAACCGCAGGTAACAAAATCAGCAAATTGCATTTCTATCATGCTCTTGAATCCCTTGACCGACAAGCCCAAGCTCGTGCCCACGATGGCGCTCTCGCACAGGGGCGTGTTGCGCACCCGGGAGCGGCCAAACTTGGCGACCAAACCATCGCTCACTTTGAACGCGCCCCCGTACTCGGCGATGTCCTGGCCCATCAGGATCAGGTTGGGGTGGTGCTCCATGGCCAGCCTGAGTCCGTCGGCGATGGCATCGATCAGCCGCCGATCGGTGCTGCCGCCCGCTGGCTTGCTCACCGTTTGGGTGTAGGGGGCATACATATCGGCCATTTCCTGAGCCGTATCGGCCTCTGGGTCGGGCTGAGGGAAGGCCACGGCAATCCCGGCCTCAATCTGCTGCTTGATCTCCGCCCGGATACTGGCTATCAGGTCGTCGGTGAGCACCTTTTCTTGGCGCAAAAAGTTTTCAAAATTTTCGACCGGATCTTTTTTGCTCCATTGGGCAAACAGTCCATCGGGCACATATTTGGTGCCGGAGGCTTCCTCGTGGCCGCGCATTCGGAACGTGATGGCTTCCAGCAGCACGGGTCGCGGGCGGTCGCGGAGATCTTCGGCCAATTTTAGGACGGTGTCATATACTTCCAGCAAGTTGTTGCCATCAACTTTGACCGCTTCTATCCCATAGCCAATGGCTTTGTCGATAAATTGGGCGCAGCGGAACTGTTCACTGCTGGGGGTGGAGAGGCCGTAGCCGTTGTTCTCAATGACAAAAATAACGGGCAAGTCCCATACGGCGGCCACGTTGACCCCTTCGTGGAAATCGCCCTCGGAGGTGGCTCCATCGCCGGAAAAAACGAGGGTCACCTTGGGTGTTTGGGTGAGGCGGTCGGCCAGTGCAATGCCATCCGCCACTGCCAGTTGCGGGCCCAAATGGCTGATCATGCCCACTATATGGTGCTCATTGGCCCCGAAATGGAACGAGCGATCGCGGCCTTTGGTGTAGCCCGATTGCTTGCCCTGAAACTGGGCAAACAGTTTGTCCAATGGAGCTTGGCGGACGGTGAACACGCCCAAGTTGCGGTGCATGGGCAAAATGTATTCATCAGAGTGGAGGGCGCAGGCCGCTCCCACTGAAATCGCTTCTTGGCCAATGCCCGAAAACCACTTGCTGATCCGGCCCTGTCGCAGCAATACCAGCATTTTTTCCTCGATCATGCGCGGTTTGAGGATCGATCGGTACAAGTGCAGCAGCAATGCATCGGAATGGTCGCGGCGCACGTATTGCAGGTGGAGCGTTTCGGGGAGAATGGCGTTCTCGGTCATGGGAAAGATGATTTTGGGGCAAAGAAAGCCATTTGGGCGAAAAAGACCAAAAGCAAAGGACGGTTGGTCGGGTAGGGGGGCCGCCGCCGTCTTGTTGATCTCAGCACGGCTCGGCCACCAACCCAGTTACGATTGGTGCATTGCGGGCTTGATCGGTAATTTTAGGGCCTTGAAATGCTGCGTTCATTGTCACGCCCGCCAATGCCAATTTGCTGAAGGGCAATGGCCAACCAACATATTGACCTGAAAAAGTGTCGCTGGCAAACCGGACTGGCACAGTGGTCCCGGCTGATTATTTGGGAATGATTTGCAGATCATCAAACGCGACTTGTTGTACCCCACAGCAGTTAAGTGCCACTTGGTTGAGTTTCAGATCGGGGTTCAGCTCAAAGGCATCGATGAGTATATCGTTGATAAAATACTGGCAGGTGCCTTTCCTGATCTCAACTTTGAGGGTAATGTTGGGCTTGCCCGGTGCGCTCAAGATGTCGGTTGGTTTTTCATTGCCCAAATAGGTGTATTTGTCAACTTGGTACATGGCGAACTGGGCTTTGCCATTGTTTTTATAACCAAAGGTGAGAAAGTTTGTTGCATCTTGCATTAGTTTGAGGCCAAAGGCACCGGTCTCGCCCTTTACGTGGTGCATTTTCAGCACAATGTCACACTCTTCCCCGGGTTTGATTTGATAGAATCTGGTTCCCGATTCGCAGTAGTTGGTGGTATTGGTTTCGAGATAGTAGCTGCCATTTTCAATTTTTGATACTTTGGCAACTTCCTTTCTTGGATTCCATTTTTTGCTGCTTGCTCCACCAAAGTCATCTTCAAAAATGGTTTGGTTATTGGCCAGGTTGATGACGCGGAGCCGCTGAAATTCCACCGTTTGGTTGTCGCACGAGCGCATCCCCACTCGAGTGGGCACGGTGCGGCTAAAGGTGTCTTCCCAAACCAATAGGCCATTGACCGAATATTTGAAGCTGCGGTTGTCCTTAACCTCCACCAATTGGGTGTTTGCGTTCGGGCCCGGATTGGCGATTGGCGTTGACCATGCGCTGGTCTTTTCCCAGACATCGTTGCGGTAATGGCCATACATCGTTTCGCCATCGGGGTAGAGACTGAAAGCCAACATGTTGTTGGATGTTTCGGCGACCAGAGCAATGCCATACTCGGCTTTTTTCTCCCCGGTTTTCCTAGCCGATATAAGCTCTACCGCATAGTGAGTGGGCAGCGCGATGGGGATTTTATCCCAGTAGCATTGTTCGTCTTCCACCTTGAAAACATAGCTGCCGTCCGTGATTTGGCGGTCGTACTTGATATCATTGAAAATGCCCCAGTTTTGCCGGTTGTCGTCGAAAGGCTCACTGAACCTCCGGGCCTCGAGTGCTTGCTGATTGGTGCGCTGCACCCACAAGCCGATGCCACCCACCGCAATCATGGCGGCCCCAACCAATGCGGCGAGGACTATTTTCCCGTTGCGCTTTGATGCTTGCTGGGCAAATTCTTTGCGTACCTGGTTGGCAATCAAGGCAATGTCCTTTTTGTTGAGCGAGGACATCTCGTCGAGAGCCTGCAAGTTGGCATCGTGCAAGCTTTTTTGATCTTCCTTTTCTTGGTGGCTGCTGTCGTGCTCGATTACCCGGCGGCGGATCTCCGCCAGTATCTTCTCCTCGTCTTGGGATTTGTCCTTCATTTTCGCAATTCTTTAGCTTAGTGGGCCTAAAAGTACCAAAAAAAGGCTTGACCGACAATTTTTGGTAAAATTCACGTTGGGAGCCTCCATTTGCGAAGTTAAAGTGCTCATTCAATGGTATTGGCCGTTTGGCTGATTAGGCTTGGCATTTAAGGCAACGACCTCACCCGTTGAATAGTCCAAGCTCTGGGTTTATTGCAGTTTGGCCTTCCAGAACGCAATGGATTCTTCCACCTCTTTTTTGTACAAAAATTTGTCCCCTTGTTCGGCCAGGCCAAGCACCATCGATTGTTCCGCCATTTTGATGGCCTCGGCATAGTTGCCCGCCAATGCCAGCAAGTCGGCCTTGAGCCAAAACGGGAAAAAGTTCTTGGTCTCGAGCTGGAGGGCTTTGTCCACCCATTGTTGGGCCTCGCCCAGTCGGGTGCCATTGCGCAGGCAATAATCGGCGCAGTTGGCATATACGCGCCAGTTGTCGCCGGCTGTGCGGATGGCCACATCGATATTTTCGTTGGCCTTGCGGTCCACGTCCACCTTGAGGTTCAGGGGCACGGCCATCCGTTCCCAGGTAATCACCAACTCACCATAATTGCGGCCCACATTTTCAAACGAGATCTCGAATGTTTCATGAAACGGGACTTTGCGGGGTTTGCAGCGCAGGGTCAGCACGTTGTCTTCGTCCTTGAACCCGGTGGTTCCCCACGATTTGACATTTTTGTTCAAAATGACGGTCCAATCACCATTGCGGGCCGGAATGGTGAACAGGGCATAGTCCCCGGCCTTGACCCGCAGATCGTTCACCGTGATATCATCGGCAAAGGAAATAACGGTGGCCTCATTGGCCCCAGTGCGCCACACCACGCCATAAGGCACCAGATCGCCCCATATTTTGCGGCCTTTCACGCTTGGCCGGTGGTAGATCGCCTTGATCTCGGTCAGGCCAATGATTTGCTTCACCTCTGCTGCCGGGCTGCTCTGGGGCAGGTTTTGGGCCAGTGTGCTTGATAGCGGTGCTACCGTCATTGCCCACCATAGAAATAACTGAAAGCTGGGCTTCGGCTGCCCAAAAAAACCGTGGAGACTGAAAATGGTCATAATAATTCTGGATAGCGTAAATGTCTTTGGTGCGATTGGCATTTGTGAACCTGTTTTAAATTTGGCATCGGGATGATACACCACCGGGGCAGCAATATAGCCAAGCTGATCTGGCCCCCCGTGCCAATGCTTTTGAACTTGTAAGTTCTAAACTTTCAATATTTTCAATTTAGAATCATTCTAAATTAGGTCATTCCCCAACAATGTTAAAAATGGGGTTGATTTTTAACACTTTCGATATTTAACTTTGCGGGCTAACAAAAAGGTGAAGTGTGCAGTTGAGATAGTGTTTTGTTGTCCTATACTTCCCCCAAATTTAGATCAGGTTATGAATATACGCATTATAAACCTTAATCGATACAGCAAAATGACAAAGTCCGCAGTTTCCACCGTTGTTTGGGTGATTATCTGGTGCTGTTTACTTGTAGCAAGCCCGGTGTTTGCCCAAGATGGAGATGGTGACGGGGCGGCCCAGCCCGACGTGACGGCCCAACCTGCCCCAGCAACTGGAGGTCTCTCAACTGATCAGGCCGTTATTGATGCAGGCAAGGCAACATTTATGGCCAATTGCAAGCAATGTCATGCGATAAATGAACAGGTGGTTGGCCCAGCATTAGCCAAAGTATACGAGCGCAAGGATCTGAAATGGTTGGTCAACTTCATCAAATATCCCCAAAAGGTGATTGACAGTGGTGATCCCTATGCCCAAGCACTCTATAAAAAGTACAACCAGTACATGCCCAACCATGATTTCTTGAAAGACGAGGAGATCTTGGCGATTTTGTCATGGGTGAAAAAAGAGACCGACTCCCCTGAAGTAGCGGTAGCCAAAACTGAGGGTGATCCTGCCAACCCAGCTGCCTCCGGTGGCGAGGGCAATTCAGGTGTAATGACCGCCGTGGTCGTGGCCTTGTCGGGTTTGCTGGTCATCGTGTTGGCTGTTCTGGCATTGTTGGGCTCGGTATTGGCCAAGTACCTGCAAAAAGACAATGATAAACTGTCCGAAGAAGATGGGGAAGTGCTCAACCAAAGGATCAATTGGGGCTCGGTGTTCCAGAGTACGGCATTTATTGGGATTGTGTCCTTTGTATTTGTGGCGCTGGTGCTCAAGGCCACACTGGAAGGCTTGTTGAGTGTTGGGGTCCAGCAGGGCTACGCTCCCACCCAGCCGATTCCCTTCTCGCACAAGTTACACGCTGGCCAATATGAAATTGACTGTAAATATTGCCATACTGGGGTGGAGAAAGGCAAATCGGCCAACATTCCATCGGCCAACATTTGCATGAATTGCCATAACGCCATCAAGACCACTTCGCCCAACATGCAGATGATCTATGCGGCCATTGAGAAAGACGAGCCAATCCAGTGGGTACGGGTCCACAATCTGCCCGACTTGGCTTACTTTAACCACCAGCAGCACGTAAAAGTGGCCGGCCTCGAGTGTGAAAATTGTCACGGGAACATCAAGGAAATGGAAGTGGTACAGCAAGCGTCTCTGCTCACTATGGGCTGGTGTATCGATTGCCACCGCAAGACCGATGTGAATGCCAAAGGCAATACTTATTACGACAACATGGTTGAATTGCACAAGAAAAGCTCAAAAGAGCCTTTGAAAGTTGAGGACATCGGTGGTTTGGAATGTTCCAAGTGCCACTATTAAATTGACTTAAAAAACTAAAACGGCAATTCAATCTTTGACATTACGAAATTTCTGACCCACAATGGAAGAAAATAAGAAGGTATATTGGAAAGGTATTGAGGAACTCACCAACGAGCCCGAGTTTGTCAAGTATGCGGACAAAGAATTTCCCGACCATTTGCCCATCAACGATAGTTATGGCGAAAATCCCGATGCCAATCAGGACGGGCCTACCCGCCGTGACTTTTTGAAAGTAATGGGCTTCAGTGTGGCCGCGGTTTCACTGGCTGCCTGCGAGGCCCCCATCAAAAAAGCAGTTCCCTGGCTCAACAAGCCCGAGGCCATCGATCCCAGTATTGCCAACTATTATGCCTCCACATATTTGGATGGCAGCGAGTATTGCTCAGTTGTGGTAAAAACCCGTGAGGGCCGCCCTGTCTTCATTGAAGGCAACAGTTTCTCCGGGGTGAGCATGGGAGGGGTCAATTCTTTGGCCACGGCCTCAGTGATGGGCCTGTATGATATTGACAAGGCCACCTACCCCTCGATAAAGGGTAAACAAGCTACTTGGGAGGCCATTGACAAAGACGTTATTGCCAAGTTGGCCCAAATTTCCCAAGCTGGCGGGCAGATCCGGTTGGTGAGCAACACGGTAATGAGTCCTTCCACCCAATCGGTGATCAAGGATTGGCTGGCCAAATACCCAGGCAGTGTGCACGTGGCTTACGATCAGGTGTCGGCTTATGGCCTTACCCAAGCCCACAAATTAAAGTTTGGCAGCCCCTTCGTTCCGGCCTATGATTTTAGCAAGGCCAGCGTGATTGCCAGTTTCGGGGCCGATTTCTTGGGCACTTGGATTTCACCGGTCGAGTATGCCAAACAGTTCCAAGCCACCCGCAAGATTGGCAAGGACAAGAAAAGTATGTCCCGGCTGTTTGTTTTTGAAAGCTTAATGTCTATCACCGGGGCCAGTGCCGATTACCGCACTCCCCTGAAACCTTCGCAGGAAGGGTTGGCTGTGGCCAGCATTTATAATTACTTGGCCCAAAAAGAAGGCAAACCCACCGTCAGTGTGGCTGGGGTCAAAGTGCCGTTTTTGGACAAGTGTGCCCAGCAACTGTACGAAAACAAAGGCAAGGCATTGGTAGTGTCTGGCTCCAACGATGTAAACGTACAGTCATTGGTGCTGGCCATCAATGAGATGTTGGGGGCTTATGGCACCACGATGAGCCGGGAAGCACCCTCCTTCCAAAAGGCGGGTGATGATGCCCAAATGGCCGCGCTGATCCAAGACGTAGCCAACGGAAAAGTGGGTGCCCTTATTTTCTACAATTGCAACCCGGTCTATGATCATCCCTTGGGCGCTACTTTGGCGGCCGGTGTGGCCAAGGCCCAGTTGTCGGTCGCGATTGCGGATCGTATGCACGAGACTTCCAGTTTGTGTACCTACCACTGTCCCGACACCCATTATTTGGAAGCTTGGAATGATGCTGAGCCCAAGAAAGGGTATTTTAGCTTGGGCCAACCGACCATCGGCAAGATTTTTGACACCCGCCAAGCCCAGCAGTCTTTCTTGACTTGGGCGGGGGTTTCCACCCAATATTACGATTACATCCGGGAATTTTGGAAAAGCCGTTTGATGTCCTTGCAAGACAAGGAAACTGAATTTGAGGCTTTTTGGAACCGGAGTTTGCACAACGGCGTGTTTGAACCAGCACCATCGGGCAATTACAAGTCGGTTTTTGAGAACGGGGCCATTGTTGAACAAACCAATGTTGATTTGGCGGCCATTGGCGGTGAAATCAGCAAAACATACAAGGCGGACAGCAAGAGTTTGGAACTGGTGGTTTACCAAAAAGTAGCCATTGGTACCGGAGCCCAGTCCAACAATCCATATTTGCACGAAACCCCCGATCCAATTTCCAAGATCTGCTGGGGGAATTACGTGACCGTATCAATGGCCACTGCCACCGAACTGGGCTTCAAACAAGAAGAGGTAAACGTATCTTCGGCCAAAGTGAAAATTGGCAACCAAGAGTTTGAGCTGCCCGTCCTGATCCAGCCTGGACAAGCGCCGGGCACCATCGGGATTGCACTCGGTTTTGGCCGCGACCCCAAAGTGGGCAAAGTGGCCGCCGAAGCTGGTGGGGTGAACACCTATCCATTTGCGCAGGTGAATGGTTCGGTGCGCTATTCCCGCACCGAGGGAGTGAGCATTACCAATGCTGGGGTGAAAGCCAAATTGCCCCAGACCCAAACCCACCAGACTTTCTTGGGCCGCGAAAGCATTATCCAAGAGTCGGTGTTGGCCAGCTACCAAAAAGATGAAAAAGCGGGCCGGTTCTTCCCCAAGATTGCGACTTATTCGGGCCCCAAAGATCCCCGCGACATTTCCTTGTGGGATTTGAAAAGCGACGGATACGGGCTTAAAGAAGAGAAGCCCCAGTCAGATTACGAAAAGCAGCTTTGGATCAACCGGAGCGAAACCAAGGGTGCTGACAGTTTTGACTATGTGAACCATCACTGGGGCATGTCCATCGACCTGAACTCGTGCACTGGGTGCTCGGCCTGTGTCACGGCCTGTCACTTGGAGAACAATGTGCCCATCGTCGGCAAGAAAGAAGTGATCAACCGCCGCGAAATGCACTGGATCCGAATCGACCGGTACTACAGCTCCGACGGTGCGCCCCGCGACTACGATGCGCTCATGGTCGCTTCCGATAATCCAGAGGTGGTGTTTCAGCCCATGATGTGCCAGCACTGCAACAATGCGCCTTGCGAGACGGTATGCCCCGTGGCAGCCACCACGCACAGCTCAGAGGGGGTCAACCAAATGACCTACAACCGATGCGTGGGCACCAAGTATTGCGCCAACAACTGTCCATATAAAGTCCGTCGCTTCAACTGGTTCAGGTACCACTTGAACAACGAGTTTGACTACCACATGAACAATGACTTGGGCCGGATGGTGTTGAATCCCGATGTGACCGTTCGTTCGCGCGGGGTGATGGAAAAGTGTTCATTGTGTGTGCAGCGACTACAAGGTGGCAAGTTGAAGGCCAAAGCAGAAAAGCGCCGCCCAGTGGATGGTGAAATTAATACCGCTTGTGCCTCGGCCTGCCCTTCAGAAGCCATCACTTTTGGTGATTTGAACGACCCGATGTCCAAAGTATCCAAGTTGTTGGATCACGAAGTCAAGGCCCGGGCCTACAATGTGTTGGGTGAAATCAATACCCGGCCCAACGTATGGTACTTGACCAAGATTCGGAACAAGGATTTGGATTCCACCGAGTCAAAAGCCTAATTTCAAACGTATTTCCCACTTAGAACTTCAAAAGATAGATATACCATGCAAATCGTATCAGAAGTAAGGGAACCTTTGGTAATTCGTGGAAAAACAATCCATGATGTGACCAATGACATCTCCCGGCCCATAGAATCTGCTCCCCCGCGCGACTGGTTTTTGGCAATGGCGGTGGCTTTGACCCTGCTTGCCGTAGGTGGCTACTTTCTGGGTGACATGCTCTGGAATGGCATTGGCCGCTGGGGCTTGAACAAGACCGTCCAGTGGGCATGGGACATCACCAACTTCGTTTGGTGGGTGGGGATTGGCCACGCTGGAACTTTGATCTCGGCCGTGTTATTGCTGTTCCGCCAAAAATGGCGGACCTCAATTAACCGGGCGGCCGAAGCGATGACCATCTTCGCAGTTCTTTGCGCCGCTTTTTGGCCACTAGTCCACATGGGACGGCCTTGGCTAGCCTATTGGGCCTTGCCGTTGCCAAACACGTATGGATCGCTGTGGGTAAACTTCAACTCACCCTTGTTGTGGGACGTGTTTGCCATCTCTACCTATTTTTCTGTTTCCTTGGTATTCTGGTTCATTGGTCTGGTGCCCGATTTTGCTACCATTCGTGACCGGGCCACTGACAAATGGTCTAAATTGATCTATGGAATGTTGAGCTTGGGATGGGTAGGTTCGGCCCGCAACTGGATGCACTATGAGTCCGTTTCGTTGATTTTGGCGGGTCTCTCCACTCCTTTGGTACTTTCGGTACACACCATCGTAAGTTTTGACTTTGCTACTTCGGTCATTCCCGGCTGGCACACCACCATCTTCCCGCCCTATTTTGTGGCGGGAGCCATTTTCTCGGGCTTTGCCATGGTGCTGACGCTGATGCTGGTCACACGGAAAGTTTATCGATTGGAGGCCTACATTACAATGGAGCACATTGAAATGATGAACATTATCATCATCGTGACGGGTTCAATCGTTGGGATAGCCTACACGACTGAATTTTTCATGGCTTGGTACTCTGGAGTGGAATATGAGCAGTACGCGTTCATCAACCGGGCCACTGGTCCTTACTGGTGGGCTTACTGGGCCATGATGACTTGCAACGTGGTCTCCCCCCAACTCTTTTGGATCAAGAAGATCCGTACCAACTTGGTTTGGACTTTCGTCCTGTCCATCATTGTTAACATTGGGATGTGGTTTGAGCGTTTTGTGATTATCGTTACCTCTCTTCACCGTGACTACTTGCCTTCTAGCTGGACCTATTTCACGCCGACCATTACCGACATTATGTGTTATGCGTTTACCTTTGGCCTGTTCTTCTTCCTGTTTTTCTTGTTCGCAAAATTCTTCCCGGTGATCAATATGGCAGAGGTAAAAGCGGTTTTGAAAGAGTCCAACTCCACCAGTTATCGCGCTCGCCGCACTATAGTCGATGAGCCGGTGCTGCCTTTGCGCGAGAAGGAAACCTTTGAAGCGAAGTCTTAATTTATAAACGACGACCCAACATGGAAAAAGATAAGCATTATTTAGTTGGTATATTTGGTGATCAGGACGAACTGCTTCACGGTATTGAGGACATCCGGCACAAAGGGGTCAAAATCTATGAAGCCTTTACTCCGTTTCCTGTTCACGGACTGGAGCACGCGCTCGGCTACGAGCGTTCGTGGATGCCCAAAGCCGCTTTCTTATTTGGCTTTATTGGTATTTGTTGTGCCATTGCCATGCAGACTTGGATGATGGGATACGATTGGCCAATGATTAT
>Ga0105045_10001824_pt1 | contig 17600 bp, 17 predicted proteins | sample MAT02_FD_78089 | JGI IMG/M metagenome (GOLD analysis project Ga0105045, IMG submission 78089) | Freshwater microbial communities from Lake Fryxell liftoff mats and glacier meltwater in Antarctica - MAT-02 (megahit assembly) | ecosystem: Environmental > Aquatic > Freshwater > Ice > Liftoff... | reverse complement strand
GATTCCGCTACTGCACCGCACACGATCGCACTGTCGCCCGCACTCGCGTGAACTGGGCGCGCGTCGCATCGCAGGCACCGGCGTCGGTTCGTGACGACGCTGGTGCGCTCGTTCCCGGTGCGGGCATCGTAGGTCACGGCCTCCCCGTTTACTGCCAGCACGGCGACGGTGCTCGTCGCCGAGGATGGCAGCGTCACGTTGATCCATCAAGCAGGTACTCGAACTCCGCCCCCGGCCAGCGCTGCGAGCGCACGGGAATCAGGCCGTCGCTGGCACCGCCGCCCTGCCAGGGCGGACTGATGATCGACTTGTACAGGAGGTCGGCGTAGTAAATCAGTGCCACGCCGGCAAACGCACACGCGCCATCGATGACCGGCTCCCCGAGGTGCGGCGTTGCAACCGCAACGACGCCGCGCTCGACACACGCGCCCTGCTGTTCCGCGAGCCGGCGCGCAACGAGCGGGGCGGCCGCCGCCGGTTCGCGAACGATGGACCGCGTCACGGCACACGCTGGCGTCAGTGCGACGTCGGCCGGTAGCTGCCGACGCGATTCCACAACGAGTGCCTGGCGCCGGGCGTCGTGCACCTGACTGATCCCGATCAAGCGCATCCGGACCTCCGATCGGCGCGGCGTCGGACGACCAGCACGGTCGCGCTGTCGTCCGTCACGAGAATGAATAGACTCACACTATCTCGAAAGATCACGATCGTGCAAGGACCACGCGTCGACGCATCATGGCTGTCGCGTCGTCCGTGACACGATCGATGCAACGCGGACTGCACGTGCCGGTCATCAGCGTGCACGCGCACGATGCGGAATGCCGGGCTCGACAGTTGCAGCCAAGCACGCCACAGACAAGTCGCAGCGGGCGCACGCGCTTCGCATCCGGCGACACCGCAGAAGGGGCGCATGCCACTGCGCCGGATTTCAGGTGGAGCTCCAGCACGATGGCGTCGTAGACCACGACGCGCGCCGGCACATCAGATCGGACCTACAGCCCCACCCCACTCCCCGGCTTCTCGCGACGGTACGCCCGCAGGTCACGCCACCACTGCGCGCTCGCACTCGCGATCGCATCAGTCGCCGACGCCAGCCGCGCCGGACCCGCACCGCTCACGCGCCGCCACGGTTTACCGAGTCGGTTCAGATGAAAGATCAACCGATCGTGGAACCAGTCGCGGTCACTCGACATGACGCGCACACCGTCGGCCACCCACGCGATGTCCGGGTCGCAGAGCAGGTACAGGTCGATCGGCTGACGGGCCGCCACCTCCCAGACGTGCGCCGGCACCGGCTGACGCAACCACTCGGTCCAGATCGCCGTCACGATCGCTTCCGTGTCGCTCACGCACAGGCCGCGTGCGCGGCGCTGCGCCTCGCGGATCAGCACCTGCTGCCCATCGGTGACGAGGATCGCATCCAGCTCCGTCCAGTGATGGTGCGGAACGCCGGTCGTGTAGGTGCGGCCGTACTCGTCCACCCAACTCGTATTCCACGCCTGCGCGATCTGTTCGGACAGCGTCGACTTGCCCACGCTCTCGCCACCCACCAGTGCCACCGTGCGCACGAACCACGGCCGCGCGGCCGGTGCGAGCAAATCCCAGTGCCGCCACGGGTCCTGGCGGATGACGGCCCCGCGGATGTCGTCGCTGCGCCGATCGACGTGCACGAACTCCGCCCCCAGCCCCGCCGCGATGCCGTGATGGTCCGGATCACCGGCGAAGACGTGCGTCACCTCCGGCGCCAGCACCTCGAGGGCGGCAATCCACTCGGCCGTGGAACCGCGGTCCTCGCCAGGGCGCGGTGGCAGCGCCGACTCGGGCACCACCACGCGGGCCCACGGGCAGCTCTCCACCAGCCAGCGCCACCGCACGTCCCAGGGCACCGGGTCGTCCCACCGCCGCTCGAGCACGATCGTCGTCCGTGCGCACCGCGCGCGGGCGGCGTCGAAGAGCGCCAGATGGCCGCGGTGCACCGGGAGGAAACGGCCGACCAGCAGGGCGTGGGACATCGACTCGGGGCGTGGGGCAAGAGGCCGCCAGCGTCGCAGCAGCCCGTGGCGGGTCCGGGCAGCACCCGGCGCGCCGAAGAATGCACCCCGCGGCGTGCCAGCGGAATCGCGTCGCACGACCTCCACTGCGCGTCCATCACGGCCGACACTCACAGCGGACCGTGTGCGCTGCACGCCGCGTTCCTTGCAACCCTCGTCCCGATGCCCACACCGATCGCCACCGTCCCGCCGCGGCCGCACACGCCATCGAGCCTGGTGCGAGTGCCGGAACCCGTGCCGGTGCCGCTCGAGATCAGCGCACCGTCGCCATCGGGCAAGCAGGCCATGGTGAAGGACCGGCGCACAACCTGGTTCGACCCGCAACTGGCCGACCTCGTGCTCACCTGGCGTCACGACACGCCATGGTGGGAGTGGCTGCGCGACGCGGCCCCCGAGATCGAGGTGACGGCACTCGAGCCGTCCGATTCGCCGCGGATGGTCGATGACCGCGGTCTCGACCTGGTGGCGCAGTCGTTCGCCGACATCGTCGATGCCAAGTCGCCGTTCACCTATCGCCACAGCACCAACGTGGCCCGATGGGCTCGTGTGATCGGTGCACGGTTCTTCACTGACGAGGCGGAGCTCGTGCGCCTCTCGCGCGCAGGGCTGCTGCACGACGTCGGCAAGCTGGGTGTCTCGAACACGATCCTCGACAAGAACGGCGCCCTCACCGACGCCGAACGCACCGCCGTCCAGGCGCACCCGGCGCACACCTGGGAAATCCTGCGGCGGGTGCGCGTCTTCTCCGGGTTCGCGAGGCTGGCGTCGCTCCATCACGAAAAGCTCGACGGCTCGGGCTATCCGTGGGGTGTGCCGGCCGAGGGCCTCGACCTGCAGGCGCGCATTCTCGTCGTCGCCGACATCTTCGAGGCCCTCACCGCCGACCGGCCGTATCGCGCCGGATTTCCGATTCCCACGGCGCTGGGCATCCTCGCGAAGGACCGAGGCTCCAAGCTCGATGCCGACGTCCTGGATGTCCTCGAGCAGGTTGCGCAGGAAGTCCCATTGCAGCGCTGACGAGCGGCATGGCTCGACGTTGAGGCCCGGCGAGAGCATCTTGCCTGCTGCGCTGCCCGGTCTTCTCCCACCATCGCACATGCCGAAGCCCACGATCACCGTTCACAAGTTCGGCGGTGCCGCCCTCGCTGATCTCCCGGCCTTCCGTCGCGCGGCCGGGATCGTCCTCACGCATGGCGGCGCACACCCGGTGGTGGTCGTCTCGGCGATGCGCGGGGTCACCGATGCCCTCGCTGCCGCCGCGCGAGGCACGCCGACGGCCGCGCGGCGCGCACTCGTCACGCTGCGCACGCGCCACCTCGCCGTTGCGCGGGGGCTGACCAGCGCCCCCACCGCGGAGCAGGCACTGGCGACGCTGATCACGACGACCTTCGCCGCGCTCACCACTATCTGCACCAGGCGCCGTCGCGTCGCACTCGACGCGACGCAACTCGATGCGGTCATCTCCCGCGGCGAGGTGCTGGCCGCAGCACTGATGGTGGCCGCGCTCCGTGACCGCGAGCGCGACGCCGTCGGCATCGATGCCACGAAGCTCGTCTGGACCAACGGACTGGCCGGCAGCGCCACACCCGACGTCGAGCGCACCACCATCGCTGCCGCACGGCTGCTGCAGCCGGTGATCGACCGCGGCGGCATCCCCGTGATCCCCGGATTCATCGGACGCGGCAAGAAGGGCGCAGTGGTCACACTCGGCCGCGGCGGCACCGACGTCACGGCGACACTCATGGCGCGGGTGCTGCGCGCCCCCGACGTCATGCTCTGGAAGGACGTGCCCGGCCTGCTGACGGCGGATCCGCGTGTCGTGCCCGATGCGCGCCTGATCCCGGCGCTGCACGTGCGTGAGGCGTCGGAGCTGGCGTATCATGGCGCGAGGATCCTGCATCCCCGCGCCCTGGTTGGTCTGCCCGCGAGGACGACGTTGCACCTCCGTCCCCTCGCCGATCCAACGGCGCGGGGCACGGTGATCTCGTCGACCGTCACCATCCCCAAGCCGCGGCGCGGGCAGCCCTCGCTGCCGGTGAAGGCGCTCGCACTGATCAGCGGGCAGGCACTCGTGACCATCGTCGGCAACGGCATGGCCGGGCTGCCGGGCGTCGCCGCGCGCGCACTCGGCGCACTGGAGGACCTTGGCATCTCGGTGTCGCTCATCTCGATGGCATCATCGGAACACTCGCTCTGCATCGCGGTGCCTGGCACGGCGGCGGCGGCAGTCGCGCGTCGCTGGCGCGAGGTCTACGCGACCGAGCTGGCACGGCGCGACATCGAGAACATCGAGGTCCGCCGCGATGTGGCCACGCTCGCGATCGTCGGCCTTGGCATGGCCGGCACGCCCGGCGTGTCGGCACGCCTGTTCGACGCACTCGCGCAGAGCCGAATCAATGTCGTGGCGATCGCGCAGGGCGCCTCGGAGATGAACGTCTCGGTCGTGATCGATGCCAGGGCGTCGGCGCGCGCGCAACGCGCCGTGCACGCCGCCTTCCGCCTCGACAAGATCGGCGGCGGCGATGCCGGCGCGCGACTGCATGCCGATGTGATCGTGCTCGGATTCGGCCTGATCGGCCGCGAACTGGCGGTGCAACTCGCCCAGCGGCGGACGCCGGAGGGTGGCCGGCTCACCGCGCCGGTGCGCGTCGTCGCCGTCATCGATCGCAGCGGTTACGTCTTCGACCCGCGCGGCATTGCACCCAGGCGACTCACGGCACTGGCGACCGCGAAAGCGGCCGGCACCCCGCTGGCCACGCAGTCCGGTGGCGTGCGCAGCACCGACGCCGACGCCGTGCGCGCCATCGCGACGCACGCCCTCGAACGCCCGATCCTCGTCGACCTCACCGCATCGGAAACCTCCGACACGCTCGAGGCGGCGATCGAGGCCGGCATGGACCTCGTGCTCGCCAACAAGCGCCCGCTCGTGACCTCGGGCCGCAACGGCAAGGGGCTGGCGACGCTGGCCGCGGCGCGCGGACGGCGCATGCTGCACGAGGCGACCGTCGGCGCCGGCCTGCCCGTCATCGACACGATCGGCAAGCTCGTCGCCTCGGGTGACACGATCGTGCAGATCGAGGGCTGCCCCTCGGGCACCCTCGGCTTCCTCTTCAGCGAAATGTCGCGCGGTACGACGTTCTCCGCCGCGCTGCAGTCGGCGATGGCGAAGGGCTACACCGAGCCCGATCCCCGAGACGATCTCTCCGGCATGGACGTGGCACGCAAGGCGCTGATCCTCGGTCGCCTCCTTGGCTTCGGCGGCGAGTTGACGAGCATCGAGGTGGAGTCGCTGGTGCCGGTTCCGCTGCGTGCGCTGCCGCTCCCGGACTTCCTCGCCCGCGCCAGCGAACTCGATGCGGAGTGGGCGCGGCGCGTCGCCGAGGCGCAGGCGCGCGGCGAGGTGCTGCGCTATCGCATCATCGTGACGGCACGGCAGGTGCGCGTCGGCGTCGTCGCCGTGGATGCGAGCAGCCCGCTGGGCGCGCTCGGCGGCACCGACAACCTCTTCTCGTTCACGACCACGCGCTATCGCACCAACCCGCTCGTGATCACCGGGCCGGGCGCCGGCGCCGGCGTGACGGCGGCCGGCGTCTTCACCGATGTGCTGACCCTGGCCGAACAGCGATGACCGGGAGCACGCAGGTCTGCGACGCCTGTGGCGCCCGGTCCGACGCGCTCGATCCGCGCGTGCAGTGCGCGGTCTGCGACGGGCTGTTGCATCTCGAACATCCGCAGCCTCCCACCTGCGCGCGCGAGCTCCGCGCCCTGTTCGACGCGCGACTCGTGCCGGCGCGCGGCATGTCGGGCGCCGGCCCCGGCAACTCGGGCGTCTGGCGCTTCCGCGAGCTCATCATGCCGGGCATTCCCGACGATGCCATCGTGACGCAGGCCGAGGGGAACACGCCGCTGCTGGCGCGCGCACGGGTGGCGGCGTGGGCGGGTGTCGACCACTTGCTGTTGAAGCACGAAGGCCATAACCCCACCGGGTCGTTCAAGGACCGCGGCATGACCGTCGCGATCACGCAGGCGAAGCGCATCGGTGCCACCGCCGTCGCCTGCGCGTCCACGGGCAATACGTCGTCGGCGCTGGCGTCCTACGCCGCACTCGCTGGCCTTCCGGCGCTGGTGCTGGTACCGGCCGGCAAGGTGGCCCTCGGCAAGCTGTCGCAGACCATCGCGTTCGGGGCGCAGACGCTGCTCGTGAACGGCGACTTCGACGACTGTCTCCGGCTCGCCCGCGAATCGTCGGAGCAGCTCGGCGTCTATCTCGCCAACAGCATCAACCCGTGGCGGATCGAAGGGCAGAAGACGATCATCTTCGACCTGCTGCAGCAGCTGCGCTGGCAGGCGCCGGACTGGCTCGTCCTGCCCGCCGGGAACCTTGGCAACACGGCCGCCTTCGGTGCGGCGCTGCGTGAGGCGCTGCGGCTCGGACTCCTCGACCGTGCCCCGCGCCTCGCCTGCGTGCAGGCGGCCGGCAGCGCGCCGTTCGCGGCGAGTTTTCGCGCGCAGTTCGCCACGCGGCACACCGTGCGCGCCGAGACGATCGCCACGGCCATTCGCATCGGGGATCCCGCCAGCTACGACCGCGCCGTGCGCGCGATCCGTGACACCGATGGGGTGGTCGTGTCAGTGAGCGACGACGCGATCCTCGAGGCGAAGGCGGTGATCGATGCGAGCGGCATCGGATGCGAGCCGGCCAGCGCTGCCAGTGTTGCCGGTACACGGCTATTGGTGCATGATGGCATGATACGTCCGGGCGATCGGGTGGTGGCCCTGCTGACGGGGCACATGCTCAAGGATCCCGAGGTCATGCTGGCGTACCATCGCGAGATCGATCCAGCCCCCCGCTTCGCCAACCGCAGCATCACGATCGATGCCACGCTCGCGGCAGTCGAGCGAGTGCTTCGCACCATGATGGACGCACGATGACGACATGGCACGCACGGACGAGCGTTCCCGCCAGCACCTCCAACCTCGGCTCGGGATTCGACTGCGTCGGCATGGCGGTGGATCGGTGGCTCACCGCGTCGGTCGAGGCCAGCGATCTGTGGACCGGCGTGCGGATGATGCGCGCCGGCACACTCACCTCGATGCGTCTCGATCCCGCGCGCGACCTGCTCTACGAAGGGTTCGCCGCCGCCTGCCAGCGCTGCGCCGTGCCCGTACCGACCGGGCTCGACTTTCAGGCCACCTCCAGCATTCCGGTGTCGCGTGGGCTGGGGTCGTCGGCCGCCGCGCTCGTCGCCGGTGCCGCGCTCGCCGACGCCGCGCTTTCACTTGGCCTTGGCGCCGACGGGATCGCCCAGCTCGTCTCGCAGGTGGAAGGACACCCGGACAACGCTGCGCCATCGGTGTTCGGTGGTGCCATGCTCGGTGTCTCCCGGCACGGTGCCGTCGCGGGGGGCGCCCGCGGCTATGCGTTCTCGCAGCTCACCGTGCACCCGTCCCTGGCGTTCGTCTTCGCCGTACCCTCGCTGGAAGTCACCACGGCGGCGGCCAGGGCGGTCCTGCCGATGCACGTGTCGTTCACGGACGCCGTTCTGGCACTGCAGCGCAGCGCGGCGCTGGTGCACGGCCTCGCGACCGGCGATCCGGCCCTTTTGACGATGGCGCTGGATGACGTGCTGCACGTGCCATACCGGCGCCAACTCGTTCCCGGCTACGACGCCGTGGTGACCGCCGCCTGCGCCGCCGGTGCCTGTGGCGCAACGCTCAGCGGAAGCGGGTCGGCCATGGTCGCGATCACGACGGCGTCGCGGTCCGGTGCCGTCGAGCGGGCGATGGAGCAGGCATTCACCGCCTTCGGGCACGATGTCGAGACGATCGTGATGGCGGGTGCCATCGGCGGAATGCAGTCGGAGACCTGATCAGCACCACGAAACTTTCCCGTCCGACGCGCCGTAGGATGCAGCATCCCTCACCACTGGTGTGATCATGCTGGCTTCCCTGCTCCGCCTGTTCGCCCTGCGCCCGATCCTGGCCGGCTCGCTGGTCGGCGTGCCGATCGTGACGCTGCTCCTGCTCGGGCTCGCCACTGCGCTGTTCCTGAAGGCACTGCTCTACCTGGTATTGCCGGCCCTGCTGGTGTTCTGGGTCGTGAAGCGGGTCATGCATGGTCGAAACGAGCCCGGCGAGACGCGAACGCTCTGACTTCGCCTCCGCACGGCGATACGACGTACGACGGCGGCGCCCCGCACATCGCGGGACGTCGCCGTCGTCATTTGTCCACCGGCTCAGCGAAAGAGGTCGAAGCTGCCCAGCAACCACCACAGGACGAGAAAGATCAGCACCGTGCTGAAGCAGCCACCCCCCAGCTTCTTCGCACCGTAGCCGGCCGCCAGACCGCGCAGCAGTTTGCTCATTGCGTCACTCCATCATGAGAGAGATTTCAGAACCGCAGCGCGGTCCGTCCACGTCGGGCGCCATCGGTCGCGGCCCATGCGTTGCATGCAGCATGGGCAACGTCCCGTACCACCCACGCGTCCAGCAGGGAGTTGCATCATGTCGTACGAACGTCACCGCCGGCAGGATTCGCATCAGCTGACCTTCACGCTCCTGCTTGCCAGCCTGTCCATCCTCGCCACAGCGGTCGTCTGGCGCCGTACCGCGGCGCCGCGCTCGGAGCGTCGGAGTGCACGGCGCATGCCGCGGCACGGGAATGCCGCTGCGGAGACGTCGCCGCCCGCCACGAACGCCGGCGGCGACGACAGGCAACATGCCAGCAGCGGCGCCGGCGCACTCATCCACCGACAGTACGAAATCACGCTGCGTGGGGCAAAGCGCGATGCGGCGTCGCTCTTTCGACTGATGCAGGCACACATCACGGAACTCGCCCCGGCTGCCCTCGCGGATTTCGTGAAGTCGGACGGCGCGGTGAACGTCGCCGTCGACGACGAATACGACATCACGATGCTCGGTCCCTGGAACGGCCGTGTCCGCGTGAGCGCGGTCACGCCCAACAGTCTGACCCTCGTGACGCTCGACGGCCACCCGGAAGCGGGGACCATCACGTTCAGCGTGCATGTCGGTACGGCGCCTGGCGAGCAGCGTGTCCTGATCGAATCGTGGGCGCGGTCGCGCGATACGCTCGTCGAGGCAGCCTACTCGACACTCGGCGTCGGACAGCAGGTGCAGACCGAGGTGTGGATCACCTTCCTGCAGCGGTTCAGCGCGCTGGCTGGCGTCACGAAGACGCCCAGGGTCCGCATCACGACAGAGGAAATCACCGACGATGACCGAACGCATCAGCGCGGCTCCTGATCTGGCCGAAGGACCGATGGGCACGCCGCTCGACGCCGCGCTCGCACGTCGGCTCGAGGCGATCGCGGCGATGGAGCCCACGATCGACCTCGCCAAGCGCGATCACTTCGTCGCGGAAGAAGGGTGGCATCTCGACGCACGCGAGGCTGCGCTGCAAGGCGAAGCTCCCGGCGAACCGGAGCACAATGGTCCATTCGCCACCGCCTGCGACAATCTCCGTCGATATGCGTTTCCGCCACCGTCCCTCATCCGCGGCACCTTCGACCCAGCAGCACCGCTCGACAATCGCGCCATGCTCCTGACGGCCACGTATCTCTGGATGACGTTCGAGTTGCCGGTGCGCGTGAGCCGGGTCATCGACGCCGCACGCGATGGTGACCGCGGTCCGGAGCGAGTCTGGGGATACAGTTATCAGACGCTGGCCGGCCATCTGGAGCGCGGTGAGATCACATTCGAGATCGTGAAGCACCTGGCCAGCGGAGGCGTGACCTTTCGTATCCACTCATTCTCGCAAACCGGACATATCGGCAACCTGATCCACCGCATCGGGTTCCGTATCGTCGGCCGCCGGCTGCAACGCCGATTTGCCCAGGAGTCTCTGCGAAACATGCAGGTGCTCGTCGCAACAGCGATGCTCGAGCAGGGTCGTGCCTGAACGACCACGCGAAAAAACACCCACGGTCACGTAGTCTGCAGCGTCGCAGCGTGACCGGGGCGTTCAGATTTCGACACCTGCAGACCGAACCTTGGCTATGGAACGATCTTTCGACCGGTCACGAGCCCGACGATCAACGCGATCACGGCGAACACGACGAAGACCATGAACAGCGTCTTTGCAATACCAGCCGACGTTGCGGCGAGACCGCCGAACCCGAACAGGCCGGCAACCAGGGCCAGGATCAGAAACGCTAATGCCCAACGCAACATGATGGTCTCTCTCGAAAAGGGTACTGTACATTCACGGGAACGGCATGTGCCCGTGCCGGAAAACAGACGTAGATCCGCAGGAGACGACGGCGCCTCCATGGCATACCTTCCACCAACGAACGAAGGCGTGACACAGCACCGGTTGTCCGGTCTGCACCACGCCTTCGACTGACGGAATCACATTCACCGCCCGCCAAGGACTCCCGTCACCCACCGGGGTCTGGAAATACGATTTCAAGCAAAGCAAGAAGCATGCTCGCCGTGAGGCACATCACCGGCACCCGCTCAATTGAATTGAAGCAGCAGCTCGAGTCGCTGCCGCAGCTCAGCCAGCTGCTTCGACTTGAACGCGTGCTTGGTCTCCTCGAGGACCTCCACCGTATGCTGGATCGCAGCCGTCAGCTGTGACCCGCGAGCACAATTCATGATCTGGCAGGCGTGCGCATCGACGGGCGAGCCCGCCAGTGCGCGCCCCAATTGCTCGAGGTCGGTGAGCGAACCCATCACATTGCGCAACGCCAGCGACAGGAAGGTGTCGGCGCTCGGTGCGCCCGGCCCGCGCTGTGCAGCAAGCTGGTCGTACCGGAGACGCATGTCCTTGAGGCGCACCTCGGCATCCTGCATCGCACGGAACGAGCGAAAGCGCGTCACCGCAGCCGTCACGCGCTCCTCGAGTTCCGAAAACTGCACGGGCTTGGTGAGGTACGCCGCCACCGGCAGCTCGATGCACGCGACCGCCGAGCGAACACTCGGAAAACCGGTGAGAATGATCACCGGCAAGCCCCCACGCACTGCCGCCACGCGCCGCACGAGGGCAAGGTCGCTGTTGCCCGGCATCTCGAGGTCGGTGATCAACAGATCGAACTGTTCGTCGACGACGAGCTCGAGGGCACGCTGTCCATCCTGAGCGGTCGCCACCTCGTATCCCTCGCGCCGCAGCAGGTCGGCCGTGGACTCGAGGAACGTCATTTCATCATCGGCAATCAGAATTCGGCCGCGGGTCATGCAGTCACTCCGTGAGGTTGCTCAGCTAGTGGAATCCGTGCGATGAACTCGGCACCGCCGCCGGGGGCATCGATCAGTTCGATACTGCCGCCAGCGGCGTCGAGCGCGCGACGCACGAGGGCGAGGCCCATCCCCATGCCCCCGGTCGACAGTTGCGATGGCTTCGTGGAGACGAACGGTTCAAAGATGTCGTCGCGAAGCGCCGGGGGCACACCCGGCCCCGTGTCCCGTACGCTCAACATGAACTCGTCCCCCTCGATGGAACCGAATACGCGGACCCGTGAGCCGGGAGGCGAGGCCTCGATGGCGTTCTGTACGAGATTGTACACGCACTGCCGCAGGATCGCGTTGGGCAGCCGTACCACTGCGGCCACATCGCCGAGTGACAGCTCGATGGTGACGCCGGTATTCCGGTTCACCTGTTCGAGAAACGCCACCGCGTCGCCCACCACGGTCTGCACGGGTGCGTGCGAGCTGGACTCGGTCTCGGGCCGGTACGTCTCGTAGAGCTGGCGCGTCACCTGGCTGATACGCTGCACCTCCCGCTCGATGGCCCCGACGTACTTGAAGTGCGGATGAGCCGCAGGAATGGCATCCTTGATCAGCAGGAATGCGCTCTGAATCCCAGCCAGCGGATTATTGATCTCATGCGCGATGCGCCCGGCGAGCCGGCCCATCGTGCTCATGGTTTCTGCCTGCCGGAGCGCCTCCTCGGCGTGCCGTCGGTCGGTGATGTCGGCGAACATGCCCAGTAGTTTCAGCGGCTGGCCGTCCGGCGCACGCAGCACGATCCGGCCGCGATCGAGGAAGTCGTGCCAGCGCCCCGACGCGCTGCGCACGCGGTACTGTGCATCATATGCGTCCACCCGTCCATGCAGATGATCCTGCAGGCTCGATTCCACCGACGCGCGATCCTGCGGATGCACGATCGCAAGCCAGTCCTCCATTTTCATCAGCGATGCGCCGTCCACGTACCCCAGTCGCGACCAGAGCTGCTGCGAGCGTGTGACGAGGCCAGTCTGGAGATCCCAGTCCCACAACCCATCGGTGGTGGACTGCAGCGCGCCGTCGAGCTTGGCGCGCTCGTCCAGGCGAGCGGTCTCCGATACCGACTGCAGCAGGCGTACCGCAAGCGCGAGGAGAACGGAGACACACACACCCAGCAGCAGCACGATGTCACTCAGCGACGACGGCGTGACCGCGCTCGTGCGCGGCGAGGGCCAGACGCCGAGCTGCCACGGCGGCCCTCGGCTGAGCAGGGCCTCGGTCACGAGGAAACGGTCCTCGGCGGGCGGCGGCGCGGATGCGCGAAACCAGCGCCCCCCGCTCCCGATCGCCATCTCGAACCCGAGTACCGTGTCGCTCAGCACCGATCCGAGCACACTCCGCGAGTCGATCACGCCAACGAACCGCTCGGTGCATGGCTCCGACGGAAGGCATCGCGGCACGATCATCAGGGTCCGCGCCGGATCGCCGATCATCGGCAGGTATCGCGTCGCATCGCCGAGCTCGCGCAGCATCGCGACATATGGCGCGAGTGAGAGACGCACCGAGTCACGTACACCACGCGACGCATGTCGGTCGCTTCCACGCTCGCTACCGGTACTATCGGTCCACAGAACGGCCTCGAGCCCGGCGACGTCCTCCACCATCTGCGTCACGACCGTGGCCCACATCGAGTCGGGTGCAGCGCTGTTCGTCGCCATGCGACGCAGGGCGCGCTGGTTGACCTGCAATTGGCGGCGGACCGACGATCGCGTCGAAAGTGCCGCCACGCGGCCCTGCTCGATGAGGTTGGTCGCCTCACTCGCGAGCAACGCCCGCCAGAGCAGGAGGACGGTCACCAACGATCCGGTCCCCACGGAGATCGGCAGCCAGGCGGGTGGCGGCGAGAACCCGGCCTGCTTCGTCCATGCCAGCACATTGAAGTAGGTGGCGAGCACCAGGGCGCCGAGCGTACTCTGCAGCGCCGAACCGAGTATCGCGCCGTTTTTCACCGCGTCGAGCATCCCGAGCAGCTGGCCCGCAATGACCGCGGCGGCGAGCAGCATGATGATGCCGCCGCACGCCGCCAGCACGATCGACGACCAGACTCCGCGCCGGCGCGACAGGATCGCCAGTAGACCGATAGCGCCGAGCGTGACGAACACGCCGCTCGACAGTACAAGCTGACCCGGCGGAGTGCCATGCCAGTCGAGGCCCGAGGGTGCACGAATCGAGGCCAGCGCCTCCCACGTGCCTGAGATTCCGGCGGCGTGCTGGAACGGCAGCGTCCCCAGATAGACGGCCAACCCGGCGAACGCAAACGACGCCGCCTGCCTCGCCCGGTCGACAACCTTGGCCGATGCCAGGAGTCCGAGGCCGATGACGAGCCAGCCAAGTGCCGAGCCGACGCGCATCGGGGCAATGCCCGGGACGGGCTGCACCAGCCAGCGCAGATCGGCTGCCCACCCCACCAATGCCAGACCGTTGATCGCGATCAGAAACGTGGACACGAAACGGGCGGCGTGCGCTGACGACAGAGCCCGCGACCACGCAATCAGTCGTGGGCGCGACGTGAGCGACGTGCGCAGCAGTTGCAGAACGGATGGCGTGGGCAGCGCGGCTCCGAATCGTGGTCAGCGCGTTCGACGGTAGCGGCCAGCGACGCTAGGCAACGGCGCTCGAGTACCGGTGCTCCGCGTTGTCCGCAGGACGCGCCGGCGCGAACTCCGCCGCCAGCGTGCCGAGGCGTCGCAACGACGCCTCCAGGACATGGCTGGCACGATAGAGCTCTGCCTGACGCGCAAAACGCAGTGCGAAACTGCACGAGCCGGTGAGAAACAGCTGCGCCTGCTCGATGATCTCGACAATCTCTCCGTCGCGTACCTCGGAGGCGGGCATGACGCGCACGCGTACCAGCGCCTTGAACAACGAGCTCGTGAGATTGCCATCGTGACGCTCGGCACGACTGAGCAGTCCGGCGAGAATGCCATCGAGGTGCGCGAGGTGCTCGCCGATCACCGACTCGCATCGGGCCAGCATGCGCCCGAGCTCTCGCGACTGAACGAGCTGGCGGAAGACGGGCAGCGTCACGAAGAGGCTGATCGAGCCATCATGCAGTTCTGCGAGCTCATCCTTGAATTGCCCTTCCGTGTGTCCAACGAGCATGACGCCTCCAGCGACGGTCGCGCCTGCATGACGCGGCGACCAGGGACAAATGAAAAGCGCGAGCGGTTCCATGAATGGAATCGCCCGCGCCTTCAACTGACGAGCCCGTCGTCTCGTCCGCCAAGTGGGCGCGATCCAGAAGAATTCTGACCGCGCCGACTCAACTAACGAATGCGCCGTCCTTTTCGCAAGGTGCGCCACGTCGCACCGTTCGCGTCGCACCGTTCGCGTCGCACCGTTCGCGTCGCACCGTTCGCGTCGCGGCAGGCCGTCGTGGCGCTCACGGAGCTACCGTCGCGCGCGTGCGGCGGGCGCTTCGGCGCAGATCGTGCACGGCACGGGCGTATGTGGTGACGCATGCCGCGTCATCGAGCACCTGAGTCGGAGCATTCATGACCAATGACACCGAGCAGCACACCACGAGTGACACCGAAGCGGCGCAGACGCTCCACGAGCTCATCATGGGGATTCGTATCGCAATGCTCACCACGGAAGGCAGCGATGGGGAGCTGTACAGCCGGCCGATGTACGTGCAGCAGGTCGAGGCAGGAGGCGACCTCTGGTTTGCCACGTCGCAGTCATCGTCGCTCGCACTCCAGGTCCGTGACGAAGGCCGAGTCCTAGCCACGTTCTCGGGGAGCAACGGCTACGTCGTCGTGCGAGGCATGGGACGCATCACGCGCGACCGCGAGAAGGTGCGTGAGCTCTGGAATCCCGCGATGAAGGCGTGGTTTCCCGACGGCCCCGACGATCCGGACATCGCCCTCATCCGTGTCGAGGCGGAGCGCGCTGACTACTGGGACACACCGTCGGCGCCGGTGCGTTGGCTGCAACTCGTCAAGTCGCTCGCGACCGGCACGCAGCCCGAGCTCGGCGATCGCGTGGCGCTCGATCTCACGTCCGACCAGCCCCAGCAAACGCGCTGAACCACTGACTTCCTGCGCCGCTGCGTGGCGCGATATTTGCTCGAACGAAGATTCGCAACAATGCAGGTCATCGGAACCGGTCGTGAACGGTTCCAACCCTTGTCGAACGAGTGTCAGACTCGTGAGTCGAAGGCGCGATCAGGGCCAGACGGCCATCCGATCGCGCCTTTCGTACGTTCACGGTCTGACCTCGGCGCGACACGATGGGCGTACCCCGCGCCTGTCCTGATACAAGTGGTGCGGCGCCCCTGCCCATCACCAGTGTGAACTGGCGCCGGAATGCGGCGCACCACGGAGGAAGTCCACGATGGCTCTGGCGACGATGCACGACCTGATGATCGCTGAACTGAAGGATCTGTACAGCGCCGAGACGCAGCTGGTGAAAGCGTTGCCCAAGATGGTCAAGGGCGCCACCACGCCGAGCCTCAAGACGGCATTCGAGAACCACCTCGTCGAGACCCAGGAGCACATCTCCCGGCTCGAGCAGATTTTCGAGATGGTCGGTGGCTCGCCGAAGGGCAAGAAGTGCAAGGGGATGGAGGGGTTGCTCGAGGAGGGGTTGGAGATGGTCGAGGAGGACGGCGACGACACTGTGCGCGATGCCGGCATCATCGCCTCGGCCCAGCGGGTGGAGCACTACGAGATCGCCGCGTACGGCAGCACTCACGCCTTCGCGACCATCATGGGGCACACGGAGATTGCCGAACTGCTCGAGCTCACACTGAACGAGGAGAAGGCAACCGACGCGTTGCTGTCGCAGATCGCCGAGGAGGAGGTGAACGGCGCTGCCCCCGGAATGGACGCGGCGGAAGGTGATGACTCGGCCGAGGATGCCGAGGATGCCGAGGATGTCGAGGACGAGGTGCCGGCGCCCGTGGCAAAGAAGACCACGCGCGGAAAGTAGAAGGCAGGCTGTACGACCACGACGGGGGATCCGTGCGATGATGCGCGGGTTCCCCGTCGTCCGCTGTTGCCAGCGTGCGCGACGAGGAGAGCGACGTGCGACCTCCATTCGGAGCGCCGCGGCAAACGCTGCGCATTGATTCGTGTTTCCGATCGGTACCACCGATCCGTGCCACCGATCCGTGCCACCGATCCGAGCCACGATGTCCGGGAGCCTGCGCACTCGCTCAGAGACCGCGCGTGAAGCCCTCGCGGAATGATGCGTAGTGCGGAGTCCATCCCGTGGCGACGAGCGCGGAGTTGCCCACCCGCTGATTGTTGCGGCTGGCCTGCGTTTCGTTCCCGAATTCGAGCGTCCCCACGTCTCTGCCCTCCGTCGCGGCAAGCCATCGGCAGACGTCGGCGGCCCTGGTCGACGCGCCGTCGCTGACGTTCAGGACCGACGGTGGGTGGGCGAGTGCGCCCACATGAAGAATCGCTGCGACGATATCGTCGCGGTGTGCGAGATTGACCCAGTACTCGCCCCGTTCCGGGAGCGAACCCGCCTGCCGAAATCGTGGTCGAGGATCGCGCCCCGGCCCATAGATCCCGGCGACGCGGAGCACAGTCGGGCGAAGATTCGTTGCGTCGAACAGGACGTCTTCGGCTTCCATCAGCGCGGCCGAACTTTCGCCAGCACCCGCGCGGCTGCTCGTTTCCGCGACGAGTGCGCCATCACGGCCGCCGTACACGCCCGTGCTCGAGGTGTAGAGGAGCCTCGTGGCCCCCGTCGCCGTCGCAATCGCGACCGCGCTGCGCGCCGCCGGGGGATAGACGTCACGATACTGGTCCGCGCCGGCGCGTGGAGCGACGGCCAGGACCAGCACGTCCAGCGACGCCGGCAGCGCGGCGATGTGCCCGGCTGCCACATCGCCGCGAATCCAGTGCACGCCGTCGGCGGCAGCCTCGGCGGGCGCGGAGCGTCGCACCGCCCAGACAGTGTGTCCTGCCGCTGCGGCGGCGCGGGCGCACGCCGCGCCGACGTAGCCGGCGCCGAGAACGGCGATGCGTTGACCAGTCATGCCGGAAGCATACGCCATCGGAGCGGAACGCGCTGCGGTGCTAGCTTCCGCATCCATGTGGCGCGCCTTCACCCCTCCGGCCAGTGCTGCGCCGACGCACCGCGACGTGTCGCGCGCCCGCGCGCTGGCGCTGCAGCATGGCTGGAACGCCATGGCCTATCAGGTCGTGAACGAGGGGATCGATCACTGGTTTTCGGAGGCGCGTGACGCGGTCATCGGCTATGTGCGAGCCCACCGCGTCTGCGTCGTTGCCGGCGCACCGATCTGCGCTGGCGACCACCTTGCCGACGTACTCGCGGAGTGGCACGCGTACG
>Ga0105045_10001823_pt1 | contig 17606 bp, 14 predicted proteins | sample MAT02_FD_78089 | JGI IMG/M metagenome (GOLD analysis project Ga0105045, IMG submission 78089) | Freshwater microbial communities from Lake Fryxell liftoff mats and glacier meltwater in Antarctica - MAT-02 (megahit assembly) | ecosystem: Environmental > Aquatic > Freshwater > Ice > Liftoff... | reverse complement strand
GACCTTACGGCGATAGTCACGGCCAAACGCGATACTGTTGATGCCGACGTCGCGGTGGTTCTTGCGGGTTCAGCATTTGATCTTTTCGAATCCCTGGGCGAACGGCGCACGCCCGCAAACGGATCGCCTGACCTTACCGCGCAGCAAGATGGCAGCCCGGTGGCAGCTTTGTTCAATCAATCGGTCGCTGTCCGGCTGGTGCACCGGGAACTCGGCTTGATTTCGCCGATGACCATGCCCGGGAATCGGGCTTTATATGATGTCAAAACCCTTGCGCGCCAACAATTGACGATGCTGAATCGGCTGGCCGCTGCGATCGGGGACCGGCCAACCGTCACCATTGCCTATCGCGGGCACGAAAAAGCGGTGAATGGCCTGACCGCCAAATGGCTTGGCGCGCGACAATTGCGAACGGCCTTTCCGGGCATGAGCCTTAACAATGCACAGACATTGATGACGGTCGCGGTCGAGCAATCCAAGCATCATGCCGCCGCAACCGGCTGGCACTATATTGATCCCATCCAGTTGATAAAATCCGATCCTGCCTATTATCATGATCGCAGCCATTTTTCCCCGCGCGGCCATGCCCACGTTGGTTCAGCGGCCGCCGATGCCCTTGCCAAGCTGGTTTCGAAAGACTGCAAACTATCGGGCCGCGCCTCTTAGAGCGTGATGCCAATAGCTTGCCCCGCCGAGACAGAGCAGCCTGACGTCATCACACTCTAGGCAAAGTGCAACCGCCGGTATTTGCCGCGAAAATAGAGCAACGGGTCACGTCGCGGTTCGAATTGTGCGCGCACCACATCACCGATCAACAGGAAATGGTCGCCCGCCTCGTGCACCGCATGCCGTTTGCATTCAAACGACACCAGCGACCCGTCCAGCAGCGGCGCTCCTGTCTCACCCGGCCCCCACCCGGTGGCAGCAAAGCGATCCTCACCCTTTCCGGCAAAGCGGTTTGACGCTGGTTGCTGTCCGATTTGCAAGACATTGACGCCAAAATGCGTTGCCGAACGCAGCACCGGTGCGGTTCCGGCCGTGTTGGCAATGCACACCAGCAAAAGCGGTGGGTCGAGGGAGACCGATGTAAAACTGTTGGCCGTAAGCCCTACCGGACGTCCTGCATCATCAATCGCGGTAACAATCGTGATGCCGGTCGCAAAGCACCCCATGGCATCGCGCAGCGTTCGTGCATCGGATCCCGCGCGGAATTCCGCCGCGGCGCGCGGTTGTTTGCGCTCCAGAAAATCGAGCACCAGTCCCAGAAACGCTTCGGTCCGGTCGGTCACGACCAGCAATTCGGCATCGCCCACTTCCGCACTTTCACCGTGGGGCAAGGCGGCGTCAAACGCCTGCGCCGCTTCCGACCGCTGCATCCAGCTAAGCCCGCCGCGCACAACCAACGTCGGCAGCGCAATTGCGGGTGCAGCCGCCATCAATCGTTCGCGGACGTCATCCAGCGGCAGATTGGCAAAGGCCAGCACATCCCAGTCCCGGGGCGCGTCGCCGCGTTCGGCATCAAGCCGCACGGTCAGTTCGGTCACCATATCGGCATCGCTACGAACCGGCATGTCGACCAGCACCAGACCAGTGGCAAGATTGGCGGAATCCGTCGCAAGCGCCGCCGTTGCAATCCAGCCGCCCAGCGTTGCCGCAACCACCACGGGCCGCGACGCCATTTGCGCCAGCACAGCGCGTACATCTTCGACATGCGCGGTCAGGTCATACCGACGGTCGGCGGGCCGCTCGCTGCCGCCGTGCCCACGCAGATCCAGGTTGACGACGCGGCGGCCCGATTCGACCAGCGCTGAGGCAACATCGGCCCACATGGCGCGCGACTGGCCCGCCCCATGAATCAACAGGACGGCGGGATCATGATCGTCGCCGGCCACATCGGCCTGCAGCCGGACCCCGGCAAAACCCTTGAACTCGATGACGCTCACGGCTCCTGCCCCTTTGTCTTCAATTGTCATCGGGCTGCGCATAATGCCCCGGCACACATTGCGCAATCGGCCTGTCTTGCCCTTCGCTCACCATCTGGTATCGCAGCAACATTATTACGTTTCAGACGGATGACCGCCATGACCAGCCTCCCCATGTTTGATTTTGCGCTTGGCGAAACCGCCGACATGATCCGCGATACGACGATGCGGTTCGCGCAGGACCAGATCGCCCCCCTTGCCGCGCGCGCCGATGCCGAAGACTGGTTCCCGCGAGACGAACTCTGGCCCGCAATGGGCGCGCTGGGCCTCCACGGGATTACGGTGGAGGAGGAACATGGCGGCCTTGGCCTCGGCTATCTGGAACATGTCATCGCTGTCGAGGAAGTCAGCCGCGCATCGGGCGCCATCGGCCTGTCATATGGCGCGCACAGCAACCTGTGCATCAACCAGATCCGCCGCTGGGGCAGCCCAGAGCAAAAGGCGAAATATCTCGCCCCGCTGATCTCCGGCGACCATGTCGGCAGCCTCGCCATGTCAGAGGAAGGCGCAGGCAGCGATGTCGTGTCGATGAAGCTGCGCGCCGATGCGGTGCAGGGCGGCTATATCCTAAACGGCACAAAATTCTGGATCACCAACGCCACCTGTGCCGACACGCTGGTCGTATATGCCAAAACCGCACCTGATGCGGCATCGCGCGGTATCAGCGCCTTTCTGATCGAAAAAGGCATGGACGGTTTCACCATCGGGCAAAAGATCGACAAACTGGGCATGCGCGGCTCGCCGACTGCGGAACTGGTGTTCAACGATTGTTTTGTCAGCGAGGAACAAGTGATGGGTCCGTTGCATGGCGGCGTTGGCGTGTTGATGAGCGGGCTGGATTATGAACGCGTTGTGCTTGCGGGCATTCAGCTTGGTATCATGCAGGCGTGTCTCGACGTGGTCATTCCCTATGTGCGAGAACGCAAACAATTCGGCAAACCCATCGGTTCATTCCAGTTGATGCAGGCCAAGGTTGCCGACATGTATGTCGCGCTAAATTCGGCGCGCAGCTATGTTTACAATGTCGCGCGTGCTTGCGACGCCGGCCAAACGACGCGCTTTGATGCGGCTGGTGCAATCCTGCTCGCCAGCGAAAGCGCGGTTAAGGTCGCGGGCGAAGCCATCCAGGCACTGGGCGGCGCCGGTTATACCAAGGACTGGCCGGTCGAACGCTATTGGCGCGACGCGAAATTGCTCGATATCGGTGCGGGCACAAACGAAATTCGCCGGATGCTGATCGGGCGCGAGTTGATAGGAGCGGGACAATGAACTGGCTGATTCTGAGTGCGGCGGCAATGGCCGTAACGGCAGTGATCCATTCCGTGGCAGGTGAAAAACGACTGATCGGTCCTGCACTCGCCAATCGCAGCGGAATATTTGCGAACCCGCAATCGCGGGGCGTCTTACGCGGTGCGTGGCATCTGACCAGCCTGTTCATGCTGTTAACGGCCGCCGTCATGGTCTGGCCTGCGACGGATGCCGGGCTAAAGGCGCTGACTGCGGGGGTGTGGCTAGCAATCGGACTTTACTCGCTCATATCGACGCGTGGCAGGCATGTCGGCTGGCCAACACTTACGATCGCAGGCATCGCCGGTTTGTTGGGAAGCCTGACATGACCGTGGCTACGCCATCAGCACAGCAGCGCGGCTTTCTCGGTTTTGTCGAGCGCGTTGGCAATAAACTGCCCGAACCAGCGATGATCTTTGTCTGGCTCATTCTTTTTCTGATGCTGCTGTCGGCGTTGGGATCAGCGCTCGGCTGGTCGGCCTCGCTCGGCTATACCGGCAAAGAAGCGCCGCAATGGGGTGAGCTCAAGGACGGGACGCTTACCTACACCGCCACCAGCCTGTTTTCCGAAGACAATATCGCGCGGCTGCTCACCGAAATGCCCAAAACGCTGACCAGCTTTGCACCGCTTGGTCTGGTGCTTACGCTGATCCTTGGCGCAGCAGTGGCAGAGCGCACCGGTATGTTTTCCGCACTCATCCGCATTTCACTCCGCAAAGCACCGCGCGTAGTGATGACGCCGATTGTCGCCGTTATCGGTATGGTGTCGCACCATGCGTCGGATGCGGCCTATGTCGTCTTTATCCCGCTCGCGGCGATCCTTTATGCCAGTGTCGGGCGACACCCGCTGGCGGGACTGGCGGCGGCGTTTGCTGGCGTATCCGGGGGCTTTGCAGGCAACATCACGCCGGGGCAGATGGACGTGCTGCTGTTCGGTTTTACCCAGGAGGCCGCCCGCATCATTGAACCGGGCTGGACGATGAACCCGCTCGGCAACTGGTATTTCATACTGTCGATTGTCGCCGTTTTTACCCCGATCATCTGGTATATCACTGATCGGGTGATCGAGCCGCGGCTTGGAAAATGGGGCAGCGAGCCTGACGACGAGCTAAAGGCCGAACTGGCCAAGTCCGAAGTTACACCGGCGGAACGACGCGGGCTGCGGCTGGCTGGACTGGCGGCACTGGCCGTCATCGCGCTTTACGCAGCGCTCAGCCTGACTTCAGGCTACACCCCGCTGATCGACGAAACGAAGGTCGGCACGGCCCAGCTTCAGCCCTTTTACGCAGGACTGGTCGCAGGCTTTTTCCTGTTATTCCTTGCAACAGGCACAGCATTCGGTGTTGGCGCGGGCACGGTGAAATCGTCAAAAGACGTTATCAGCATGATGACTGCGGGCGTCAGCATGCTTGCGCCCTATATCATGTTCGTCTTCTTCGCCGCGCATTTCGTCGCCATGTTCAACTGGTCGCGGCTTGGCCCGATTTTCGCGATAGAGGGCGCGATGGCGCTGCAAAAAATGGACGTACCCGCGCCAATATTGCTGGGGGGTGTCCAGTTCGTATCGTCCTTCCTCGACCTCTTCATCGGCTCGGCCTCCGCCAAATGGAGCGCAATGGCCCCGGTCGTCGTGCCCAAATTCATGCTGCTGGGGATCAGCCCGGAAATGACCACCGCCGCCTATCGCATGGGCGACAGCTACACCAACATCATGACTCCGCTGATGAGCTATTTCCCGCTGATCCTTGCCTTTGCGCGGCGGTATGACAAATCGCTTGGCGTCGGCTCGCTGCTTGCGCTGATGCTGCCCTATGCGCTGTGTTTCATGGTCGTGGGGCTGACGATGACAATCAGCTGGGTTGCGCTGGATTTGCCGCTTGGGCCGGGCGCGCAAGTTTTCTACACGCCCCCTGTGGGGGCCCTGCGATGAGCGGACCTGTGCTGGTCAGCAGCTATAATCCCGACGATCCAGACACCCAGACGCGCGCCGCCCACAACCGTGGGCTGCGCGACGATCTGTGGTCGCGTGTTGCAACAGCCGCGCTCGGCGGGACTGAAAAATCGCGCGAACGCCACGTTGCGCGCGGCAAGCTGCTCCCGCGGGAGCGGGTCGAACGGCTGCTCGATCCCGGCTCACCCTTTCTGGAAATCGGCCAGCTCGCCGCCAACGGCATGTATGAAGGCGACGTGCACGGTGCATCCCTGATCACCGGCATCGGCCGCGTCTCGGGACGGCAATGCATGATCGTCTGCAACGATGCGACGGTAAAGGGCGGTACATATTATCCGCTGACCGTCAAAAAGCATCTGCGGGCCCAGGAAATCGCGCTCGAAAACCACCTGCCGTGCATCTATCTGGTCGACAGCGGCGGCGCGAACCTGCCGCATCAGGCCGAGGTGTTTCCCGACCGCGACCATTTCGGGCGTATTTTCTTTAATCAAGCCAATATGTCAGCGCGGCGCATTCCGCAAATTGCCTGCGTCATGGGCAGTTGCACAGCGGGCGGCGCGTACGTCCCCGCGATGTCCGACGAAAGCGTGATCGTGCGCGGTCAGGGCACGATTTTCCTCGCCGGCCCCCCACTGGTCAAGGCCGCGACGGGTGAAGAAATCAGCGCCGAGGATCTGGGCGGCGGCGATCTGCATGGCCGCAAATCGGGCGTGGTCGATCATGTCGCCGAAAATGACGAACATGCGCTGACGATTGTGCGCGACATCGTGTCCCACTGCGCGCCTGCCGATGCCAAAGCCCACAGCGGCAACGAACCCCGTCCCCCCCGATACGCCGCCGAAGACCTTTACGGCCTCATCCCCGAAGACGTCCGCGCGCCCTATGACGTCCGCGAAGTCATCGCGCGCATCGTCGATGCATCGGAGTTTCATGAGTTCAAGGCGCTGTATGGCAGCACGCTGGTCTGCGGCTTTGCCCACATCTGGGGCATGCCAGTCGCGATCTTGGCCAACAACGGCGTGCTGTTCAGCGAGAGCGCGGTCAAGGGCGCACATTTCATCCAACTCGCGCAGCAGCGCGGCACGCCCCTGCTATTTCTGCAAAACATCAGCGGCTTCATGGTCGGCGGCAAATATGAGGCAGAGGGTATCGCCAAACATGGCGCAAAACTCGTCACCGCCGTCGCCACCGCCACTGTCCCCAAAATCACCGTGCTGATCGGCGGCAGCTTTGGCGCGGGCAATTACGGCATGTGCGGCCGCGCCTACAGCCCGCGCTTCCTGTTCACGTGGCCCAATGCACGGATCAGCGTGATGGGCGGCGAACAGGCGGCATCGGTGCTGGCCACCGTCCACCGCGACGCCGAAAAGTGGGACGAACGCGAGGCCGAAGCCTTCAAGGCCCCGATCCGCCAGAAATACGAAGACGAAGGCAACCCCTATTACGCCACCGCGCGGCTGTGGGACGACGGGGTGATCGACCCGGCACAGACGCGCGACGTGCTGGGGCTGGCGCTCGGGGCGGCATTGGGCGCGCCGGTCGAGGAGGCGCCCCGCTTTGGGGTGTTCCGGATGTGAGTAAATCGTTTGTCAACGACCAGCGGATATTGCAGGCCGCCTATTTTCGGGAGCATTTCTCAAATTCAATTCGAGAAGGTGGACCCGATTATCGCTTGGAGCAACGCAGCCTAAATCTCGACCCCTCTATTCGCGACAAAGCAGAATTGTTTTTTGCCGCCAACCCGTCAATTCAGTGGCACACCCATGCCAATCACGGCCTTTCGTCTCAGGTTTGTTGTGTCAACTTTCTCATGCCACTGGCGAATGAAAAAGATCTTTTGGCGAAGTGGATCGGCCACAACCTTGGGATTGATCCGCCGGATATGCAGGTGATCGAAGCTAATCGCGCCGGGCAAGATTGGTTTTTGACCTTTGAGTGGATTGGCGACAACGATTACCTAAATGAAACCGATTCAAATGGTAATCGTAGAAGGGGAGCGAACGCCACTGCAGCGGACGCCGCTGTCAAGTTTCAAACTCCGGATGGCAAAATTCATCTGGTTCTGATTGAGTGGAAATATACCGAAAGTTACGGTGCACCTTTGAGCGGCGGTCGAAGCGCGAATGCCACGAGGATTGAACGCTATTTGCGCAAGGCATTTTCACCGAACGGACCAATTCGCGATATCGGCGGACTAGAGTTGACGGATTTTTTCTGGGAACCCTTTTATCAGCTTCTCCGTCAGCAGATGCTGGCGTGGCACCTAGAAAATGACCCGCGCTCAGGCATCGACCGCGCTCACGTTTTGCATATCTCGCCGTCGTTAAATTCTGCTCTTCATAAAGTAACGTCACCGAGACTTCGAAGTTTTGGCGATGATGCGTTCGAGGTTTTCCAAACGCTTTTGGTTGACCCTTCTGCCTTTGTGGGAATGACCATCGAAGATTCATTCGCACCTCTCGCAACATGGTCTGAGGCGGCCTGGTTTCCTGCGTTACTAGAGCGATACTCGTCCCTTTGTCGCATAACTGACGGGAAGGCTTCATGATCCAATCCCTCCTCATCGCCAACCGTGGCGAAATCGCCTGCCGGATCATCCGCACCGCGCGGGCCATGGGCATCCGCACCATCGCGGTATATTCGGATGCCGATGCCGCCGCGCTGCATGTGCGGTCTGCTGATGAGGCGGTGCACATCGGGGCGTCTCCAGCGCGGGAGAGCTATTTGGTGGGCGAGAAAATCATTGCTGCCGCTAAGGCCACCGGGGCGGAGGCGATCCATCCGGGTTATGGCTTCCTGTCCGAGAATGCCGCGTTCGCGCGGGCCGTGATCGACGCGGGGCTGATCTGGGTTGGGCCTGCACCTGCCAGCATCACCGCGATGGGGCTGAAGGATGCGGCCAAGACGTTGATGGCCGCCGCCGGAGTTCCGGTGACGCCGGGCTATATGGGCGCAAACCAGGACCCGGACTTCCTCGCCGCAGAAGCCGAAACCATCGGCTATCCCGTGCTTATCAAGGCTGTCGCAGGCGGCGGGGGCAAGGGGATGCGTAAGGTTGAGGCGGCAGCGGACTTCGCCGATGCACTCGCCAGTTGCCAGCGCGAGGCCACCGCATCGTTCGGCAACTCCCATGTCCTGATCGAAAAATATATCCAGCGCCCCCGCCATATCGAGGTGCAGGTGTTCGGCGACACCCACGGCAACATCGTCCACCTGTTCGAGCGCGATTGCAGCCTGCAACGCCGCCACCAGAAGGTCATCGAAGAAGCCCCCGCACCGGGGATGGACGAGGCAACCCGCGAACAGCTCTGCGCCGCAGCGGTCAAGGCGGCCAAGGCGGTCGACTATGTTGGCGCCGGCACGATCGAGTTCATCGCCGACGCGTCCGAAGGCCTGCGCGCAGATCACATCTGGTTCATGGAAATGAACACGCGATTGCAGGTGGAGCACCCCGTGACCGAAGAAATCACCGGCGTCGATCTGGTCGAATGGCAATTGCGCGTGGCAAGCGGGGAAAAACTGCCGCTCAATCAAAAACAGATCGCGATCAACGGTTGGGCAATGGAAGCGCGGCTTTATGCGGAAGACCCGGCAACGGGATTTTTGCCCAGTATTGGGCCGCTGACCGAGTTCGACAAACCAATCTGTTGCCGCTGGGAATCGGGGGTGGAGCAGGGCGACGCGGTGACGCCTTATTATGATCCAATGATCGCCAAGATCGTTCTGCGCGGCAAGGATCGTGAAGAAGCGCGCATTTCTCTGATTCAGGCGTGCCAACAGGTCCGCTGTGCACCGGTTCGCACCAATGCATGGTTTCTGATCCGTGCACTTGAGCATCCCGATTTTCTGGCGGGTGATGTGACGACTGCGCTGATCGCTGACAACGCGGATGACTTGCTTGCCCCTCCGGTCCCGAGCGATCCCTGTCTTCAAGCGGCTGCGGAGCATGTCATCTACGGCAATGGCTGGACCGTGGAAACCGTATCGGGCCTGTCAGTGCCCGATCAGCCGCTGACGGGATTCCGGCTCAATGCACAACCGCGTTCAGTCGTCGCGCTGGAGATGAACGGCACGCGGCGCGACGTGGCCTATGATCTCGCCGCTTATGGCCTGCTGTTTGCGCCCGATGGGCAATTCAATGAAGGCGGGACCGGCTGGTTCTACGAAAGTGGCGCACGCTTCGATTTTGCGCCCTATCGTGCAGAGGGCAGCGGCAGCGGCTCGCTTTCGGACGGCATTATCCTGTCCCCCATGCCAGGCCGCATCATCGTGGTCGAGGTCACGGCCGGCCAAACAGTCACCAAGGGCCAGAAACTCCTCACCCTTGAAGCGATGAAGATGGAACACAGTCTGACCGCGCCGTTCGACGGAGTGGTGGCCGAATTGAACGCAGTGGCGGGCGCACAGGTGCAGGTGGAGGCGCTGCTCGTGCGGATTGAGGCAAGCGCTGAATAGCGCCCCTGCACCAGTTTCTTACCCCGCCTGCCCTGAACTTGTCGAAGGGCCGTTCTTATTTGGCAACGTTGGAAAAAGGACTGCCCTTCGACAGGGTCAGGACACACGGACCACTCCGTGGGGGCCGGTCACAACGCGGCCTGATCGTGCCAGAATCTCGAAGTGAAATTGCTAAACGCTCCTGTGTCATCCCTGCACAGGCGGGAATCCATTTTCTGACGGCGAATGTGGTAATGGCATCAGCTGGATTCCCGCCAGTGCGGGAATGACGAAGGAAGTGATGATGGAAACCAAAGCTGGCGACCCTGGGGCTTTTGCCCGTTTTGACCTGACCTGCGTACCCTCGCCCGCGTTCGTTGTGGACGCAGCAAAAGTGCGCGCGAATCTGGCTGTCCTGCGCGCGATTGGCGACGCGTCAGGGGCCAGGGTGCTGGCGGCATTGAAGGCTTTTTCGATGTGGTCATTGGGGCCAACCGTTGCAGCGTATCTTGACGGCGTTTGTGCATCGGGACTGTATGAAGCGCGGTTGGGGCGCGAGGAATATAGTGGCCCAGATGGTACGAACGAAGTTGCAACCTATTGCGCGGGGTACAAGGAGGCCGACCTGCCAGAAATCGCCGCGCTTTCCGACCATCTTATCTTCAATTCGCCGTTTCAGATCGCCCGTTTCCGTCCCTTGCTTGACCAGCTTCGTGCCGACGGAAATGTGTTCGACATTGGCCTGCGGCTGAACCCTGAACATAGCGAAGGCGAGGTCGCCAAATATGATCCCGCCGCGCCGTGCAGCCGTTTGGGCTTTCCCATCAGCCAGCTTCGCCCCGAACATCTGGACGGCGTTTCTGGTGTTCATATGCATACGCTGTGCGAACAGGATTTCCCGCCACTCCTGCGGACATGGGATGCGATGCGCCCGGCGCTTGCACCACATTTTGCTGCGCTCAAATGGATTAACTTCGGCGGCGGGCATCATGTGACGCGCAGCGATTACCAGATCGACGAGTTGGTCGCATTCCTGCGCGGCGTACGCGAGGAAACCGGCTGCGACGTGATGATCGAACCTGGCGAAGCGGTCGCGCTGGACGCGGGAATATTGATTGGTGAGGTCCTGGACTGCTTTGACAATGGCATGCCGGTCGCGATCACTGACATCAGTGCGACATGCCACATGCCGGACGTAATAGAGGCACCGTATCGCCCGGCGATGCTGGGTGAGGTGTCGGATGGCCCCGCAATCCGGCTGGGCGGTCCGTCCTGTCTGGCTGGCGACGTCATCGGCGATTACCGTTTACCGCATGGTGGAATCGTGGGCGAACGTTTTGCCTTCCTTGATCAGGCGCATTATTCGATGGTCAAGACCAACATGTTCAACGGCGTCCCCCTGCCTGCCATCTGGCTGTGGGATAGCGAAACCGATGATCTTCGCGAAGTGCGGTCGTTCGATTACAGCGATTTCAAATCGCGGTTGAGCTGACTCGTCATTATGTATGGGTTTTCGCTATGTTAGTGTAAAATCCTTACCCCACGTTCTTTTCCCCTTTACACCCCGCCCCCCCACTCATATACGCCCCCTCCGCTGCCCCAGGGGGACTTCCAATAACCGCAAGGCAGCCTTGTCGTTTACTATTACTTTTGGGGGTCCCTTGCGTTGCACAATCATCATAGCGCGCTGGCTGTAGTTCAGGCATTTTCGCCGGTTGAACCTGTTACGCTGGTCCGTCCGCACGCTGCGGCCCGGGCCGCGCGTTTCTTTGTTGACCGTTTCCCCGGCAAAACACTTTATGCGGTGAAGGCCAATCCTTCGCCCGAATTGCTGCGCGTCCTGTGGGACAGCGGCGTAACCCATTATGACGTTGCCTCGATCGCCGAGGTCCGGCTGGTCGCGCGCACGCTGCCTGCGGCCGTGCTATGCTTCATGCACCCGGTAAAGGCCGAGGAAGCGATTGCCGAGGCCTATTTCACACACGGCGTGCGCACGTTCAGCCTGGATAGCATGACCGAGCTGTCCAAGGTCATCCGCGCAACCAAGGGCGCAGAGGATCTGAATCTGCTGGTTCGCCTGCGGGTGTCGTCGGATCACAGCAAGCTTAGCCTTGCCGCCAAATTCGGCGCGGAGCCCGACGAGGTCGCCGACCTGCTGATGGCCACGCGCCAGGCATCGGATGCGCTGGGCATCTGTTTCCATGTCGGCAGCCAGGCAATGACCCCGCACGCCTATGCCGCCGCAATGGAGCGCGTGCGCGCGGCCATCGTTGCTGCTGCGGTCACGGTTGATATCATTGATGTCGGGGGCGGGTTTCCGTCAATCTATCCGGGCATGGAACCGCCGCCGCTGGACGATTTTTTCGCGACTATCCACCGCACGTTCGAAGCTTTGCCGATCAGCTATTCGGCGGAGCTGTGGTGCGAGCCGGGCCGGGCGCTCGCCGCAGAATATAGCTCGCTGGTCGTCCGCGTGGAAAAGCGGCGCGGGAATGAACTGTATATCAATGACGGGGCCTATGGCGCATTGTTCGATGCGGCGCATGTCGGCTGGCGTTTCCCGGTCGAACTGCTGCGCGGCGACGCAGCGCAGGCGGAAATGATCCCGTTCAGTTTCTATGGTCCGACCTGTGATGATATGGACCATATGGCGGGGCCGTTTTTCCTGCCTGCGGATGTCAAGGCCGGTGACTTTATCGAAGTCGGCATGCTAGGCGCCTATGGCTGTGCGATGCGGACCAGGTTCAATGGCTTTGGCGCTGATGAAACCCATGTCGTCAGCGATGAACCTATGGCCAGCCTGTACACGGGTCAGGTCGAACCAGAGCGCAGGACCGCGACGGTGACAAAGCTGTTCTAAAGCGGCATGGCGGTGTTTCCACGACAATGGAAAATACCACCATGACCCTGCTCGACGGCATCCGCATTATCGACCTGGCCACCGTTATCTTTGGCCCTTATACCACCCAGATGCTCGCCGATCTGGGAGCAGAGGTGATCAAGGTCGAGGCACCGGGGGGCTGTGTGTCACGCTATCTGGGCAGCAGCGCCGGTGCGCCAAGCGATGGTTCGGTCCACCTGACCGTCAATCGCGGCAAGCAATCCATCGTCCTTGATCTCAAAAATCCGGACGATGCCGTCGTATTGCGCGATCTGGTGCGCGGTGCCGATGTGTTCTTCCACAACATCCGCGCGTCGGCCATCGCGCGGCTGGGGTTCGATTATGCCGCATGTCAGGCACTAAGAGACGACATAATCTATGTCCATGGCGCGGGTTTTGGTCAGGACGGCCCCTATGCCGATTTACAAGCATATGACGATGTCATTCAGGCCGCGAGCGGCACGACCAGCCTGTTGCCGCGCGTCGATGGCGATCCGCAACCGCGCTATTTCCCGTCGCTGATCGCCGACAAGATTGCCGGTCATTATGGCGCGCAGGCGATACTGGCGGCATTAGTGCACAAATTGCGCACGGGCCAAGGGCAGGCCGTCGAAGTGCCGATGTTCGAATGCTTCACCAGTTTCATGCTGACCGAACATTTGCGCGATGCGACGCTGGATCCGCCACTGGGCCCGGCGGGCTATCCGCGCCAGATTGACCCCGACCGCCAACCCTTTCCTACCGCCGACGGTTTCATCGCCATTGTTCCCTATACCCCTGCGACCACGGGCAAGCTGCTGGCGCTGCTGGGCAGCGGCGATTTTCTGGTACAGCCCGACATGGTTGCGGCGCGGGCCAATGGAACCGTCATGCCGCATATTTACCGTGAAATTGCGCGGCGTACCCCCGCCAAATCCAGCGCCGAATGGCTCCGGATTTTTGCCGATAATGATATTCCCGCCATGCATGCTGCGGACCTGGAACAGGTGTTCGACGATCCGCATTTTGTCGCCACCGATTTCTTTCGGCTGCGCGATCATCCGCAAGCCGGGCCAATGCGCGAAATGCGGCCGCCGGTGCGCTATGGCGCTGATCCGGATCGTGCGCTGGGCTTTGCCCCTGCGCTGGGGGCCGATGGCGAAAATATTCGTGCTGATCTGGTCGACCGCAAATCAGGGTCATCGACTATTGCTTTCTAACCCTGCGGGACTAGCATTGCGCTGTTCTATGTTTTTAGGGGGAACATGATGATCGACTACAGCTTACTCGCACCTGGTGCGGTTCTTGCGCTCTGGACACTTGTCATGCTGCTATGGTTGGCGGGCACGCGCTTTCCGGCAATGGCGAAATCAGGCATGGATGTGAAGACAGCGCAGCCGGGCGGCCGCGGGCAGGATCTGGAACAGGTGCTTCCCGCCAGCGTCAACTGGAAATCGCACAATTACACCCATTTGCTGGAACAGCCGACGCTGTTCTATGCCGTGATTATCTTTCTGACACTTGCTGGCGGTGTTACGCAAACAACGCTGGGCCTGGCATGGGCCTATACTGGTCTGCGTGTTGTCCACAGCGTGTATCAGGCCACGATCAATCAGGTGATGGTACGCTTTTCGATCTTTGTGCTGTCGACGATCTGTCTGCTGGCACTGAACGTGATGGCTGTGATCGCGACCTTGGGCTGAAAATTTTTATTGGAGAATATCATGGCAGGACACGACATATTGGGGCCAGTCGCGGCGCTCGCGGCTTGGTCAATGGTGATGTGGGTTTGGATGTATGCCACCCGCATCCCCGCAATGCAGAAGCAGAAGATTGATGCCAAGGGACTGGTCGGCACCACAGGCCGCACGCTCGACGACGCGCTGCCCGCCGAAGTGCAGTGGAAAGCGCACAACTATAATCATCTGATGGAACAACCGACGGTATTTTACGCCGTGGCCCTGGCCCTGGCCATTGGGGGCCAGGGTGACGGTCTGAACACCCAGCTGGCCTGGGCCTATGTTGCACTGCGCGTGGTCCACAGCCTGGTGCAGGCGACAATCAATCGCGTGATGCTGCGCTTTGCAATTTTCGCGGTGGCCAGCCTTGCCTTGGTTGCCCTGTGCATAAACGCGTTCATGGCGTTTGTGATCGTCTAGGGTCAGGGCCCTAACTGCGGGTGAAGCACCCCGCCAGCTCGACATGGGTTGACCAGCGGAACTGGCCAACCGGCTGCACCCAGTCGAGCCGATAACCGCCGGCGATCAGAATTTTCGCGTCGCGGGCAAAGCTTGCCGGATTGCAGCTGACATAGGCGATGCGCGGTACATGGCTGTCGGCCAAATGTTTGACCTGCTCCTCGGCCCCGGCACGCGGCGGATCGAGGATAACCGCGCCAAAACGGTTGAGCTCGGCGGGGATCAGCGGGCGGCGGAACAGGTCGCGGTGTTCGGTGACGATGCTCGCCTGCTGGCGATCCGCCGCGCCCTTGAGCGCCAATATGGCATCGCGCGCAGCTTCTGCTGCATAAATGCGGCGGTCGGCGTGCAGCGAAAGCGCAAAGGTGCCGATGCCCGCAAACAGATCGGCGATGGTCGCGGCATCGCCAACCGCCTCGGTCACCGCTGCAATCAGCGCCGCCTCGCCCGCTGCGGTTGCTTGCAGAAAGGCATGCGGTGGCGGCACGACGGCCAGACCGGCGAAATGGACGCTTGCAGGTTGGGGTTCCCACACCGTTTCTGGACCCTCGCCCCGGTCGATCACCAGCCGCGCCAGTTGATGGTCCGCCGCAAAGTCCTGCAACGCCATGGCAGAGGCCAGCCCGTTGTCGGCCAGCCCCTCGATCACCAGTTCGACCCCTTGGTCCAGGCGCTGCATCAGCACGCGGATCGGGCGGCGCTGGCGGCCATGCTTGCTGATTAACAGGCGGAGCGGCCCTAGCAGAGCCGCCAGTTCCGGAAGCAGCAACGGGCATTCGCGCAGGTCTATAATCTGGTTGCTGGCCGCCGCATTAAAGCCCAGCACGACGCGTTTGCCCGTCACCATCGCCGAAAGGGCGGCGCGGCGACGGCTGCCCGGTGGGGACAAGAGCGCCGGCCGGATGTGATCCGCCGTAACATCCTGACCCGCCAGCGCGCCCGCCACCCGGTCATGAACGAAGGCCACAAGTGCAGCGTCCGCAACATGCTGAAGCTGGCACCCGCCACAGGTGCCGAAATGGCGGCATGGCGGCACCGCGCGGTTGGGGCCGGGGGTCAACGTACCATCGGCGGCGAGCATGTCGCCCGGTGCACTGCCTGCAAAATGACGCCCGCTTTCCGTCACACCGTCACCGCGCGCGGCAATGCGGACAATGGGTTCGGCATATGTTGTCATGTCAGTTCCACCAGATCATCGGCGATCAACCCGGGGCCAACCCGGTGCGCCTGCGCAATATGCCATGCGACCGCCCGGCATGCCGCCTGAAAGGGCGCAAATCCCTGCGCCAGCATCGCCCCGCACGCCCCGGCAAGCACATCGCCGGTGCCTGCGCTTGCCAGATGCGGCGATCCCGGCCACGCCGCAACGGCGCGGCCATCGGGCGCAGCGATGATTGTGTCCGCGCCCTTGTGAATCACCACCGCGCCCGATTGCCGCGCGGCGGCCAGCGTACGGTCAATCTTGCTGTCGCCAGTCACGCCAAACACCCGGTCGAATTCACCGCTGTGGGGGGTCAGGATTGCGGGCGGTCGCACCATGCCGCCCGCCGCCAATATGGGCAGGCCCGCGTCAATCGCCGCCGCATCGAGCACCACGGGTTTGCCCGCCGCAACCACATGTGCGGCGATGGCGGTCAGTTCCGTTCCTGCGGCGCTGCCCGGCCCCAGCACAATTGCGCCCAGCCGCCGGTCACGCAAGCGTTCAGCAAGTGGCAGCATGTCCCGTACAATCGCCTGCACCGCCTGGGCGGACGCACCGTGCAACAAACAGTGTCCCGCGCCGGCGCGCAGTGCGGCATTGGCGGCCAGTCCCGCCGCGCCGACCATCGGACCAGCGATGACAAGTAGCTGGCCGCGGCTATATTTATGGCTGACCGCATCGGGATACAGCGACGGGTCGTTAGCCAGCGTCCGAACCGGCGCATCCATGGCGATGCCAATATCCGCCAGGTGCACCACCCCGCACCGCACCGCTGCTGGAAGCAGCACATGCGCATTCTTAAGCGCGCCCAAGGCGATCGTCAGGTCCATGTCTGGACCTGGCGACAAGCAGGCCGCACTGTCGCTGGCGACACCGCTGGGCACGTCTACGGCAATACGGCGTTCGGCAGCCTGCGCCAGCCGTCCGACAGCCGCGATCAGTTCCGGGGCCAGCGGGCGGGTCAGGCCAACGCCGAACAGCGCATCGACCAGCACCGCACCAGGCCTGGCGGTGGCGAGCGGTTCAACCGGCCCGGACCAGCGGGCTGCCGCCGCTCGTGCCAGATCGGTCGCTGGTGGCGCGCTGGCCGTGATCCGAATGTCGGCGCCGCGTTCGGCAAGCAAGCGCGCTGCAACATAGCCATCGCCGCCATTATTGCCCGGACCGCACAGGATCAAAATGGAACGACCCGCCGCCGTCCGCCATACCAGATCGGCAACGGCCGCGCCGGCCCGCTCCATCAGTTCGGACAGGCTGACCCCGCGCGCCGTCATCGCCAGTTCGGCGCCGCGCATGGCTGCTGTGGTCAGGATCGGGGCATCAGCGGGAACCGTCATTGCGCGGCGCATAGCAGCAACATCAGCGCGAGTCCCACTTGTGCGCACACAACAAACCCCGCGCGCCTTAACTTCGCGCCGGGATGCCAACTGGCGGCGGCAATGACGCGGTTTATCCCAGCCTACGGTATCAGGGGGTGCCGTCGGTATCGGCTGGCAGGCGAAAGCGGTCGCCGCCCACGGCAACCTCGATCATTCCGTTTGCGATGATCGTCACCCTGGCTACTTCCGCGCCATCGGCAGATACCACTCCGCGTCCGTCGCGGGTCACCAGCAATCGCCGATACCCCATGTCGGCGCGCCCAACGATCAGCACGCGGCCATCGCTGCTGTTCATCCGGTCGAGCGTGCATGCG
>Ga0105045_10001822_pt1 | contig 17614 bp, 13 predicted proteins | sample MAT02_FD_78089 | JGI IMG/M metagenome (GOLD analysis project Ga0105045, IMG submission 78089) | Freshwater microbial communities from Lake Fryxell liftoff mats and glacier meltwater in Antarctica - MAT-02 (megahit assembly) | ecosystem: Environmental > Aquatic > Freshwater > Ice > Liftoff... | reverse complement strand
AGACGATGTTCGGATGTTTTTTTGGTGTTGGCTGTTCCGTCGCTTGGGCTTCGTTATTTTGAACAACGTTGAAAGGAACGAGCCAAGGAAGAAAGGTCGCTGCGATTTGCATCGTGATGACGAGCGGACGGAATGGTTGCGCGGTGATGGAGAGCATCGAGGAGCCTGTTTCAAGCGACCACGATGGGATTGTTTCGTTTCGAGACCGCCGTTCAGAACTCTCGAGGAATTCACCTATAATACCGTAGATTACATCCAGCGTCGCTATTCAACTCACGATAGGTCGATCGCACAAGTCTTTGCAAGAAGATCGTGAATGCAACGCTTATCTTCGCGGAAGATAAAACAGATGTCCACGATGAAATAGATGCCCCCAACGCATGGGTCTCCTGCAATGAGACCGTTAACCAACGATCGAAGCAAAAAACACTGAACAAGATTAGCGCGTTTTCCTGTTTCGAAATCCACGATTTGCGTTTTGAGAAAATACTTTCCTAACGAATCAACGGACAGGACAATGGTCCCATCCTACTTTACGAAAGCTTGGCCAAGAGTTTGGCTGCGCTTTCCACTGCGTCGCTTGGTATCGTGTGAGGGCCATGAAACTCGGCTAATTCTCCGACGCAGCCTATCTCATTTAGAAGAGCGTGGAGCCAGCGACCAGTTGCAATCGGAAGAACTTGATCAACCGTTCCGTGGCTTTGAACGACAGGCACATTGAGTTGTCTTTCGAGAGCTGCTTTGCGCCAAAGCGATTCGCAGATCAGGGCTCCTGAGAAGATAAGCATGCCGACGACGGGTCCGACAGTCCCTCTTAGCGCTGTATCGACAGTAAGCATAGCCCCCTGGGAGAACCCACCGAGAACGATCGGCAGGTTGTCCCATTTTTGCTGTTCGCGGCAGGCGTCGATACAGTCACAAAGTTTCTGGCGAGCTTCATCAATCCCATCGGGGACCGAGTTGCGCACTTCTTCGAAAGAGTTGGTGGCGGACATTTGCATGAGCTTGGCCATGTTGATTCGCCACCATGCGCGAGCACCGAACATTCCCTCGTCCTCTAAGTCGATGGGTGCTTCCGGAAAGAGGAAGGCAGGTTTTGAAGCATCCGCGGGGAGATAATGCAGGATGTCTTCGAACAGGCCAGCCAGATCGGTACCCGGTGCTCCAAATCCATGGCACATCACGACTAAGCAGGATGGGCGTGATTTAGCCGGCCTAACGAGAATAGAGTCCAATGAACCAAGGGATGGTCGATCAAGAGACCAAGCTTCAGGGTCGAATCGCATAGTTTTTTTAACGTACTGCTCTTATTGGAGTTCTTTTCGCAGGAAAGGGGCTCCCGAAAACGAGCTTCAACGAGTTGCGCAACGGTTGTAGAGCCGTCGCGCTATTTGAGTTCTTTCAAGGACACCCACGATAGATACCCTAGTATTCCAGAGCATAGCATGAACGTGATATCCATTAAGAGGCTTGGGTATCGAAATAACGAACCCATCCCTGCAAAACTCATGATCAAGTCGAGAAGAAAGAGTAGCAATACTAAACCAGCGACCACTAGACCGCCTAAACACAACATTCTGGGCATCAAGTTCCTCGGTGCTTTTCAGGGATGCTCCCAGTGTCTGGGTGGCTGATGTAAAGGGTAATTATGCTGGAAGTAAGACGCATTGTGACCCGAAAGGAAATACAGCTCTCGAAAAGGCCCGGAATCTTCTCCGGAAATGACCAATCTAAGGCTGATGACTAACCTTAGGTCGCTGACGGCTAGTATAGTTGAACTTTTTGGACTGTCATCGGGCAAGTTCCAGACGTTTTGTTTTTATTCAAAAAGCTACACGACGGGGACAGGATGAGCGGATTTGTTGACAAAAATGAACCAAAAACCTGCGTGCGGGAGTCGCTTCGGGAGCTGATGCCCGTTTCGCAGAGGTACGCTTATTTCGACCATGCCGCCGTGGGCCCCCTTCCGACCCCTGCGGCAAAGGCCATTCGAACCTGGGTTGACCAGTCTCTGCACCAGGGTGATTTCTGCTGGCCTGAGTGGTCAGCGGCCGCCAGCCGATTGCGAATTTCGGCTTCGAAACTGATCCGTTGCCAGCCAAGCGAGATCGCTCTAATACCCAATACGACTTTTGGTATCAACATTGTCGCGCAGGGATATCGCTGGTCTGACTCGAAAGGAACCGATAGCGTCGTCGTTTTGGAGAATGAGTTTTCTAGCAACCTGCTTCCGTGGTTAGCATTGGAGCGGAGAGGTGTAGAGGTACGCAGGGTTCCAGTTCCAGAATCGGGCGTGGTTTCGTTGGACTCCATTCGGAAAGCCATAGATGCAACAACTCGCTTGGTGGCAGTGAGCTGGGTTGGATACTTCAGCGGATTTCGAATCGATCTGGCCAAGCTTGGTGAAATGGTTCATGAAGCGGGCGCACAACTATTCGTCGATGCCATTCAAGGGCTCGGAGTCTTTTCGCTCGATATGCAGCATATCCCGATCGACTACTTGGCAGCGGATGGACACAAATGGATGCTCGGACCCGAAGGAGCCGGTTTGCTTTTCATAAGGCAACAGAACTTGGAACGGCTGGAACCGATGATGCAGGGCTGGGGTTCCTTACAAATGGCCGGGAAGTTTCAAACGTCGAATATGGTATTGAAGAACGATGCTTCACGGTACGAAGGTGGTTCGGCTAACCACGCGGGACAGATTGGGTTTAGCGAGAGTCTAGCTGTCTTGTTGGACCACGGTTGCAACCAGCCCATCAATCCGATGGCTGCTGCGGTCCTTGAGAATGCGGCAATCATCGAAGAAGGGCTAAAATCCGTCGGCGCCACTTGCTATCGCGCTAGGAGCCATCAAAACTCTGCAGAGGAATTGAGTGGGATCGTGACGTTTGAGTTGCCAAACGTCGATCCAAACGAACTTCGCAGTCGGTTTCTCAAGGAAGAAATTGTGCTGAGCGTCCGACACGGGCGTTTGCGGGTCGCAACGCACGCTTACAATAATCAAGAAGATATTGATCGTTTGGTTTGGGCCGTACGAGACAACAAAACCACCTAAAGCGGGCTTGCGATTCATGAACTTCGACTCAAACCACAACCCCTACTCCACGATAGCAACTGCGGACCAGTCGGATTCAGATCGCAGGCAGCCTATCAAAGGATTCGTGAAAGTCGTCTGTATCTTCTTTATCGTGCTTGGATCGCTAGGATTGCTGGGAACCCTCCAAGTCATTGTCTCAATGGTCGTAATGCTCTTTATGGATGGAAACCAATTCAACCCGCTGACGCTCTTTCCAAGTGCAATGGCGATCAGCATCGGGATCGCCGTTATCAACTGTGTTGTTTCCGTTCTCGAAATCGTGGGTGGAGTGCTCGGGCTCAAGCAGAAGCGTTCTGGCGCGAACCTCATTCGCTTCGTGTCGGTGTTCATGTTGGTCTTCAAGATCGCGGAGACCGCATTCTTTTCGATTCTCAATTATCTTGCGATTGGCCCGACCATTGAGCAAGCCACTAAGCAGATGCCTGCTCAACCAACTGGTGGTCCAGATGTCGGAATGATGGTTCAATTTGGGATGTTTGCCGTCATTGGGCTCACGATTGTTATCGCTCTAGTCATGTTTGCATTTTACTTGTCTTCGTTTTTGACGTTCAGCAAGCAAAAAACGCTGTCCCAATTTTCTTAAGACTCCTTTCCCCTGAGGTGATTCGAAGATGTCTACCCAACTCAGTCCGTACAAAGCGGTTTACACCGGTTCTTTTGATCCAGTCACCCTGGGGCATCTAGACATTATCGAGCGAAGTGCGCGGCTTTATGACTCGCTTGTGATCGGTGTCGGTGTCAATTCCGCCAAGCAATCCCTGTTCTCGACGGACGAGCGAATCGATTTGTTACAACGTGTTACGCGACATCTTCCGCACGTTTTGGTTGAGCGGTTCGATGGATTGGCCGTCGACTTTGTGCGTAACATCGGAGCAAGGGTGATGGTGCGGGGCGTTCGACCATTGACCGATATTGCTGCGGAGTTCACCATGATGATGGCGAACCGGCAGCTGGACAGCGACATTGAAACGGTTTTTCTAATGGCAGACGAGGTCTACGCACACGTCTCGAGCACCTTGATCAAGCAGATTGCGAGTTTGGGGCATGGTCGGTCACTAGATCGGTTCGTGCCGAGCGAGATCATTTCCACATTGATGGAAAAAGTAAGAGCGATTCAGGAACAAGCATTGGCAGAATAGATGCTTTGGAGAGAGCTTTGCCAGTTACGATTGCTTTTGTCGCTGGTACATTTGACCCGTTCCCCAACGGCCAAGAACGTGGGTAACATCCTGATTGGTTCTTGGAAAACAAGATAGGGACGAACGAAATGTTACTGGGCGAACCGCAATCGAGCCAATATGACTGGCGATTTCAGATATTCGATTTTCCTGTTCGAGTGACATGGCTTTTCTGGGCCGTAAGCGCAGCGCTTGGATACGGTTCTGCGATGTCAGTCCAAAGAGGCTATGCCGTCGAGAATATCCAAGTAAATCTTGGGGTACTACTCATGATTTGGGTGGCTGTTACCTTTGCGTCGATCCTCGTGCATGAGCTCGGGCATGCGCTGGCCTTTCGTTATTTTGGAATTCGATGCGAAATAGTCCTCTATCAGATGGGTGGGCTCGCCATACCTGGTGCAGGATTGCTTTGGGGACGCAATGGACGTCGGACTCAATTGAGTCAACGGGATCAGATCATCATTTCGACGGCTGGACCGGCGTTCCAATTGATTCTGGCTGCTCTGGTAGGAATTGCAGCGGTCTTTTGTGGTATTTACGTTTACGAATTCAAATGGGTGTCGGATTATTTTCAATTGAAAGTAAGCAGCCCCCGCAATCCGCTCCTCTATGCGTCCGTTCACTTCATGGTCAGATCGAGTATTTGGTGGGCACTGATCAATCTGCTTCCCATCTATCCACTCGATGGAGGTCAGATCGCGCAGCATGTGATCGGGATGATTCGAGGTACGAATGGACTCATGGAGGCGCACACAGTCAGTACCGTAGTCGGTGTCGTGATCGCCTATTGGTGCATCACGACACCAGGCATGGAGCTCAATGCAATCTTCGTTGCCTCGATGGTGATGAACAACATTCAGGCCCTTCAAGGCAGCCAAGGACCTCGAAATTGGTGATCTCGCAAAATATTTTTGAAATATTTTTCCGTCGCTGATCGATCGATTTTTGATCGCTAATGCACGCATCGATCTGTGATCATCGACGACCTTTTTTTCAACCGATGCATCTCGATTTTTCGGCCATCGCGCACGCTCTCTTCGTCGTCGCTCATGCGTCGTTTGTGAACTCACCAATCGACGTCACGCGTGTTCGTCTCGAATGAGATCGATCAACGCATCGAACCAATCGCGATGGCGACATGACAATAAATTTATTGGGTTTTTTGAGTTTGCGCTCAAATCAAAGCCACGATGATGAGACTCGAATTGCATTCTAGATAGCGATGCGTGAGCGATTGAAAGCGCCGTTCATGCGATCGCTGACGCGGAAGAAAGTCGGCTTCGTTCAAACATCGTCATCGAGATGTTTTGGATCGCGAATTGGGACGTTAATCGATCGACGTTGAGTCCTCGTTCGAGATGAAACGGATGACGCCACTGTGGAAAATTGGTTTCATTTATGTGGAAAAATTGTCGAAAAGATGTTGCATTAACTTTCGACTTTTATACAAATAGTCGAAGTGGATGTTGTTCCTTTGAAGATATTGGATTGATTGGGTGCTCGATTCGTCGAGCATGAGACACGACGTCAACAGTCAAACGATTTCGACAAAGGGTTTTTTGTACTGGTTGTTAGACATGGGTCGTTCATCTACTGCTTCTGATGTTCGATCGGTGCGGCAACTAAGAATTTCGCTTTTCGGAGGATTTATCAGTGGCCAAGAAAAAAGCTGTAGCAACGAAGAAGAAGGTAGCTAAGAAAGCTGCTGCAAAGAAGACAGCAGCACCTAAGAAGGCTGCAACCAAGAAGAAAGTAGCCAAGAAGAAGGCTGCTAAGAAGACTTCCACAAAGTCTCCTTCGTAATTTCGTTGTTCCGCTAGAGCGTTCGGTATCTTGCCGATTATCTGCTCTCAGCAACAAACTCAAGACCGCCGAGTGGTACATTCCGCTCGGCGGTTTTTTTTTGGACTGACGCTGGTGTTCATCCTTTAGACGTCTAAGGTCCTGAACACCCTCGTTCCCAGGCTCAAAAGGCGCGGACTTAACGTAGAGGAACTCGCCAAGAGTTTCGGCCTGCTTTTACACCAACGAATAGCTAGCGAGGTCACCTGCCGCCCTTCTTTCGCAATCGTTAAAATTATCTCAACCCTCGCCACCCGCCGTGTCGACATAGATTGTGATGGCAATTGAAGGTTTTGTAACGAAGGATTTCAACATGAAAGCATGGGAGACATTAGCTAGGCTGATATGGCTTAGCACTTTGTTCATGCTCTCACTTCAATGTATGGGCTGTGTCTCTTTCCAATATTCAGCACCAAATTGTTCTCCAACTGTGTCAAATTGTGGTATTCCGAATAATTGCTGCGACCCAGGTAATTCTGTAGAGTGTTGCGATCTGAATGATCGGCCTGAACTGATTAGCAGACTCCGCCCCATTTCGGATTGGACATCGGAACGAAAGCAGCGAACGTCGATGTGGTTTGCTTCTCAAAGAGAACGCTGTGGAGCTATGAGGGGTTCCGTTCGCGGTTGGGTAAGCGAAAAAAAGGCAGAAGCCAATGCACCACCTTGGCCCCGCTTCCATCCAGTCCCCACCAAGCCTGTCTTTGAACCTGAGCAAGCTGAAGAAGACATGTCCCCGGAAGTTTACGGCAGGTTTGGTAAAGGCTAATTGTGAGTTCCTCCTCATTTAAATTGCAATCAGACGGCTATGTGATCTTGGAAAATTGCCTCAATCAGTCAGCATGCCAGGACTGGGTAACTCGTGTTTCGACTTCGCTCGAGCAACCCAGCTCGAGCGGTCGACTACAATCGAAAGTCGCAGAGCAATCGGTGACCTATGGTTCGAGGAATCTGCTCTCCATTCTTCCGGACGATACCATTCTTCCGGACGATTCCATTCTTCCGGACAATACCGAGTAAGCCGGACTCGAACATGCACCGACGAACCGTTCACCTAGAACTTTCCTCAGTAGAAAACCTACCGATCGGTTATTCCTGGCAGTCGTTTATTGCAATCCAATGACGCGAAAGCATGTAAGTTGGGTTGTTGTAATGTTGATCCCTCGCTTGCGCTTCGGGTTGTGGTAGCCCACCTTGCTTTCTGCCTATTTCGCTCTCGACCTAGTAGTGCCCGGTTCTCTAAACTCCGGGACGATAGCTCCATTTATTTGTGTTTTGATAGCTCTCGATAGCGAAACCGAAATCTCCACGGAAGGACGACTCGGAAATGAATCAGCAAACAAACGCCGAACTTGCTTACGCCAAACCAGCCAGGCGACGACGATTTAAAAAGCGACATATTCTCCTCGGTGGCCTGCTCCTAGGCTTCGTAACCATCATCGTTGGGGTACCGTTTGCGTTGCAAAATCGAGAGCTCATGGTCTCGACGATCAATCGCAACGCGGGGATTGCTCCGATGCGAATTGACCTAGCAAGTATCGAGGGGGGCTGGTTGCGATCAATCAAAGTTCGCGGTCTGCGTTTGATCGACGATAAAGGAGCCGAATTGATCAAAGTTGCAGAGGTCGAGACCGAGCTCAATTTGATTCGACTTGCGACAAACTACAAAAATCTTGGCACCATCACGATCCGCGGTGCAGAAGCCGTTGTCGACGTTCAACCCGGTACAACCAACATTGAGGAGGCGATCAAGCCGCTTTTGGGCTCAAGCAACTCGACCAAGCCCAACCCGACATCAACATCCTCTTCGTCCAGTTTCCCGACCGGGAGAATTCGAGTCGCGGACGCAATGGTTCACGCGCGAGATAGCGTTGACCTGACCGGCTGGGACTTTAAAGTGAGCGAAGCGGATATTCCACTCCCGACCAAAGAGCAACCGATTCCTCCGATGACCTTAGTCGGCTTGGTACAACAAACGAACGCGTTGCCGGGCGAGGCCTTGATGGGTGGCCAGTTTACGATTCGAACTCAGCCTATGGAGGCGGCCGCGAGTATGACCGCCGATGGCTTGGCTCCGATGAAGATGAATATTTCGACCAACGGACTGCCGATGCAGTGGTTCAGCTTGGTCAAACGCCGACTGCCGGAAATTCCCATTGAGCGAATTCTCGGTCTGGCTACTGTTCAAGCAGATATCGCTGTGAGCAACAACAACATTGAGGCTCAAATAAAAACGGCTCAAATCGACTCGTTGAGAATCATTGCACCCGCTCTTGTGGGCAAACGAGGCGCTGGGCTACAGCAAATCAAGCTCAGCGGCAACGTCCAGCTAGTCGGAAATCGACTTACGACACAGAATGCAACGCTTCAATGCGATATCGGCTCGTTGGCTGCCAACGCTGATATGCCTTGGCCACCGGCCTTTCCCACGATTACCCAACCTTGGCTGCAAGACACGGACCTTGAGCTTCAGGGCAACGTCGACTTGGCTCGCTTGATTCAAGTCGCACCGGATTTGATCCAAATGCAGGACCAAGTGCAATTGCTCGCAGGCAATGCGGTACTTAGTGCCAGCCAAAGAAAATCGCCAGCGATCACAGGGGTTGCCGTCGTTGCACCCGCGACGAGCAGCTATCGGATGCAATTGGGAGGCCTGCAGGCGAACGTGCGAGGGACGGCCATGCGGTGGGACCAAGCTCTCCAGGCATCAGTCGATGTTGTTGCAAACGCCCAAGGCCATCCGAGTTTTAAGGCGGATTGCACCGCTGAGTTTTGCAAGATTGAGGGGTCTGGAGATCTCCAAGAAGGCCAGCTCAATGGAACATTCGATCTCGCCAAGATGCAACAGCGACTCTCGCAATGGTTCGCGATGCCAGTTGAAAGCTTGAGCGGCTCTGCGGTTTGTCAGGCTGTTTGGAAGCAAGATGGTGGCAATCGATTGACCGCCAATGTCAAGCTTCAAACGACGCAAGTCAAGATCGTTAATAAGTACGGAGAGCTCGATGAACCGGCTTGGATGGGTGACTTTGATCTTGTAGCACGCGTTGATCAAGGGAGAATCATCCAGATCGATCGTGGGCAAGCATCACTTCAGGCAGAGGGTGAATTACTTTCCGCTCAGATATTGGAACCCATTTCTCTCGTTGGCTCGACGCCCGGGATAGCACAACTACCGCCAGCTGGCATTCAGCTCAAATTGGTGGGTGATCTAGGTGGATGGCAACGCCGCGGCCAATTGTTTGCTGGCGTAGATCCTGGAATCAAACTAGGTGGGCGATGTGAATTGGACGCCAATGGCGCGTTGGACATGAGCCACTTGGAAGTAACTCAAGCTAACTTTGTGACCGAGCCATTTATAGTCAAGAGCGGTGAGACGGTCTTTCGCGAAACTCGAATGGTGGGCAAATTCAACGGACGAATCGACTCGCAGAACATCGCACGCTTGAAAGTTGACAACCTGTTGATTCAATCGGAATCCTTTGCCTTGCAAGCCAAAGATGAGGCAGTACCCAATCGCGAATTGGCCCGCCAAGGTCAAGCTGGGTATCGCATCGACCCGAGTCGCCTCATGTCGGCCATTCAATATGAAAACGCAGCAGCTAGTTCATCAGGCGAAATCTCCGTCGAAGGTGATGTGACGGGGCAAATCTTATGGCAAGTGGACCCAAAACTGTTAGCTTGGCAATTGATTACAGACGCGAAAAATATCCGCGCTCTGCAACGCAACGCGACTCCGCCACCCTCCGGTCAGCTGGTTAACACGGTTTCGAATCGCTCAAGTGCTCCGTCCCTCCTTTGGGAAGAACCGCAAGCCAAGCTGATGGTCGATGGACTGTACGAAATGAGTACAGGCAATCTGGAAGTGCCCAAGGCTGCGCTCATGACCGAATGGATTGCCTACGAAGGCAAGACGAGCATGACGACGCGGGGCAAGGCCACTCGATTGGTCTCGACCGGCAATATGACTTACGATGCGGCTCGTGTCGCGGAACGTCTTCGTCCATGGACCGGTGACTACTTAGCGGTACAAGGCCAACGTACACAGCCGATTGAAGTCACTTGGACCTCCAGCGACAGCGGTAATTGGGCTGAATCGTTGCAAGCGAAATCGCAGATTGGTTGGGACCAAGCGAATGTCATTGGAATCGATATTGGAAAAGCCGATTTCCCTTTGAAGATCGAAAACGGACGGTTCCTATCGCGAGCCGAAATTCCTGTCTCGCAAGGAACATTGCGATGGAATCTCGATGGCGACGTAGCAGGAAGTCCGATGGTCTTTGTACAGAGCCCTGAAAAGGTCATCGAAAACGTCGCCATCACTAAGCAAATGTGCCAAGGTTGGCTCAAGTACGTTGCGCCGATCTTGGCCGATGTCGCAAGCGTTCAAGGGAACTTGAGTTTGCAAATCGATGAAGCGAAGATCGTTCCTACGGACTTGAAGAAACAAACCATCCGCGGCCAATTGCAGGTGCATGGCGCCAACGTGGGGCCAGGGCCTTTAGCGGATCAGTTGTTGGCGTTAGTTCAACAGGTGCGAGCTTTGCGTAAAGGTGCAGGAGCTACCGATGGTGGCGGCCAGCAAACGACTTGGCTCCAGTTGCCGGAACAGCAAATTGGTTTCGATGTCCAACAAGGGCGCGTGGCGCACAAGAACATGCAGATCCAAGCGGGTGACGTCGTGATCAACACCTCGGGCTCAGTCGGCATTGATGGCCAGCTCGAAATGGTCGCGGCTGTTCCGATCTTGAAGGACTGGGTCGATAAAACGCCTCTACTACAATCTTTAGCTGGCCAACAAATTCAGATCCCAGTGCGCGGCACCATCCAGCGTCCGCAATTGGATTTGAGCAGTTTTGCATCGATCGGTCAGCAGTTGGCAACGTCGGCACTTCAAGGAGCCGCAAAAAAAGAGATCGACAAAGGGATCGGCAAGTTGTTTGGACCACTCTCGCAGCAACTCGGACCTTTGCAACAGGGTATGCAGCAGATGCAGCAAGGGGTTCAGCAAAATATGCCTCAACTACCGAACTTGCAAAACTTTCAGATACCAGGTTTAGGCAATGGCTCACTCTTCGGAGGCGGCCAAGCTCCGCAACCACCTCAACCCCTCCCACCGCAACAATAGTCGTCGAAAGTAGCGGGCACACTCCGTGTGCCGTAGCCCCAAAAACCAAAGGTTTTTGAATTGCGGACGGCACATGGAATGTGCCTGCTACCATAAAATCACAACGGCTCTCCGAGCCGTGACTCGCCCGAAGCGGAAAACCGGGCTAACGCCCGCCGGCTAATTGCAGCGAATGCATCAATCGCTTTCCTTTACCCGAGGAACAACGGTTTCAGGTGCCGATCGAAAATATTCGTCGTCACTTGCTCGCCCACGATTTTTGCATTCGACTTGAGCAAGTCCGTGAATCGGTTTCCCGACTTTGCAGCGACTTTGAAAGACACGTGCAATAGCTGCCGAACGCTTGCGTTGAATCGGGAGTCGCCTGGAATGTGCCGAATCGTGCTTGCAAGTTGATTGCCGTCCCACGAGGCCACCTCAGCAGCGGATGGCAAGCGAGTTCGATCGATGTCGATGACGCTTGCATACGGAGCGCAGAATTCATCAATGTGCTTTAAGGCATAGGCATAGATCTCTTGGGCGAGTGATAGACCGTCGCCGCCTGCCTCGCAGAGCCCGATCAGTTCTTCGAGCCATGTCGTTCCGGCAGTCTTCAGATGGATCCCAGCACCGGTTTGAGTGATTGCTTTACGAATGATCGGGTATAAGCCGAATTTGTCGCTGCCGCTATGAACACTGAGCTTTAGATTGCGAGGCAGACCATATTGTCCGATAGCGAATCGAATAACTGCGAGGTCGTCAAAAAACTCACGTTCGAATTGCTTCAGATCACCGACGTAGTCGACCCCTTTGTTGAATCGGCCAGTGAACTTCGGAGCGATCGTTTGAATGGGACACTTTTCATCGGCCATCGCTGCCAGAATGATGAGCAACTCGGACGGCGTTTGTGGTGAATCGGTTTCGTCCATCGACACCTCAGGCACGAAATTGCCGCTCCCTTTTTTGGTTTCAATGTGTCGATAGATATCACCAGCTTGGCGAGTGGCTAATAGGTACTTGCGAGCAACCCGTTCGACTTCATCGCGAGCCATGACCAACGGGCCATCGATCCCAGGGACCGAGATGGGACTCAGCAATTCCGGGTGGCGATGCACGAACTCCAAAACGTCGGAGTCGCTAGCTGGCTTGCCGATCGAATCCGCGACATCAATCGTGAAGAAATTGGAACAAGCCAAGAATCGATCAACGGTATTGAGTTGGATATGATCGGCGTCGACGTACCACGGATGCGTCCAGCCAAGTTCGGCCACGGCGGCGGCGGCAGCATCGTAGACGCTTTGGGGTTCGGAGCCGATAAAGGTATGTTCGCGATTGGATTTGTTCCAAACCGGCACAACATCGTGGCCTTTTTGGGGCGTCATTTGCTCGGACAGTTTCATGAAAGCGCGGAGTTGCGATTCGGCTTGGTGGGCAAAGCGATCGCCAACACCGATGGAATAGGGTTCTAAGACTAACATCGACATACCTTTGTGAGAGTGGAGCCGTCAATTGTCGCTGAAATCCTAGGGAATGGAAGACCGAAGGTAGACCACTAAGCTCCGGAGGATCTTTCGCACTTACTCCCGTTAAACTTTCGAACCAAGAAAAGCCGCAGCGTTTTGTGTATAATTTCCACTCGGCATGCGCCCAACTCCCACCCGCTTTCGAATGCTAAACGACCTTTGATTTCCATGACACTCTCAAACGCTATTCGACTGATTCTCACTGGTCTCTGCCTTTTATCCGCTTCGCGATCGCAATCGCAGGAAGCAGCCAAGTCACCTGAAGTCGATGCGGCCATCAACCGAGCCGTCAGCTTTCTGGTTTCACAACAGCAAGCCAACGGCTCGATAACAGACCGCGGACACGAGAATGCGATGACCTCTCTCGCGATCATGGCCATGGCGTCCATCGGGCATCAACCGACCGATTCCACGCCTGAGGGAGCTGTCATGAAAAAGGGGCTTGGATTCGTTCTCGGCACAACTCGTCAAGACAAAGCAGGCTACTACGGAGCGAGCGATGGTTCCCGAATGTATGGACACGGTATCGTCACTTTGATGCTAACCGAAATGATTGGCATGGGCGGAGATGATCAAACCGATGAAGCGATCCATCAAGCGTGCCAAAAAGCCATCGACCTAATCGTTCGCAGCCAACGGACCAAGAAGCCGGCTTTTGCAAAGGGAGGATGGCGGTACACACCCGACGCTGCCGATAGCGACCTATCTGTTTCGGTATGGCAGCTCATGGCTCTGCGCAGCGCCAAGAACGACGGCATGGACGTACCCTCAAACACGATCGACGATGCGGTCAGTTATTTGGTCCGTTCGTTTACTTCACCGGTGGATGCTGATGGCCAGCCGAGGCAAGCCAAGAACGGCTTTTCGTATGAAGCCAACAACGACAGCCCAACGTTCACCATGTCCGCAGCTGGACTGTTGGCAATGCAGGTTTGCGGTCAGTACGAATCGCCCTTGGTGGTCGGTGCGACCGACTGGTTAAAAGAGCATCCGCCTAAGTGGGGAGAGCGATTTGTGCTCTATGGCATTTATTATTACGCGCAAGGAATGCATCAACGAGGAGGAGAAACCGCCGAGACCGCATCAAAGCTAGTCGCGTCGGAATTGCTTTCGCATCAAGACGCAAATGGCTCATGGACCTCATCCAGCGGAGAGGAGCAAAACGCAGGCAAAGTCTACTGCACAGCTCTGGCGATTCTTAGCCTCTCAGTGAAATACCATTACCTACCGATCTATCAAAGGTAGATGTAAACGGCGAAGCGACGGTACTTCGTCTATTGCTTCGTTTCGTAAACCACCTGCGGCCAACACTCTGCCCCTCTTCGATTCGTAAAACTTGGAATTGCAAATCTGTTAAAATAAATTGCTTCGGATGGTTTTTAATTGAAAATGCGAGAGGTCATGATGCTGAATAGAAAAAGTTCGTTTTTGTCTGCGATCCTGTTCCTGCTATCGACATCTGCATTTGGCCAGGACTGGCCTCAGTGGAATGGCCCGACTCGGGACGGAATTCTTTCTGTAGAGGTGATTGCAAAACCTATTCCAAAGCAGGGACTCGAACTCAAGTGGAAGCAACCCGTCGGCCTAGGATACGCAGGACCCGTGATTGCGAAGGGTCGAGTGTTCGTAACGGACTACCAACTTGAAACCGGCAAGATCACCAATAACGCGGGCAGTCGAGATCGCTTGACGGGCAAAGAGCGAATGGTCTGCTTGGATGCAAAGTCAGGTAGTATTCTATGGACGAAAGCATACGATCGAAATTATGCCTTGTCTTACCCCGGTGGACCTAGAGCAACCCCCGTTGTTGTCGATGGTACTGTAATCGCACTTGGAGCCGAGGGGGACTTGATTTGCTTGTCGACCGAAGATGGTAGCGAATTGTGGAAGCGGCCGATTGCGGAGGAGTTCAAGTCCGAGAAGCCGATGTGGGGTTATGCGGCCGTACCACTTGTAATTGGCGATCAACTGATTTGTCTGGCTGGTGGTCAGGGAAGTTTGGTGGTCTCCCTGGATCGCAAGACTGGAAAAGAACTTTGGCGAGCATTGAGCGGCGACGAAATTGGTTATTGCCCTCCAGCCTTAGTTTCGCATGGCGGAGTTTCGCAATTGTTGATTTGGACTCCAGAGAGAATTTCGAGCCTCAATCCGTTGGATGGTAAGCTCTATTGGGAGCAGCCGTTCAAGCCGGATTATGGAATGTCGATCGCTCCTCCAACATTGCGAGGTGATCTTTTGTTCGCATCGGGCGAAGGGGTGTCCGCGATGTTTCAGTTGGCATCCAATCCGCCGAGCGCCAAGTTGCTTTGGAGCGGAGAGACAAAGAAATCGCTTGGCTTGTCCAACACGACAGCCATCTTTGATCAGGGATATGTTTATGGAGCTGATTTCCAAAGTGGAGCGTTGGTTTGTGTGAAACAAGAAGATGGAACGCGGATGTGGCAATCGGCATTGGCAACGACCGGAGCCAACAAGGAGAAAGGCTTCGCCAACGCCAGCGCCTATTTGATCAAAGCGGATGGCAGCAACTACTTTATTTTGAGCGAAACGGGAGATTTCATTTCAGCCAAGCTAAGTCCTGCGAAATACGAAGAAACAGGACGATTTCACGCAATCGATCCTACGAATTCCTCGGGTGGCCGGAAGGTGCTTTGGTCCTACCCAGCAATTGCAGACGGCTGTCTCTTCGTCCGAAACGATTCTGAGCTACGATGCTTTACGATGCCGTAATTGAACCGTTGGTGTTCAGGTTTCAGCCGCCTAAACGCAACCGTTACCGGTCAGTATTTTGAATCGAATACCACAGGCTTGACCTGTGGATCGTTGTGTTTTTTGGCTACACGACAACACTGCGTGTAGAGCCTGAATGATCCGCAACTCAAGGCTGCGGGATTCGGCAGAATGTCGCCCTTGCGTGGACTTAACGTAGCGGAACTCGCCAAGAGTTTCGGTTTGCCTGGCGCTTCAACAGGCATCGGGTGAAACCACAGAGGCACCGAGTTCGCAAAGGATCCATGCTCAATAAAATCCAGCAGCCCGATCACTTCAAACTCTGCGATGCTAGAGTCTCTGCGGTTTGTAGGTTTATGGTTTTGACAAAGCCGGACAGGGACTTAATTTCCACCGAAACCCTACGCGGCTTCCGCTACCAGTTTCTTTAAGTCAGCGGCAGTCTTTTGTTGCATCGGCTTGATTCGATTCGGAAATCGCGGTACATATTAGTGAATGATCGAAGCCAAAAACACTCAACGGGCCATTGTTCGTATCGGATATGACGGTCGCGTTCACAAACTCTTCCAAGGTCCAAACGCGCAGGAGCGATTTGATAACGAATGTCGTGTGTTGATCTACCTAGAAAATCGCAAATGCAATTTCGTCCCTAAATTGCTTGCCGCCAACCGTGCGACGTTGGAAATGGTTACGAGCAATTGCGGTGCTCGAGTTGAGCGACTAGGCGATGACAAGATCAAATCCATCTTCGCGGAGCTAGAGGAATTTGGTGTCCGGCACGATGATGCCTTCCTTCGGAACATAACCTATAGAGCGTCTGATGGCAGATTCTGTGTCATCGACTTCGAATTTTCCACCATTCTCGAGGAACAACCTAGCGATGGATCGGTAGCAATCGTACCGGCTGAAACAAGCATTCCGTACAACAAAAATCCGATTGCGGTTCGCTGGTCGGCCATGACTCACTCAGGGTCATTTCGCTCCAACAACGAAGATCGCTTTCTGGCGATGCTGATCGACCAACGCGGCGTCCGCTACTTGGGCAAAGATGGACAATCCAACACTCGAGATGCCGACATGCTCTTTGCGGTTGCAGACGGCATGGGGGGTGAGCGATCCGGAGAGCTTGCCGGCAAAATCGCCATCGACAACATCACCAAGCTCCTGCCAAGAGCTTACTTGATGAACGACCAACATTTGGTAAATTCCGCACCAGAAATCTTGCAAGGACTTTTTGCTGCGATCCACAAAGAGTTGGTCACGCTTGGGCAATGGGACCCTATGTGCACCAACATGGGTGCTACGCTCACGCTGGCTTGGCTGCATCGCAGCACGGTTATGTTTGCTCATATCGGCGACACGCGACTTTATCATTTTCGCATGCAACCTGACTCCGCCATGCCGGGCCATTCGAAACTCATGATGTCTCAGTTGACTGACGATCATACTTATGTCGGTTGGCTTCGTCGCACCGGGAAACTCAACGAACGTGAAGCACGCTTCCATCCGCGAAAGAACGTTCTGTCGAAAGCATTGGGGGCAAGTAACCAGTTTGCCGAACCACAGTACGGTTCATTTGAACTGAAGCCAAACGAAAAAATCGTTCTGTGTACCGATGGAATTACCGACGGTCTTTGGGATAGGGCGGTAAGCGATTTGGTACTCGAACCGGAGTCCTCAATGCTGGACCTAACTCCGGCGCAACGCTTGGTTTTGACAGCAGTTGCTGAATCTGGGAAAGACAATGCGACAGCGATTGTTATCGAAACATAGACGGTGGCGGGTGATTGCCCAAAAACTCAGTTCCTGCCTCGCCACTTGGTCGTCATCCCGAGAGACTTCCTCAGGATTGCAATCCATTGCAGAGAGACAAAGCATGTGACCCCCACTGGATGCAGAATAGCCCCAGAATACGATTGTTGAAATCGTTTGCATGCCATAATCCTCGGTACAAAGGAAAGTACAAACGCGACCAGCAGTATCGCAACCGCGATCCATGAAGCCTCTGTTAAAATCGATGTCACCAGCAAAAGTAACGGAAGAACGGAACCTCCGATCAGTAGCACACTGAACGGCGCGATCAAACGGGCGTTTGCAATTCCCTCTGTCGCATTTTTAAGCAACCCATTGCACACTT
>Ga0105045_10001820_pt1 | contig 17616 bp, 16 predicted proteins | sample MAT02_FD_78089 | JGI IMG/M metagenome (GOLD analysis project Ga0105045, IMG submission 78089) | Freshwater microbial communities from Lake Fryxell liftoff mats and glacier meltwater in Antarctica - MAT-02 (megahit assembly) | ecosystem: Environmental > Aquatic > Freshwater > Ice > Liftoff... | reverse complement strand
GCTACTGGGGTGCGGTGTACGCGTTCACCGCGATCAAGGGATTGCAGGTGGTCATCGACGGACCGGTGGGCTGCGAGAACCTGCCGGTCACCTCGGTGCTGCATTACACGGATGCACTGCCGCCCCATGAGCTGCCCGTCGTCGTCACCGGGCTCTCGGAAGAGGAACTCGGGCGGAATGGCACCGAAGGCGCGATGCGTCGCGCGCACATGACGCTCGATCCCGAGTTGCCTGCCGTCGTCGTGACGGGCAGCATCGCCGAGATGATCGGCGGCGGCGTGACGCCGGAAGGCACGAACATCGTGCGCTTTCTGCCGCGCACCATCGACGAGGACCAGTGGCAGGCCGCCGATCGCGCGCTGTACTGGTTGTGGACCGAGTACGGGTTGAAGAAGGGCGTGATGCCGAAGCGCAGCGAGCGCGCCGAAGGCGCGAAGCCGCGGGTGAACCTGATCGGTCCGATGTACGGCTATTTCAACACCTGGTCGGACCTCGCGGAACTCCGTCGAATGGTGGAGGGCATCGGCGCGGAGATCAACATGGTCTTCCCGCTCGGCAGTCATCTCGCCGATGTGCCGCGCCTGGTGGATGGTGACGTGAACGTGTGCATGTACCGTGAATTCGGCCGCATGCTCTGCGAATCACTCGACAAGCCGTACCTGCAGGCACCGATCGGCCTGCATTCGACCACGAAGTTCCTGCGCAAGCTCGGTGAGCTGCTCGGACTCGATCCCGAGCCGTTCATCGAGAAGGAGAAGCACACGACCATCAAGCCGCTGTGGGATCTCTGGCGCAGCGTGACGCAGGATTTCTTCGGCACGGCGAGCTTCGCGATCGTCGCGAACGAGACCTATTCACGCGGTGTGCGGCACTTCCTCGAAACGGAGATGGGGCTGCCCTGCACCTTCGCGTTCGCGCGGCGTCCGGGTGTGAAGCCGGACAATGCCGCCGTGCGCGAGGCGATCCGCACGACACCGCCGCTGATCATGTTCGGCAGCTACAACGAACGGATGTACATGGCCGAGCAGGGCTCACGCGCGATGTACATCCCGGCCTCGTTCCCGGGCGCGATCATCCGTCGCCATCTGGGCACGCCGTTCATGGGCTACTCCGGCGCGACGTACCTGATCCAGGAAGTCTGCAACGCACTGTTCGATGCCTTGTTCAACATCATTCCGTTGGCGACCGAGATGGACAAGGTGGAGGCCACGCCATCGCGACTGCATCAGGAACTGCCGTGGACCGATGAGGCGCAGACCGCGCTCGAGGAACTGCTCGAGGAGCAGCCGGTCCTGATCCGCATCTCGGCCGCGAAGCGCATCCGCGATCTGGCGGAGCGCGACGCGCGTGACCTGCAGGACTCGTCGGTGACGCGTGATCACGTACTCGCATCGCGTCGTGCAATGCGCGGCGGGGCCTATGCGTGACCGTCAGCTGGTGCGCGGGCCGAGTGCGGCGAGGGTCGACAGGATGACGTCGACGAGCTGCGCTGGCTTTTCATCCGGGATGAGATGGCCTGCAGGGGTCATGTCCACCACGGAGCGCATCGGCAGCGGAAGTGTGACGTCCATCAGTGCGTCGAACGACACCCACGGCTCGTTGCGCGAGTGCACGAGCGTGACGGGCACCGTGATGTGCGGGAACGTGGCCTGGAGCGCGGGCAGGTCCCATCGCGTCATCATGCCGAGGACCGCGCCCACGTGGGCGTCGTCCGCCAGCAACGAGACGTACCGCGCTTCCTGCATCGGGTCGAGCCTGGTACCAGTGGAGCGCAGCAGCGTGCGCGCCAGCGTGCCGCTGTGGAGCAGAGCAGCGGCAAATGCACGCACCGGACCGGCGTCAAAGAGCATCCGAGAGAGCGGTTGCAACATCTGCCCTAGTGCATTGATGGAAACGAGTGCACTGTTGCATCCAATGACTGATCGCGGTGTGACCTCGGTGTACGACGTGAGCTGCAGCAGGACTGCCGCGCCTGCGGAATGTCCGACACCGATCGTCGGCTTCACGTCGAGCGTGCGCAACAGTTCTCGCACCGCCTGCGACATGCCATCCAGTGAGAGCTGCGCTGCGGTGGCACCGCTGGTGAAGCCATGGCCGGGCAGGTCGAAGGCAATGACATCGGCGACGGACGTGAGCCGCGGGAACACGTCGCGCCACGTATGCGTGGCACCGGCGCTCCCATGGATCAGGACGATCGTCGGACCGCAGCCGGCGCGCTGCACGTGCCAGCGCATGCCCGCCGCCGTGACGAAGGATGAATGTTCACAATTGGGCCAGTCGGTCGGGACGGACGGCAGCCATTCGATATCAGGCACGCATGCCCTCTTGGTGTGGTGTCTGGTCAACACGGGCGATCTGAAGCTGGGCCGGCGCAAGCCGGCGGGTCGTTCGTCCCTGCACGACGGGATCCAATGTCGTGCCCTGCGCTGCGCCAGGAGCGTGCAGCACCCCATTTCCCGAGGATGGAATGGATAAGCCCGCAATGACAGATGAAGAAGCCCGTGGCGTACACTCGTTGGCAATCCTGACGATCGTAGGCTTTGCCTTCTTCTCTGCGATTTTCCACTACCTGGTCTGGCAGTGGCGTCCGTGGTTCGGCAAGCCGCTGTCCTACGGCGCTGCACAGCTGCTCGACGCCGCACAGACCGCCACTCGCTACCTGAGCTGAGGAGAAACCCATGATCTACAAAATGTGGCAGGGTTTCGACCCCAAGCGTCTGATGGTCGGCATCTTCGCGTTCATGTTCGCGTTGTCGCTGGTCATTCACTTCATTCTGCTCAGCACCACCCGTTACAACTGGCTCGATCCTGATGGGAACGCCGCCAAGGTGACGACAGCCGACATGCTCACCCCGATGCCGGCCACTCGGTAGCGACGGCGCGCGGGCTGCGGCCCGGGTGTCCTCATGTGTCCAGACCACGTGAGACACCCGGCGCCCTAGCCGCGGCGGCCAGCGTCACTGACGTGCCTGCAAGGAGCAACAACCGATGGCGATGATGTCTTTCGAGTACAAGTATCGCGTGCGAGGCGGCACCCTCCTCGGCGGTGACTTGTTCGATTTCTGGATCGGACCGTTTTATGTCGGATTTTTCGGCGTGGTTTCGGTCTTTTGTGCCCTGCTTGGAACGGCCCTCTGCGTGTATGGCGCGGCGATCGGGCCAACCTGGAATCTCTGGCAAATCAACATTGCCCCCCCAGACCTGAGTTACGGTCTTCGCATGGCACCGCTGCACGCAGGCGGATTGTGGCAGATCATCACGATGCTGGCGACCGGGTCGTTTGTCGCCTGGGTCCTGCGACAGGCTGAAATCAGCCGCAAGCTTGGCATGGGCTACCATGTGCCCTTCGCGTATTCCGTCGCGGTGCTTGCGTACATCACCCTCGTGATCATCCGCCCAGTACTGCTGGGTGCATGGGGCCATGGCTTCCCGTACGGCATTCTCAGTCATCTCGACTGGGTGTCGAACGTCGGCTATCAGTTCCAGCACTTCCACTACAATCCCGCGCACATGATCGCGGTGACGTTCTTCTTCACCAACAATCTCGCCCTTGCGATGCATGGCTCGCTGATTCTGTCAGTGACCAGTCCGCCGAAGGGTGAAAGTGTGAAGACGAGCGAGCACGAAAATTCGTTCTTTCGCGATGCGTTGGGTTACTCCATCGGCGCGATCGGCATTCACCGTCTTGGCCTCTTCCTGGCGCTCAACGCCGGGCTGTGGAGTGCCATCTGCATCGTGATCAGCGGTCCATTCTGGACGCGCGGCTGGGCAGACTGGTGGAACTGGTGGCTGTACCTGCCCTTCTGGGCCCCGAGGTGATGCGCCGATGATTGAGAATCAGAACCTCTGGACCCGCGTGCAGGTGCACGCGCCGGTCGATCCCGGTGTTCCGCTACGCGGCGGTACCTGGGGCCGTGATGGCAAACCGCTGCTGTTCTACTGGGCGGGCAAGATCGGCGATGCGCAGATCGGCCCCATCTACCTCGGTGTGACCGGCGTCTTCTCGTTGATCTTCGGCTTCCTGGCCTTCGAGATCATCGGGCTGAACATGTGGCGGTCCGTGGGCTGGGATCCCGTCCAGTTCGTCCGCCAGCTGCCGTGGCTCTCGCTCGAGCCGCCAGCGCCACGCTACGGCCTGCACCTCCCGCCATTGGATCAGGGCGGATGGTGGCTGCTCGCCGGTTTCTTCCTCACGCTGTCGATCCTGCTGTGGTGGGTGCGCCTCTATCAGCGCACCCGTGCCCTCGGCATGGGCTCGCACATCGTCTGGGCGTTCGCGTCGGCGATCTGGCTGTATCTGGTGCTCGGCTTCATTCGCCCGATCCTGGTGGGCAGTTGGTCGGAGGCGGTACCGTTTGGAGTCTTCCCGCACCTGGACTGGACGGCGTCGTTCTCCATTCGTTACGGCAACCTGTTCTACAACCCGTTCCACATGCTGTCGATCGTGTTCCTGTACGGCTCTGCCCTGCTCTTCGCGATGCACGCGGCGACCATTCTGGCAGCCAGTCGGTACGGCGCGGAACGCGAGATCGAGCAAGTGACGGACCGTGGCACGGGCGCCGAACGCACGCAACTGTTCTGGCGCTGGACGATGGGTTTCAACGCCACCATGGAGTCCATTCACCGCTGGGCATTCTGGTTCGCGACGCTCACGACGCTGACCGGCGGCATCGGCATCCTCCTCACGGGAACCGCAGTCGACAACTGGTTCCTCTGGGCCCAGAAGCACGGCGTCGCGCCGAGCTATCCGGTGCTGTACGAGGCGAAGGCGGAGCAGGCGCCGTACCTGCGCGGTCAGTACATGGGCGTGGCCCCGGACTCGTTCCCGGGCATGATGCGTGACGCGGCCGGACGGCTCGTCCCGCAGCAGCTCCCCGTTCCGCAGGGCGCACAGCTCTCCGGTGACGTGGAGACGTACACCAAGCCGGTACTCACCAGCGACAACATGCGTGACTCGCTCAACGCCGATGGGGTCTTCGTCATGAGCGCGGTGTACTTCGATACCGCCATGGACGCCGTGCGGGGCGAGTCGACGGCAGAGCTGGCGAACCTCGCAGCGCTGATGACGACCAACCCGGCGCTCAAGGTCGAGGTGCAGGGCCACACGGACAATGCCGGTGACCCGACCGCGAACCTGACGCTCAGCCAGGCACGTGCGGAGCGGGTGCGCGACATGCTCATCACCAAGTACGTCATTGCGGCAGATCGCATCAAGGCACGCGGATTCGGACAGACCAAGCCCACAGCGTTGAATACCACGCCCGAAGGTCGTCGCCGGAACCGTCGCGTCGAGATCGCGAGCGACGGCAAGGTCGTGCTGCCAGCGGGGACGACACCATGAGCACACGACCGACGGTGCGTAGTGCAGCGGGCCTGCTGTCGCTGGCCCTGCTGGGTGCCTGCATGAATGCGCCGGACGCGCTGAAGCCGGGCCCGAAGAAGATCGCGCAGCATGGTTTTGCCGGCGTGGGCATGGAGACGAACTATGACCCGGACGACGTCGCGAAGACCGCGGCGTACAACCAGGCGCCCAAGCCGTTGCCGCCGGCGCCGATCGGCGGCCCCAGCGGCAACTACCAGAACGTGCAGGTCCTCACCGACATCAGCGCGGCCGAGTTCGGGCGCACGATGACGGCGATGAGCTCCTGGGTGGCCGGCAACGCAGGCAACTGCGCCTACTGCCACAACACCGCGAACTTCGCACACGATTCTGTGAACGGAAAGCCGATCTACACGAAGCTGGTGGCTCGCATGATGCTCCGCATGACGCGGAAAGTGAACAGCGAGTACACCAACCACGTAGCCGGCACCGGTGTCACGTGCTACACCTGCCACCGCGGCCAGCCGCTGCCGAACGGTCTCTGGTTCTACACCACCGAGAACCAGATCCTCCGGCATTACCTGGATCGCGATGATGTCCGCGTGCAGACCCATACCATCGAGCCGAACAACGGCAATCGCACCGCCATCCGTCAGACGTACAACACGTACGCCCTGATGGTGACGCAGTCGAACGCCCTTGGTGTGAACTGCACGTACTGCCACAACTCGCGCGCATTCTCTTCCTGGGAGCAGTCGACGCCGAAGCGCGTCCTTGCCCTCTACGCCACGACGATGCTGCGCGACGTCAACATGAACTACCTGAACCCGCTGCAACCGGTGTATCCGCGCAGCAGGCTGGGTGAGCACGGCGATGCACCGAAGGCGCAGTGCATCACCTGCCACAACGGTGTCTACAAGCCGCTGTATGGTGCGAAGATGGTGAAGGACTACCCTGCACTCTGGGGCGCGCCGGGCTGGGATGCCATCAGTGGTCCGCTGGATGCGGCTGGCAAGCCGTTGTACGACGGGACTCCGCTCACGCAACCGGTGGTCACTCCGCGCGGAGCACAGCAGAGCAGTGTCGCGTCGACGATGGCGAATCCAGCTGGCGCAATGATGTCGATGGGAGATACACTCGGTGCTGCGATGCCCGCTGCGCCATCAGTGCCCGCGAGACAGACGCCGTAACACGCTCGTGTAGTCCATCGCCTTCGTCACGCGCCCGGGTCGCTTTGCGATCCGGGCGCGTGACACGTTCAGGCCCTGCGCGTGATGCGGATCTGCTGGCGAACGATGGCCTGAGCCGTCAGGCCACCGCAGGCTGTCCCGCCACGAGCGCTGCCGGATCGCTCACCATGTAGAGCGAAAGCATGAGCTTCGTCTTGCGCCGGAAGCCGATGTGCGCGCGCAGCGACACGGTGTCGTACTCCGCTTCCTCGATGGCCTCGAGAATCGCGGCGTAGCCGACCGCACACGCCTGTGCGCATCGCTGCGCATCCGGCGCCAGCATGCCGATACCCGGCAGCGCGTCGCGATACTGGTCGCGCGCCAGTGCGACGAACTCGCGCATCATGTCACGCCATGCGCGTGAGCGAACATCGACGTCACGCGCCATCACCTGCTCGCGCGTGAGGCCGGCGCTGCGAAGCGCATCATCGGGCAGGTAACAGCGTCCGTTGCCGGCATCCTCGCCGATATCGCGCAGGATGTTGGTCACCTGCATCGCAACGCCCAGCGTTCGTGCGCAGATGATGGCGCGCGCGCGGTTCGACTCGTGCCCGGTCACGCCGAAGACATGCGTGCAGAGCTCCCCGACGCTGCTCGCGACACCTTCGCAGTAGGCCTTGAGCGACGGCCAGTCCGTGTAGTCGGTCGGATCCAGGTCGCGGGCCACCCCGTCGACCAGTTCATCGATGGGGGCGAGCGGAATCCCGAGGCGCTTGATGGCCCAGGCCGTCTCGTGCATCACCGGTGCTGACGGCCGTCCCTGCAGCGCATGATCCAGCTGCGTTCGCAGCAGCGTGAGCGTGGCGCGCACGGCAGCTCGGCCACCGGGTCCGGCACGATCCACGGCGTCGTCCGCCAGACGACAGAACGCATACAGCGCATAGGTGCCGCGACGTTTCGTGAGTGGCAGGAACGCACTCGCGAGGGCGAACGTACGCGCATGCCGGCGCACGATGTTGCCGCAAACGAGACTTTCGAACGTCACCATGGTGTGGTGCCTCGAACCCGCACGTCGTTCAGGCGGGTGACGGAGTGACTGACGACGATTGGCTTCGCGGGACCATCGCCACCGGGCTCGCCATGGCACCCGAAAGATCCGGTGCCTGGGGTTGCTGGTAGGCTCGTAACGCGCTCACGACGGCATCGGCGGCGGGCTGCGGGTCGCGCAGTGCGCGAAACGTCGGACGCCCGCGACGGGCGCCACGCCAGGCCATGTGCGGAAACAGTAGCAACCATGGGATCTCCTGCGCGCCCGTCAGCGTCACCATCAGATCCGCCGAGCCGTCGGAGCGGCGCTGCAGATCCACGTCTTCCACGCTGGAATACGGGATGTTCGCATCGGCGCGCAACACGATACCGATGTTGAAGAACACCCGCTTGTCGGTGATCACGTACTGTGACGTCTTCGACAGCTGCCAGGAGAACAGCCGGATGCTGGCGATGGCGATGGTGGCGAGGATCACGGTCAGCGTGCTGACGCCGACGAGCCGCGCCATTGCGCCTTCCGCATGCTGCAGCGCATCCGCGGCACCGAGCGAACCCGACAACGCGACGAATGCCAGCACCCATCGCTCGCGCAAGAAGTACCGTGCCAGCGATCGCTGGTCCGGCGCACCGGTCCAGAGAACTCGCTCGCCCGGGGGGAGTGGGCTCACCTCCCCGTCGGGGCCTACATGTTCGACGGTCTGCGCCATCACATCAACGGGCCGAATCGGAGCTCCGAATTCCACAGGGAACCGGCGCCGAAGTACGCGCTGATCTTGTCTTCCTCGAGCAATGTGACGAGATCGGGTGACTTGAGCTGTGGAATGTTCGAGAAGTCTGCCGCCTTGAGCACGTGGATCTGCACGTGCGTGGCCGACGGCGACGGGCTCATGAACGGCAGCCAGTTCGACGGACGCGGCACGGTCAGGAACGGCACCGGGAAGAGGCGCGTGGTACCATCCGGAAGCGACGCCTCGAGGTACCGCATGCACGGCTCGCTGCGATCGACCCAGATATCCACGACCTTGGCGCCGACCGCACCGTCCATGCCCTTGATGTCCAGGCCACGCACATCGGGATCTTCGTGTGCGACGAAGAAATCGGTCGCGACGCGCATCGGCACGATGCGGGGTGCACCCTTGATGGTCAGGTCGGGCCGGTCCGCACGGTTGGCCCAGGCGCCCGGGCCGATCCCGGCGGTCAGCGGATTGCCGATCGGCTCGAGCGGCGAGCCGAAGTTCGAATCCACCGGGCGGGAGTTCTTCGGAACGATGACTTCGGACATGTGCTAGTGCTCCGGGTGGGTTGGAATGAACTCCTTCGGGCCAGGATACGCGGGAAAGCCCTGTACGATGCGATCGGGCTCGTTCGAGACGAGCGGATATCCTTCGCGCTTGTCCTCGCGACGCAGATACAGGATCAGCCCGAAGAAGGCGAACCAGAACACGTAGAGCACCATCTGCGTGACATCGATGTACGGCGTGAAATTCCTGAACATGACTGCTCCCTCCAACTGAGTGACAGGTGCGAACCGCGCGAGCTAGGCCGGGAACTCGGCAATGCCGAACGGAACCTGACGAACGTCCGCGCGGCTGCGTGCCGCGAGGGGACCGAGCACAACCAACAGCACAAACAATCCGGCGATCGCCAGCCCATACGTGACCAGGTAGCCCGCGGCGCTCGGCACGCCTGGCGCGAGGGCGCTGCTGCCGCCGTTCATCGCCTTCATCACGCCATCGCGAATGCCGCCGGCCAACGCCATTGCAATGCCGGCCGCAGTGGCCTGCACGGCACCCCACGCCCCAAGCGCCATGCCGTGCTCACCATTGTGCGGCAGCGCCATCACCTTCAGCAACGTACCGACGCTGAACAAGCCGTTCCCGAAGCCGATCATCAGCGCACCGCACATCAGCATCACCGGTGAATCGATCGGTGCAGAGAGAATGATGCTGGCAAAGCCGAACATCCCGGCCACGGCGCCGAAGCCGCACAGTCGGATGGGATCCGAGCCGCGCTGCGCACGCCGCGCGGCGATCGCGAAACTGAGGATCGCGCCGGTCGCCATCACACCCGTCAGCAGCGTGGTGGCACCGACACCCAGTCGAAGCACCTGGCCGCCGAACGGTTCCAGCAGGACGTCCTGCAACGTGAACGCAAACGTCCCGACGCCGATCGCACCCAGCAGCCGGATGAGCTGCGGGCAGTCCGCCACGAACTTGCGCCACGCCACCAAAAATGGGGGGCGCGCGATCGCGGGCTGCTTCGTGGGCGCCGATCCACGGACTTCCTGTTTCCAGACGGCAAAGATGTTGAGCAGCAGCGTGATCTCCGCCGCACCCTGAATCACCTGGATCAGGATCACCTTGTCGTAGTGCCGCAGCATGGCACCGTAGCCGAGGCTGGCGACCACCATCCCGACCAGCAGCATGACATAGAGCAGCGCCACCACGCGCGGCTGATCCTTCTCCGGCGTGATGTCCGTGGCCAGCGCCAGGCCGGCAGTCTGCACCATGTGCGAACCGAGGCCGGTGCAGAGAAACGAAAAGAAGCTGAAGAGGACGCCGACCTTCGGATTGCCGTGCGTGTCGCCGGACATGATGTGCAGCGCCACCGGCATGATCGCCAGTCCACCGAACTGCAACAACGTGCCGAACCAGATGTACGGCACCCGCCGCCACCCGAGGACCGACACGTGGGTATCGGACTTGTAGCCGATCAGTGCGCGGAATGGTGCGGTCAGCAGCGGGATCGCGAGCATCAGGCCGACCAGCAGTGCCGGCATCTTCATCTCGACGATCATGATCCGATTGAGCGTGCCGGCGAGCAGCGTGGTCGCCAGCGCGACCGTGAACTGCAGCAGGCCAAGGCGCACGAGGCGCGGCAACGGCAGCTCGGCCGTCGCCACATCGGCGAACGGCAGGATGCTGGGGCCGAAGCGGGAGACCAGCTTCGACACCAGCGGGATGCGCGGCACGGCCCCGGAACTCATCCGGTCACCAGACCGGCTCCATGCGCACGTCGGCCGGCAGCTCATTCGAAATTACCGGCAGGAAGTACAGCTGCACGAATGTGGTGGCCACCGTGAGCTTGAGCGCTGCGCGCCGCAGCGCCGCCCCGATGCCGCCCATCTTTCGCGTCGCCTCGATCGCCAGCGTGAGCTGGAACATCTTCTCGAAGAGCTCCCAGAGCCGCGGACTCTCGAGATCGAGGCTGACCGGAAACACCTGCTTGCTGATCAGGCTCGTGAGCTTGATCACCTTGCGGTCGTATTCGTCCACCGACATGCCCATCGCGCCGAAGAACGAGGCGCGCAGATGGTCACGCACGTACATGGTGCAGAACACCGCCAGCAGGAAAAAGCGGATCCAGTACTTGTTGATCCCCTCGAGGGTCTTCGGGTTGGCGCGCATCAGCACCGCGAACGCCTCACCGTGACGGAACTCGTCGTTGCACCAGTTGTCGAACCACTTGAAGATCGGGTGCCACCGCTTGTCGGGCTGCTGCTCGAAGTTGCGGAAGATCGTGATGTAGCGCGCGTAGCCGATCTTCTCCGACAGGTAGGTCGCGTAATAGATGAATTTCGGCTTGAAGAACGTGTACTTCTTGGCTCGCGTCAGGAAGCTGAGGTCCACCCGCACGTTGAAGTCGTTCAGCGTGTGGTTGATGAAGCCGGCGTGCCGGCCCTCGTCGCGGCTCATGTACCCGAACAGCTCGCGCACGTCGGGATTCTTGCACCGCTTCTTGATCTCGGCATACAGAATGCACCCCGAGAACTCCGCCGTGACGGAGCTGATCAGGAAATCCACGAACTCCTGGCGCAGCTTTGGCGGCAGTTTCGAGAAGTCCGCGTCGAACTCCGCCGTGCGCTTGAAGTGATACCGGTTGGGGTCCGACTTGAATTCAGCCACCATCGCGTCCCACTGCTCGCGCATGGACGAGAAATCGAGCTTGTTCATCTCGTCGAAATCGGTCGTGTAGAAGCGCGGGTTGAGTGCGGCATCCTGCGCCGCCGCCGCCGTGCTCGCGGCCGTCGTCTGTGGTTCCGCCGTCAGCTCGGCTCGTTCGTCAGTCACGTTGTACATGCTCTCAGCCCTCGAATCCGACTTCGTAGAGTTCCGTGATGCGCGTCCGTCCCATGACGCGCTCCCAGGCCCGGCGCGGCAGGCTGGCCTTCCAGACCGTTGCCCGGGCGGCCATCGTGCGCTTCTCGTTCAATGGGATGTGGGTCGGCGCCCCGTGGACCAGCACCTCGTCGCCTTCGTCCACCTCGACACCCTCGAGGACCACGTGCGCGTGAAGTTCACGCTCGGTATTCTCAAGATCGATAGTTGCCGGCACCTCGATGGTGCGGCGTGCGAGGAACCAGACGGTCAGCATGGCGAGCGCGATGCCGAGGCCAATCATCGTATTCATGATGCTGCTCCCAAGGTGTCACGTCGGCACAGTTCGAGCGCCTGCGACGTGTAAAATCCGCTTTCGATGCGATGTGTGCGCTGCGCCGCCCACTGAGCGAGGCGCGGATCGCGCGCGATACCACGAAGCAGCGGGCCCATCGGAACCGGCTCGATCGCCGGCGCACGATCGCGGCGCGGGAACAGCTTCCCGACACCGCGCACGGTCGCCAGCAACGGCGTCCACGGTGCGAACGTCACGGCCATCCCGACTCGGGTGCGGGCACCGAGTGCGGCGTACGAGTCCAACATGTCTGTCATGCGATAGTGAATGAGGGAATCCATGGCCACCACGTAGTCAAACCTGCCGAGTTGCGGGTCGAGCATGTCGCCCGACCGCCACTCGATCGTCCCTCGATCGAATTTCCCCGCCGATCGCGTCTCGGCTAGTCCCACCAGCGTCGGGGACAGGTCGATGGCCACCACATCGGCGCCGCGACGGGCCAGTTCGACCGCCTGCACGCCCGTGCCGCAGCCGGCGTCGAGCACCCGCATCCCGGTCAGGTCATCCGGGAAAAACCCGGACAACGTGTGCCGCATGCGCTCGCGCCCCTCGCGAACGGTGCGCCGCACCCAGCTGACCTGAGAGTCGGAGGTGAGCGTGGCCCACGCCGCCGCCGCCGTGCGATCAAAGTACTCATGCAGCCAGGCCCGGCGCTCCGTGTAGGTGCGGCTGTCCGGCGTCCCGACGTCCGTCGTTGGTGCGGCCATGACTCAGTCGTACCCCAGCAGGTCGAAGATCTCACGATCCTTGAGCGGTTGGATGAGCAGTGGCGGCACGCCGTCGAGCAGGCGCTGCGCACAGGCCAGGTACTCGTCCTGCACCGCCTTCACCGCGGGGTCCGACGAATCCATCTCGAACATCGTGCACTTCTTCAGGCGGCTGCGACGGATCGCATCGAGATCCGGGAAACGCGCCGTCGTCGTCAGGCCGACCACGTTGTTGTAGCGGTCGATCTGGTCGGTATCCGCGCTGCGATTCGCGATCACGCCGCCCACACGCACCTGGTAATTCTTGGACTTCGCCAGCACGGCCGCGATGATGCGGTTCATGGCGAAGATCGAGTCGAAATCGTTCGCCGTCACGATCATGGCGCGATGCGCATGCTGCAGCGGGGCCGCGAAGCCACCGCACACCACGTCGCCCAGCACGTCGAAGATCACGACGTCGGTGTCCTCCAGCAGGTGATGCTCCTTCAGCAGCTTCACCGTCTGGCCCACCACGTAGCCGCCGCAGCCCGTGCCCGCCGGCGGGCCGCCGGCTTCCACGCACATCACGCCGTTGTACCCGATGAAGACGAAGTCCTCGGTCCGCAGCTCCTCGCTGTGGAAGTCGACCGTCTCCAGCTGGTCGATCACGGTCGGGACCATGGACTTCGTCAGCGTGAACGTCGAATCATGCTTCGGGTCGCACCCGATCTGCAGCACCCGCTGACCCAGATGCGAGAATGCGGCCGAGAGGTTGGACGAGGTCGTACTCTTGCCGATGCCACCCTTCCCGTAGACCGCGATGCAAAGCGCCCGTGATCTTGTCCTCGGGATTCATGTGCACCTGCACGCTGCCTTCGCCGTCCTGTCCGCCCAGAATTGGGAGTCGCGTCGAGACTGCCACGTTATTTCTCCTGACCCAGGGAATCGTGTCCGGACCGCGCCACCACGCGTGCCGGTCCCATCACAATACAGCTCATCGGGCTGCCACGCCCTCGAGCCGGTCTTCGAGATCGGCCGCCGCGTCGCGCAGCGCGTCCAGCGTCGCGGCATCGGGTGCCCAGTACCCACGATCGTTCGCCTCGAGCAGCTTCGTCGCAATGCCGGCTGCAGCCGACGGATTGAGGGTCGCCAGTCGGTCACGCATCTCGGCATCCAGCATGAACGTCTGCGCCATCTCGCCGTAGACCCAGCCCGGCACGCTGCCGGTCGTCGAGGACCAGCCGACCGTCGTCGCCACGTGGCCCGCGATGTTGCGCACGCCTTCGTACCCGTGCACCAGCTGCCCCTCGAACCACTTCGGGTTGAGCACCCGCGTCCGCGACTCGAGTGTCACCTGCTCCTCCAGCGTGCGGATCTTGCCGTCCTTGCCCGTGTGGTCGCCCATGTAGCAGGCCACCTTCTTCTTCTGCTGCTGCTCGATCACTTGGTTCACGCCGCCCAGCGCTTCGACGTACTGGTCGATGTCCGTCGCGCCAAGTTCGACCGAGTCCACGTTCTGGAAGCTGAGCGAGGCCGTCCCAAGCGCGCGCTTCATCATCTTCTGCCCGGCGCGGCACTTGCCGTCGGCACCGTACGCAAACCCCTTGCGCTGCACGAACAGGTCGGCCAGCTGGTCCCCATCCTCCCAGCGTCCGGTTTCGAGCAGCAGGTTCACGTTCGAGCCGTACGAGCCTTCCGAGTTGCCGAAGACGCGCAGCGCGGCCGTCTCCATGTCCACCCCATCCTCGCGCATCGCGGCCAGCGCATGCTTCCGGATGAAATTCTGCTCCTCGGGTTCATCCGCGCTCGCGCAGAGCAGCGCGGCTTCGGCGAGCAGCTTCACCTGCAGCGGCAACAGGTCCCGGAAGATGCCGGACAACGATGCCACGACGTCGACGCGCGGCCGCCCCAGCGATTGCAATGTCAGCAGTCGCGCACCACAGAGTCGACCGACACCATCGAAGCGCGGCACCACACCCATCAGGGCCAGCACCTGCGCCAGCTGGGTCCCTTCCGACTTCATGTTGTCCGTGCCCCACAACACGAACGCGACGGTCTCCGGGAAGTCATTGCCATCGGCGACATGCCGCGCGATCAACTGTTCGGCGCGCGCCGCTCCTTCCTTGAGCGCGTACGGGCTCGGGACCTTGTAGGGATCGAAGCCGTAGAGATTGCGTCCCGTCGGCAGTACGGCGCTGTTCCGGACCAGGTCTGCCGCCGGCGAGGCCATCACGTACCGGCCATCCAGCGCGCGCAACATGCCGGGAATCTCCGAGTCCACCGCCAGCATCTGGTCGAGCTTGAGCAGGCCGCGCAACGTTGGTTCGAGCGACATCGATGCGATCCCCGCACGCTCGGCCGTGCTCAGGCCAGCCGCGACGTCACCCGCGGCAACCGCCGCATGCACGATCTCCTTCGCCGCCGCATCGATCGCCTCGACGGACAGGTCGCTCTTCGCCGCGGCACGCAACGTGTCGCCGAAGGGGGCCACGTCAGCCTCCGGGCGACCGACGCTCGCAATCGCCAGCAGCATGTCGGCCCGCTCGTCCACCGACGGCGTCTTGCCCACGATGTGCAGCCCGACGGGAATCAGGGCCTGTTCCACTTCCAGCAGCTTCTGACGCACCGCCTCGATGGCGATGGCATCGGCGGGCGACCACTGCGGCAGCGGGGCCGTGAGTTCGAGTGCACACGCCTGCTCCTGCAGCAGCGCCACGACAGAGGCACGTTCGCCGTCGGTGGTGCGGTCGTCCATGTTGCGCCAGCGCTCGAACGTCGCCTTGAGGTCGATCAGGCCCTTGTACAGCCCCGCCGCCGAGACCGAGGGCGTGAGGTAGCTGATCAGCGTGGTGGCCCCGCCGCGGCGCTTCGCCAGCGTGCCCTCGGACGAGTTGTTCGATGCGTAGAGGTACACGTTCGGCAGGTCGCCGATGAGCCGATCCGGCCAGCACTGATCGGTCAGGCCCGCCTGCTTGCCCGGCATGAATTCCAGGGCGCCGTGCGTGCCGAAGTGGAGCGCGACATGTGCGCCCCAGTCTTCGCGCAGCCAGCGATAGAACGCGCTGAACGCATGCGTCGGCGCAAAGTTGCCCTCGAACAGCAGGCGCATCGGATCGCCTTCCCAGCCGAACGACGGCTGCACGCCCACGAACAGGTTGCCGAATTCCACGCCAAGGATCTGGATGCCGTAGCCATCGGCAAACTGCTGACCCGGTGCGGCGCCCCATGCCCCTTCGATCTGCGGCAGATACGTCTCGCGCCGGACATGATCGTCGGTCGGAACGCGAGTGAACACCGAAGCCACGGACCCGTACTGCTCACGATTGCCCTGAATGACCGCATCACGCAGCGCATCCACCGACTCCGGCACCGTCACGGTATAGCCGCCGTCGCGCATCGCGAGCATGGTGTTGTACAACGAGTGGAAGCAATCGATGTAGGCGGCGCTGCCCGTGTTGCCCGCGTTCGGCGGGAAGTTGAACAACACCACCGCGACCTTGCGCTGCGCGCGCGGCGTCCGGCGCATGCGGATCATCTTCTCGACGCGGTCGGCCATCGTCTCGACGCGTTCCATGATCGGCAGCGACTCGGCGTTCTCCACCCCTTTCGCGGAGCCCACCTTGCCGGCGTAGACCGTGGGTCCAATGGCGCCGTCGAGCTCCGGGATTGCGACCTGCAACGTCGCCTGCAACGGATTCAGGCCGCGCGGATCGTTCTGCCACTCCGGAGTACTCTGGAACTCGAGCGTCTGCAGACAGAAATACGGCACGTCCAACGTGCTGAGTGCCATCTGTGCCGCGCACGAGTCGTTGTACGCCGGCCCCCCCACGAGCGAAAATCCGGTCAGCGACACCACGGCGTCGACTTTCGAGCGCCCCTGTGCATCCAGGAAAAACCTGTCCATCGCCGGGCGGGAATCGAGCGCGCTGGCGAACGCCGGGATGGTACGAAGCCCACGCTGCTCGAAGGCACGCACCACGGCAGCGTAGTGCGCCACATTGTCGGCCAGCAGGTAGCTCCGGCCAAGGAGCACGCCGACCGTGCCGCCGTTTCCAATGGCCGGCAGCGCGGCCGCATTCTCGGTGATGCCATGCTCGGCCTTCACATCGGGATGCCAGAGCCCGACCTCCGGGTACGAGCGCGGCGCCTCGGACTTCACGCGGGCGCGCAGCACCTTGCGCGGTCCGTCCGCATACTTCTCGACGTGCAGGAGCACCAGGTTGGCGATGTTCTCCGCCGTTCCCGCCAACCAGTACTGGATGCTCAGCAGGTAGACGCGCACGTCCTGCGCCGGTCCCGGAATGAACTTGAGAATCTTCGGCATTGCCTTCAATGCCGTCATCTGCCGCTCGCCACTCGAGCTGCCGTCGCTGCGGCTCCCGCGCAGCTTCTTCAGGATGCCGAGCGGTGACCACGGTTTCGGTGTCTTCTCGACCGCGCCGCCCATGTCGAACTTGCCCATGCGCGTGCAGCGCACGAGCTCCGCTGCCGACACGGCCACCAGCATGGAGTCGCAATGATCGCGGCGCGCCAGCAGCGCCTCGCGGATCGCGGTGACCTGCTCATCCTGGAAACACTGCGTCACCGCAATGATGTCGCCGGTCGCGATGTCCGCCTTGCAGCGCTCGAGCGCCGCCGGGCTCTCCGGCCAGTCCGATGCCACGTGCACACACAGGTTGATCGACGGCAACTGCTTCACGACGATCGCCGCGGCCTCCGACACCGATCCTGCCAGGTGCGAGTCGAGCGTGATGATCACGAACTTCAGTGGTGGTGACACGTCAGCGGCCATGATGCGCCTTTGCCTCGTACAGGGTCTCGGTGGTGATGACGTCGATGCCCTGCGCAACCGCATACTTCTCGGTATTTCGGCGCGCCTTGCCACGAACGAAGAACGGAATCTTGCCCAGCTCCTTCTCGCCATCCGCCGACCACGTCGGCG